>Ga0080004_1119840_pt1 | contig 11042 bp, 7 predicted proteins | sample WasSprMetagenome_FD_69207 | JGI IMG/M metagenome (GOLD analysis project Ga0080004, IMG submission 69207) | Sulfidic aquatic microbial communities from Washburn Spring, Yellowstone National Park, USA - WS (SPADES assembly) (version 2) | ecosystem: Environmental > Aquatic > Thermal springs > Hot...
TCCCGCCGACAGTGTAGTTTAGGGGGTGTGAAATGCCCTTTATGGTGGGCGGTGTTGAGTCGCTTTGCCCGAGCAGGAAACTCATTTTGAGGCTGCTGTTCATGGATAAGAATGCAAGCGATGGCATGTTCACCATTAAGGTTACTTTGCCCCCTGTGATGTTCCACGCTTTGCTTATGCCTCTCCAGTCGACATCAAAGTAGTATGGAGGATAGTGAACGTATGGCTCACCGCCGTAACCCTCCCTTCCGTTTAGTTCACCCTCATCGAGAAGCATTTGGTTAACATAGACCCGGTACGTTGCATAAAAATGCGGATACGGCGATATGGGTCCTTGCAGCGGGGAAAGCATATACCAATCCCAGTGAGGCCAAGATAGGCCTCTCCAAATATCCCCAGTTAAGTTCACCGAAAAGGTGTTCCCTAAACTTGAAATGTTAAGGCTTAAACCGGGCTGGTATGGAGCGAAGGAAAACCTGCCAAGCACTCTGGTCCCAGTCTCACCCTTTTCCAGCGGTATCTGTGGGTAGGGGTAATGTCTTCCAATCGTCCATTCCTGCAATGGTCCAACTGTATAATCAAGCCACCCCCTATATGTGGGCATGTAGAGGCCCCAGTATGTCGCAACTTCAGGAGCTAGATAGTAGGTTGCGTTGATTCCTGCAAAAACGCTGTGAACATCCCACCCCCAAATCTGTATTGACCCCAAGTAATCCCACGTGAACCAGAAAGCGTTCATGCTGTTCAAACCGTTCTCGGGATAGGTTTCGGGAACATCGTAGAAGACATAGTATTTGGCTAAGTCCGCTTCTTGGTATGAGATGACATCAGGCAGGGATGACACGTTCCAGAACTTGAAGGGCGTTAGGTAGACTTCAGAGAAGACGTCGTTGGAGGCGTAGTAGCCTAACGCTTCGCAAAGCCTGTCCGGAGGCTTGAAGGGGGTTGAGTAGAAAGTAACATGGGAAACGTTCAGGTCGAATCCGAACCACATGCTGCCAATAGACCATTCAGAGGTAAAGAAGTAATCGTACCACGTTTGGGGGCCTCCGCAGAGGTACTGGACGTATTCGTGAACTGTCAAATTTTTTCCTGAACTGTCAACTGTGGGGATAGTGCTGACTTTGGCTTCTGAAAGGCTTATGGAGACGTTTAGGCGTGAAAGCTTGGGGACTGAGACAATCTTTTGCAGCATGAATGCTCTGCTGTAGTCTACATTATATGAGCCGCATGTCTCCGTTTGAATACAGGTTGACTGAGTTAGTATCGAGTAATTTCCAGACTTAAGGTAGAATTTAGCCCCATTTCCATCCGACGAGAAGCTGACGTAACTTAGGTCTGGATAGGATGCTGCCAGAACCATGGCATTCACGGGCGTTTTATTGTCGATGTCGAAAAGGTAAGTTGTTAATGTTGAAAGCGCTCCAAAAAAGTAGGGAGCCTTCACGTAGTCTTGAGAGGTTGAAGCAATCAAGAAACCCTCATACCAGCCTTCACAGGCATTACCGTCTAATGGTCCAGCCTGCAATAGAATGCTGACATTATTGTGGGCTGGAATTGTAAACGAAGTGACGTTTACGCTAACGTAATCTGCCAAGTTTCCTTCACAACATGTTATAGTTGAAATGTTTACTGCTACTGGAAAACCTCCAACGTTTATCATTGTGAGGGTTACGCTTACAGCGTCTCCAAGCCCTAAAACGCCGAAGCTTGAGCTCGGCTCTACAATTAATAGTGTGGCATTGACTGACTCGGATACGTCGATCCTGCCAGCTCCTTGCCTCCATATGTGCTCCCCATTAAGCGTGACAGCCTGTCCCATGAGGGCAGATTTAACCATTGTAGGGCTCCAGTCTGGATGGGCTTGAAGGAGAAGCGCAGCTGCGCCTGCAACATGTGGGGTTGCCATAGAGGTCCCAGAGGCCATAGTGTAATATTCATTGATGGGAGTCCCCATGCTCGTCCCCCTAGCCCTGGCTGCAATGATGTTCACTCCAGGAGCGCAGACGTCTGGCTTGATGCGTAGGTCCGCTGTTGGACCTTGGCTTGAAAAATACGCCACCTCATCAGCCTTTGTCGTAGCCCCAACGGTAATAGCCTTCCTGGAAACTGCTGGAATACCAACCGTGAACATTCCTCCCCATCCAGCGTTTCCAGCTGCAACCGTGCAGACGACGCCATTATCCACGGCCCAATCAACAGCCAAGGATAACGGGTCCGTCCCGTCGCCGTTTATGTCTGTGCCAAGGCTCATGCTTATGACGTTTGCCCCTTGGGTTACAGCCCATTCGATCCCGCTTATTATCCAAGACTCCCATCCCCAGCCCTCATCAGTTAAAACCTTCCCGTTTAGCAGGTAGGCGCCTGGCGCTACCCCCACAAACTTGTAGTTGGAGGCTTCACCTGTCCCGGCGGCTATGCTTGCGCAGTGGGTTCCATGCCCATGCCCATCCCAAGTGTGATTTTCATCCGTGAAGCACTTTTCGGCTACTACCTTTGGATCAAAAGTGCCGGGGTCATCGTCGATGTCGTCTAAGTCTGGGTGGCTCTTATCAATCCCAGTGTCAAGTATTGCTGTTTTCACGCCTTTTCCGTCGATTTTGTATCCGAAGAACCTCTCAATTTCAGCCCACTTGGCAGGAGACTTAACTATTGGAACGCTCTCGTTCAAGCATGTTTGGAAGCGTCTGTCAAGGAATATGCGCACCACATTTGGGTTATCCACAAGCCTAAACACATTTTCATACGGTATATCAGCGAAAACGAACGGAAGAATCCCGCATTCCAAAACTGTCCCGTTTACAAGTGAAACCTGTTCACATAATCCTCTTCTAATGGCTTCTTCAACACCATATGTCACGGCATAGTAATCGTTCCAAAGATGGCAGCCAAGCAGAATAATAGTTCGAACGCGACCATTATTTAGATAGTGGTATTCGCTTAGAAAGGTAAGGTTCCTCAACAAAATGTCAACTTTATCTCCATCCCTCACATCGTTAACGAAAATGCTCACCTTACCCCTAACGGAGACAAAACTAACCGTGCATTCATCCAGCTTTCCAACAGGTATGCTTGTAACGTTTCCGCTTGAAGAAAAAATTGTCAAATAATGGTTGGAGTGCAACATAGAAAATTTCGGAGAAAAGTTTCTGCCCACAGGCAAACAGCCTTGCGCGTTCAGCAATGAGTTGTATGCCCTGGTGGAGGGAAATGTCGAGGTAGCGCTTAACAGAAAGAGTAGAGATGTAAAAAATAACAAAGCCTTTACCTTTCGCATTCCAAACCTTCTCATAACAATGAGAATTTTCACAACTCTTAATAAAGCTTCTTCCTTGTCCTTGTCTATTTAAAAAAACACTGTTATGGCTGTTATCAGCAAAATTGTTACCGAACTGAACATCAAGCTTATATTGGTAGAGCAAACATCTATAAGCGATAAGAGGATTGAAGGGCAACGGAGATGTCTGAAGGAAAGAAGAAAATGGAGTTGGTCATATGCCATAAATGCGGTGCTAGGAATCCTGAAGGCGCGAAGTTCTGCAATAACTGCGGTGTAAGGCTTCAGTTAACTGTTAGGGGTGGATTTGAAGGGCTTATCTACCTCCACGTTGTGGCAGCCTTATACGTGCTTCTGTCAGTAGTGTTCAACGCCCTTGTGCAGGCTTCTCCGCTTTTCTTAGGCTTATATGTCGTGGCTGGGGTTTTGGGCATATGTGTCGCCTACGCGTTAAGTAGTGGGAAGGCTGGAGGCTGGGTTAAGTTTGCATCGCTCATCATGATAATTTTAGGCCTCATAGGCACAATCCTCATGTTCCTCATAGGGCTTGAGATAAAGGGCGTCATAGGCCCAGCATGGATATTATTCCTAGTCACGGCGTGGAAGCTTTGGAAGGACAGGCGCAGCCTATAGCCTTATCCACTATGGGTAAAGTGCTTGCAGAAAGCCTTAAATGTTTTTGTGTTACACATCAAATTATGCCTAAAAAGTCAGTTAAGGGAAGGACGAGAAGCGGTTCGGAAGTTTTAGCGGTGAGAATAAACAGAGAGTTGGCCAATCAGTTTAAAGCTTACTGCGTTAGAAACGGCTTGGATAAAGCAGAGGTTATAGAAAATTTGGTTTTTGCATGGCTGCTACGCAAAGAGAAAGGAATTCTCGACGGCGATTTAATGAAGGAGCTTTTCGATTTAGAGTTACATCGCCCCTTAACACTGCCTCCAACATTATTGCCATCCGAAGCCGCTTCAGGCGAGAAGCGTTACACATGCCCCACATGCCGTTCCAACGATACAAAGCTTACCAATGAAGCATTATGGTGTAACACGTGCAAACGAATTATAACACCATCATGGGAGCTAAAACTAAGAGAGTATAGATCATAAAAAAGAGGGGAGTTAATGGCTGTTTATGGAGCTGTCTCGTAGACATATGCGTAGTCAAGGATTAATCTTTGACCTGAAGTGGATGCTAGTACTATAATCTTGAATCCTCTAGCCGCGAATTCATAGGTCTTGTAAGGCACAGTGACGGATGTCGCTCCAGTTAAATCGATTCGTTGGATTTCCCACCAATAAGTCCCGTCGTCGCGCGCGAATGTTATGAGAAAGGATAAATGTTTGGGGCGCTCATGCCATCTTATGAGCGCCTATATAGGATTGGATGTGCATAAGGATTGGACTTTCGCCACTGTCCTCGACCAGACTGGTCGAGTTGTCGTTCGGAGAAAGCTTGAGAATGAGCACGTTCCAAGTTTCCTTGAAAACTTTAATGTTGAAAAGATAGGTTTGGAGTCCTCAACCTACGTTGTTCCCCTTTACCGTGCTTTAGTTGATAGGGGGTTTAGGGTTGAGGTTGGCCATCCTAAGAAGACACGTTACATAGCGGAGGCAAGGATTAAAAGTGATCGCGTAGACTCTAAGGCTATTGCTGAGCTTGTGAGGCTTGAAGCCTTGCCGCAGAGTTATATGCCTCCTCCTGACATTGCGGCTTTACGAGAAAAAGTTAGGCGTAGAGCTTTTCTTGTTAGGCAGAGGGCCAAGCTTATGGCAAAGATACGCGTTGTTTTGGCTTATGAAGGGTTGAAGCCTCCTGATGGCTTAAGCCTCTTCACTCGTAAGGGTGTTGACTGGCTTGAAAGCTTGGGGTTGGAGCCTGTAAACTGTTATTTGCGTTTGATCATGGCTTTTAACGGTGAGATCCGCCGTTTAAGCTTTGATCTTAGGCGTATGGCGCGCGCGCGCGCGTGGAAAGAAGGGCGGGCCAAAAGGTTCAAAACTAATTATAGCATAAATGTTTTAAAGTTGATGGATATAATCCATTTTTAAGCTATGCATGCAGATGGGATAGAGAACCGAAAGTCTTTAAAACTCTTGTGCGCGCGCGCGCGCATAAACTGGTTAGGGTGCTATCGTGAAGGAAAGGATGAGTGATACTGAGATTGTTGGCGTTTTCGAAAAGTGTTGGGAAGAGCTGGTAGACGAATATGGGAAAAATAGATTGTTTAATGTGTATTGCTCTGAAGCCGACATTCAACTTCATCTCGCAAGTAAACTTTTGAAAAAACTGCATCTTCCAATATGTGTATACGTTGAGTTTCCAGTACCGTTTGAAATCGATGATTTCATATCCCAACGGTTTAGCCTCGGAAGAACAATGAGACCAATGAAAAAAGGCAAAGGTATAGTCGCAGATATTGTTGTTATGAGCGCTGAGGATCTTGTCCCCACAATTATTGCCGAGATAAAATATGGTCCGCTTGCATGGAATTACTTCCCAATTTTATATGCAATTACAGGAAAATCTACGAAAGAAGACCGAGAAAACGTGAAAATTGCTTTACAAAAGAAAATAAAAAGCTTGGATGCTTTGGAAAAGCTTGGTCCCTCTGCAAGGGCGCTCACATATTATTTGAAGAATGTAGACAAAATTATCCAATTGATTAAGAATTTCAAGGAGAAAGAAAATGAGTCCGTGTATGCCTATCTCTGCGTTATTGACGAGGTGCACCCAAATTTAGAGCAGGTGTTGGAAAAAGAAATTGAGAAATATAATCCTCCAAAAGAATTTAGATTGCTATTTCAATATTATCCGGTTAGACGTTGGATGGAAGAACAACTAAAGAAACTTTGAGTAGTCCGCGAAGGAAAAAGACAACGAACCTTTATAAGCTTGGCACATCGATGGAATGGTAGTATTAAGTATGTATGTAAGTAATATTTTTCAGAGCGCGCGCATGAATGGCGTAGGCGCTTACCTCTTCAGTTCTTTCAATTTCCTTTATTGGGATTTTTGCTCTGCATCTTTTCTTGACCGTTATGCCGTTCGATATTGAAACAATTACTTTCAATTCCCTTTATTGGGATTTTTGCTCTGCATCTAGCAGGCAGCTTAGGCAGTATAGAGTCCAACTCTTTAACTTTCAATTCCCTTTATTGGGATTTTTGCTCTGCATCCTGCTGGTGGAGCCGTTATGCTGCTTATTAAAGGCTTAACTTTCAATTCCCTTTATTGGGATTTTTGCTCTGCATCCTGGTATGACAACAAGTACACTATAGAAGGGATTACAACTGCTTTCAATTCCCTTTATTGGGATTTTTGCTCTGCATCAATGTTTCATTTTCGACGTCGGGAAAATGCGAATAGCCCTTTCAATTCCCTTTATTGGGATTTTTGCTCTGCATCGCGAAGTGAAAGTGTACGCAGCCAGGAAAGGGCTTAAGCCTTTCAATTCCCTTTATTGGGATTTTTGCTCTGCATCCCTTTTTAAGCCAATCTTTTAGCGCTTGCTCCACAATTTCCTTTCGATTCCCTTTATTGGGATTTTTGCTCTGCATCAATAGTAAAAGATGCCGTCATGTTCTGTAACACAAATTTCTTTCAATTCCCTTTATTGGGATTTTTGCTCTGCATCCAGACGAGGAGCTTAAGAGTCAAGCTCAAAACATAATCGCTTTCAATTCCCTTTATTGGGATTTTTGCTCTGCATCGCATTCAATATTATCAGCTTCTAACAGAGACGGAGTGGAACTTTCAATTCCCTTTATTGGGATTTTTGCTCTGCATCAAGCTAACGTATTTGCGTCTTACCTCTTCGTGTTCCTCTTTCAATTCCCTTTATTGGGATTTTTGCTCTGCATCTTTGGCTACGCTTGCGCCTAGTGTTTCTAAGATGGTTACTTTCAATTCCCTTTATTGGGATTTTTGCTCTGCATCAGCTACTTTGGAGTTGATTAAAGATGTTACTGGTGTTACTTTCAATTCCCTTTATTGGGATTTTTGCTCTGCATCCAATCCTCTTTCCGCCAATACTTACTTAAATACTTCATACTTTCAATTCCCTTTATTGGGATTTTTGCTCTGCATCTTACCATGTGGGCTGAGCTTCTGGATGGCAAAACAGACGCCTTTCAATTCCCTTTATTGGGATTTTTGCTCTGCATCACGATTTTCTCTAGGCTTGAGACGCGCTCGTCAACTTTGTCTTTCAATTCCCTTTATTGGGATTTTTGCTCTGCATCCTTTTCCTTCCTTCTTACTCATGCTGTCCCGCCCTCCCTTCTTTCAATTCCCTTTATTGGGATTTTTGCTCTGCATCCTCGTTGTATAATACTTCGAACAAGCCCGCTTTGGAACTGGTCTTTCAATTCCCTTTATTGGGATTTTTGCTCTGCATCGTGTATAGAGACGCGATTGTGGCTTTGAAGGAGAAGGCCTTTCAATTCCCTTTATTGGGATTTTTGCTCTGCATCAAATGACGATGGATGTGGAAGACTTTATTGAGAAGAACACTTTCAATTCCCTTTATTGGGATTTTTGCTCTGCATCTTTACTTCATGATGTTCATGGCTGTTTTAGGCGGCTACCCTTTCAATTCCCTTTATTGGGATTTTTGCTCTGCATCCTACAGTTACATGCGGGAAGACGTTGGCGCTCCTGGAACTTTCAATTCCCTTTATTGGGATTTTTGCTCTGCATCTGCTGAGCAGCGTATCTTTTCCCGATTCTTCCAGTTTTCTTTCAATTCCCTTTATTGGGATTTTTGCTCTGCATCGTTCCAAAAGAGTTCGTGGCATATGTGTATTTTGTGTATCTTTCAATTCCCTTTATTGGGATTTTTGCTCTGCATCATCGCGAAGCTGACTCCGCCTGTCGCTTTGGTTCCAACTGACTTTCAATTCCCTTTATTGGGATTTTTGCTCTGCATCATGGAAGTGGAAGCGGTGTTGGAGAGTTCAGTGACCCAGCTTTCAATTCCCTTTATTGGGATTTTTGCTCTGCATCTGAGTGAAGCTAAAAGCTGCAGGATTCCGCCTCCGTTGAACTTTCAATTCCCTTTATTGGGATTTTTGCTCTGCATCGCATCCGCCTTCCAAAGAGCAAGTTATCGCTGAGTTAAGTCTTTCAATTCCCTTTATTGGGATTTTTGCTCTGCATCGTTAAACATGGAACAGTTTCATATCGAGTGATAAACATGCTTTCAATTCCCTTTATTGGGATTTTTGCTCTGCATCGCCGCCTCTGTTACGATTTATGACGTCGCCATATTTGGGGCTTTCAATTCCCTTTATTGGGATTTTTGCTCTGCATCTCAAAATAGTCGATTTACCGTACCATACGTTTCTGCTCACTTTCAATTCCCTTTATTGGGATTTTTGCTCTGCATCCAGTCCACTGCTTTGTTTATTTGAGTATTGACTGTTAGTCTTTCAATTCCCTTTATTGGGATTTTTGCTCTGCATCGTTAGGTGCTGCATGAGAAACCACACTTCAAAAAACACTGCTTTCAATTCCCTTTATTGGGATTTCTGCTCTGCATCGTCTAAGATACTCGAAGGGAAGGTGCCCGACGCTCTTTCCTTTCAATTCCCTTTATTGGGATTTTTGCTCTGCATCCCACAGCACGGCTGGAAGCCTTTTCGGAGCAGTCTTTACTTTCAATTCCCTTTATTGGGATTTTTGCTCTGCATCCAGTCTGTGAAGTTAGGGCGTGGCGTAGCCGAAAGTTTGCTTTCAATTCCCTTTATTGGGATTTTTGCTCTGCATCGTTTGATTTGTCTGGCAACTTCCTCCCGCCGCTTGTTGTCTTTCAATTCCCTTTATTGGGATTTTTGCTCTGCATCAGCACAGATGGTTCGACGTGGACATCACCAACAACTATTACTTTCAATTCCCTTTATTGGGATTTTTGCTCTGCATCGCAAGAGGATCGTTTAACGCGAACTTAACAGGCTTGTTCACCTTTCAATTCCCTTTATTGGGATTTTTGCTCTGCATCCGAAGCAGAGCGGAGACAAGGAAAAAGAGAACACTGTTGACTTTCAATTCCCTTTATTGGGATTTTTGCTCTGCATCCAGCCGCAGATGGGATACGGGATCCCGCCCATTAGACAGTACTTTCAATTCCCTTTATTGGGATTTTTGCTCTGCATCTCCCGACTGCACCCAACGGCCCCTGCGCGGAATGTCCTGCTTTCAATTCCCTTTATTGGGATTTTTGCTCTGCATCCTGTCCCAAGTTTTAACACGCCAATAGTAGACGCCGACAGTCTTTCAATTCCCTTTATTGGGATTTTTGCTCTGCATCATTGCTGGCTGGTTTGGGAAGCCTGTTCAGGAGGCGCAGCTTTCAATTCCCTTTATTGGGATTTTTGCTCTGCATCTTGTTGCGCCGCTTTCGATTCGAACTGTGATTTTAATTCTCTTTCAATTCCCTTTATTGGGATTTTTGCTCTGCATCGAAGCCATGTTTGAAACAGGAACCTGCCGAAGTTCCAGTCTTTCAATTCCCTTTATTGGGATTTTTGCTCTGCATCCTGGCATAAAGAGTACTATCCAACAAGCTACCTCCGCGTCCTTTCAATTCCCTTTATTGGGATTTTTGCTCTGCATCTTCAAATTGCTATTCCGCTGAAAATTGCCTTTAAAATTTTCTTTCAATTCCCTTTATTGGGATTTTTGCTCTGCATCCGTCGGCATTTCTTGGCGGGTTTGCCGTTTTAGGCCATTTTTGGGTTTAGTTCTGGTATGTGTTTTCGATTATTATATGGGTGTAGTTTAGTTTATAAAGATAATCGAAATTACCTTTTATCGGTGATGGAGGTGTACTTTTTATCGGATGTTGAGCATAAGTATTTGCTTTATCAGCTTTTGCCTACTGCTAGGGATGTTGGCGTTAGCAGAGAACTGCGGGGTTGGTGTTGGCATCAGCCTCCATTGAAGCCGTATTATGACAATGTGAAGTTGCCCATGTACGCCGTAAGCTCAAAGTACTGTCCAACGAACCGCGATGTTTACTTGCGTTATGTGGAGAAAATTTCACCTGTTCCAAGCGGTAAGGTTGCGCTTGGTAAAATTCTCCATGGAGTAGTCAGCGATTGTTTGATGGCTTTTATTCAGCGCGATAGCATGAATTTTGATGCTTGGTGGCAGACTATTCGCTGGTTTGAAATTCCTGAAAAGCCTGAAAATTTGAGAGAGCCTTCCAGAAGGGTTTGGGAGTTTGTTCAGAAAATTTGTGAAGCACGGTTGGCTGATGTTTCCAGCAGACAGCCTTACGCTTCTGAGCTTGATCTTAGGGTTTCAGCTGTGCCTTTTCTGGTAGAGCATAAGATTTCAGGCGAGCTGCTTGGTTTAAGCGGTATTCTCAGCTTGGATTGTTATGATTATTTAAAGGCGATAATGTTCGACTTGAAAGTTGCAAGCGAACCACAGGAATGGCATAGGCTTTCGCCTGTGGGTTATGCGCTTGTTTTCGAAAGCGTCCACGAAGTTCCGGTGGACATCTGCTGCAACGTATACCTTAATGTGGAAAATGGAAAGGTTTTGGTGCGTAAGGATCTGTTCTTCGCTAGCGACGAGTTGAGGCAATGGTGGATAGAGGAAAGGGATAGAAAACTGGAGATTGCAGCTGAGGGAAAAGATCCGGGCAAGCCAGAACGTTCTCAATGCAAAGAGGATTGCATGTACTTCAAAATTTGCTATGAATGATCAGCGGTGAGTTTATGAAGATTTTCTTAGATGATTTCGGCATTTTCTTGGGCAGAAA
>Ga0080004_1096029_pt1 | contig 11036 bp, 7 predicted proteins | sample WasSprMetagenome_FD_69207 | JGI IMG/M metagenome (GOLD analysis project Ga0080004, IMG submission 69207) | Sulfidic aquatic microbial communities from Washburn Spring, Yellowstone National Park, USA - WS (SPADES assembly) (version 2) | ecosystem: Environmental > Aquatic > Thermal springs > Hot...
AATTCGTAAAGCAGGCAACCCTCTGCGATAAGTATATAGAGTTGCTCCAGAAGCAAGCCACCATACTCGAAAAGGAGTTGACACGCTGCCGAAACATTATAGAAGCGTTAAAAACCACCTGCCACCCACAAACCGACGCTTAAAAAGGCATAAACGCATCTGCGAGTCAACGGCTCATAAAACACACAAGCGATCATGGAAACCGCTTTTTCCCTACTGGGCGTAAATAACGCACAGCACCCTTAAAAGTAGTGAAAACCCAATTCTCTAAGCGTCGCAAAAACTCCAAGTTTTACCCCAAAACTGGAAGATTTTCGACAACCTTTAGCGCTTTAAAACCGAAAGCGCCTCAAAATAGCCGCCTTTAAAAATGCTAAAATAAAAGTTGGAGTTTTTAGCAGACGCATCCAACGCTTCAAAGTTCATGGACCTGAAAGGTTAAAGAGGCTATACGCCTTTAAGGCCTCGGCTGAAGGAGCCATCTCAAGGCTTAAGCAGCACCTAAGCCTGGAAAACCACAGGGTCAAAAGCCTAAGAAACATCCTCATCCACGCCTTGCTCTGCATAATAGCCATGCTGCTCGTAGCTTTAACAGCCATAAAACATGGAAAGCCAGAACAAATAAGAGCAATAACAAGGCTAACATAAAATCTACAAGAAAACATCAATTTAGCAACGTCCTAGCGCGCACAGAACATTTTGGGTTCCTGTTCTTTTAGACATTATGTTCTTTTAGACATTAATCAGTTAGAATGATCCCTCGATATCTCAAAGGGTCATCGAAATATTTTTGCACGCTACTCGGTTTAAAGGTAGAGGATTATTAATATGCACAGTGGGGTTGATGCTACTGTGGCTAATATTGAGAGGGCTACTAGTTTGGTTGCGGTCTTTGCTGGATAAATGGAAGCATAAAAAGGAATGGAGTTTCTCGGATACTCTTGGGTCATGAGATAGAAGAATTTTCCGAGAATAAGCGTTGTCAGAACCTCTTTTGTTCCGATTAAGCCTGATCTTACCAGTTCACCTGCCATGAGTATCCCGGCTGTTGGGCTTAGCGCGTGCGTCGTGAAAACGGTAAGTGCCTGCGCACTTAGCGGCATCTTGACTGCTTGGAGCGCAGACCTTATTAAGGAGAAAGCTCCGAAGTGGTTAAGGATAGACAATATGGTTAGGATTAGAATGTACTTTTGAATAACTTTCTTTGTGAAAGACGCGGCAGTTTTAACAGATTTTCTAACGTTAACTTTTTCGCTTCTCTCCTTTCTGAAGACCATTTCTTCAACGTTGATGTTTTTCAGCTTGGCCCTTCCGTATGCTATACCGATAATAAGGCTGACAAGCGATGAAATGAGCGAAAATAGAACATATAATCCCCCAATGTAAAGGCCTAGTGAGGCGATGACGACTGGCAGGTAATACCTGTAGAGGAACAGAACAACAGCCAAGGGTGACGTGACTAGGTTGTACACGAGCACTTCCGCTTCTCCAATCTCTGACCTTTTTAGGTAGGAGGACACTATAGAATGTTCAGCTCTTCCGTCAATCATGGATATTAGGGCTGGCAGGGAGAGTTTCCGCGGGAGTTTAGCAACCTTCATGAGTGGAGTAAACAAGAAGGCTGCCTTCTCTGCACATCCAATGGATGTTAAAATATCTGCTGTTAAAACCCCCAGAAAAGTTGCGGCTAAAACGGTCAAAGCGTTTTGGAAGAGAAGCCAAATGTCCATCAGATCTGTCCTCTCTGATGAGCTATCTCATGGTTTTACGGTCCAGTAGTGTTTACACGGCGTGAACTTCAGCGCCTGTTAACTTTGCTATCAAATCTATGAACGATGGGGATGGGTCGATGGCACCGCTTGGTCTGGTGTCGTGTATTTTAAGTTTCACATCCATCGTTTTGAGAATTCTGCACAGCCTTTCCACGTCATCTCTTACACTCTTTCCCAAAGGAACATTTCCTTTACCGTCTGTCACCAAGATGCCCATTACTGTGGCTTTACGATGCTTTGTCTTGTATGTTTTAGCCATTATATGGAGTGTTTGAAGCGCTGAGGGTAGAGGTGTTTTACCCCCAGATTTAACGTCTTCAAGCATTTTTATGGCTTCGCTATATCTTCTTGTAGGTTGCAGGAGCACTTCGCTTTGATTTCCCTTAAAGCATATGAGTGCTATATCATCCCTTTTAACATACGCTTCCCTAGCGAAGTTTATTGCTATGCCCTTTGCAATAGCAATTCTCTTCATCACGGTCATGCTTCCACTGGAGTCAAGAATTATTGCGCACAACTTTTTTCCTCTAGCCCTTCTAACTCTAACCATCACGTCATCGTAATCTGCAACATTTTTTCGCTTTGACGCTGCGTTAACGATTGTAGCCGTCAAATCCACATCGTGGACGGTGTCCTTAGGTGGAGGCATATAGGATATGGGAATACCATGCGGATGGTCTATGATGGTGGTTCTCACCCCCCTAGATCCTCTTAACGGCTGGGATTCGCTTCTAAAGCTGAAAATCTGATCTTCTTTGAATCCCGCTTGTTCAGCATTGAACTTCTCTTCCTTATTCCCTAATGCCTGTTGATTTAAGCTAATAGGTATCTGTTGAACGGGTTTATGTTCAGCCTCTTCATTTTTCTTGTTTTGCTCATCTCCTTTGCCTTCTTGACCTCCACGCGGAGGCGGGGGTGGTCGGCGATGTTCTTCAAATGGTTTGGATTTGGCGCGGTGGGGAAGGGCGAGCTCCATAGCCTTCTTTAAATCCTCTAAGTTCACGATTTTTCTCCCATCTAACGCCGCTATGGCTTTTGCAGCCCTTACCGTAACTATTTCCGCCCTATGGGTCTTTATCCCCATTTCAACAATTGTCTTGGCTAGGAGATCAAGAAGGGGTTCTGGCACAGAAACCTCATTTATTATTTCCCTCGCCACCACCACCTTGCGCCTCAGCTCATCTTGTAGGGGTTTATACTTCTCAATGAACCGCGCGGGGTCTGACTGGAACTCCTCAACCCTTTTCACAACCTCCTTTCTTGTTTCAGGTTCTAATGGAGCCTCGATGTTTACGAAGAGGCCAAACCTGTCGAGTATTTGTGGTCGAAGCTCGCCCTCCTCTGGGTTCATGCTTCCAACAAGTATGAACCTTGATGGGTGCCTAACTGAAATTCCCTCTCTTTCAATCACATTCCACCCTGTGGCCGCCGAATCGAGTAGGACGTCTGCCACATAGTCTTCTAAAAGGTTCACCTCATCGATGTAAAGTATGTTCCTGTTAGCTTCTGCCAACAGTCCGGGGTGTAGCGCCCTAATCCCCTCTTTCAGCGCCCTTTTAATGTCAAGGGTTCCAACCAACCTGTCCACGGTTATGCTTAAGGGCAGGTCAACGACTCTCATCTTCCTCTTCGCCACCTGCACTTCTCCACAGTTTGTTACTCTACTATAGCATGAATCACACATTTCAAGCGGATTTTTCGGGTTACATCCAAAAGGGCAGTCGGCAACAACTTCTATTTCAGGAAGCAGGTCGGCTAAAGCCCTTACAAGCGTCGTTTTCCCCGTCCCTTTATCCCCACTGAGGAGGACTCCACCAACAGCCGGATTTACCGCTGCCACCAAAAGGGCCAGTTTAGCCTTCTCCTGGCCGACTATTGCGGCGAATGGAAGAGTGCTCCTTCTTTCCGCCATTAGATCACCTTTTTCAGCATGCTGACAGCCCTCTCTACGTCCCCCATTCTCTCCCTCCAGTGTTGGTCGTCTTCTGAGGTGTAGATTTGAATAGCTCCTCCCTGCACCTCCCCCTCCCCGATCGATTCCTCAAGGATCCCCTCTACTTCGCCGTAAACTTCTCTGAGCTTCTGTAGCACCTCTTCAGACGGTTTCCACAGCCCTCTTTCAGCCGCCTCTATGAGCCTTCTGGCTATCTCCTCAAGTGCCCATACATTGTTCTCCCTGAACCATCTCCTCATCTCCTCGTTTAGAGCGTAGGTGACCGTGATCTCGTCAAACACCCATTTATCGACTAGCTTCGTTGTCGCGGACCATCCGTACAGGTGCAGTATCTTCCTGGAAAACTCGTTCGCGCCTCTGTACCCATGCTTCTTCATCTCATCTATCCAGACTGGATTGAGCAACTTGGCCCTTACAATCCTCTCTATCTCGTCCTTCATCTCTCTGACCTGTGTGGACGATATATCCCTCGTGTCAACAGTAACTATTTCTATGTCCTTCCTTCCCGTCAGAGTTTTTACAGCATTGAAGAACCCGCCCTGGTATGAAAAGTAACAGCAACAGCCAAATATATCATGCTCATCGCTCATGTGATTTCTGTTCACTACATCAACAGTGGAGAGGTTTAAAACGAGGCTCTCAGGGGCAAGCTTCCCGAAGTGCTTTCTAGAATAAGCGTAACTTGTCCACTGTATCCATGTCTTGGCCAGGTCATCGTCGTTTTTCCATGCGGATGCCTCTACAGCCAGATTTACGCCGGCTCCATAAGCGCCGGGTGGAGAACAGAACACCCTGCTAAGAACTATGTCCTGAGCTTCTGCCATGCCCTTCCCCATCTCTATAAGCTTTGACAAGTGCTCCACGTAGTGCTTTTTAACATAGTTCATGTCAAGCGGCTCATCCATGGAGGCTACTTTCACCACAGCCTCGTCTATCAGGTAAACGTAGTTCGGAAGAGTGTCCCTCACTATGCCACTTATGTTTACCAAGCAATCTATCCTCGGCCTCTTCAACGCATCCAGCGGGATTACCTCAAGCTCCTTCACAGATCCGTCGGGTCTCCAAACAGGCTTAACGCCGAGGAGGTAGAGTATCTGGGCTAGCTGTTCCCCATCGGCCTTGTATCCATCAATGCTCCATAGAACTTGTCCAACGCTCTCCGGATACCTCCCGTACCTCTCCAAGTAGTACTTCATTAACTTCTCCGCCGTCTCGATGCCGACCTTCCAAGCCGCAGGAGTCGGCAACGCGGTGGGATCCACTGCGTAGAAGTTCCTCCCGGTGGGCAATATTTCTATTTTTCCTCTTGTCAGAGCTCCGCTTGCACCCGGCTCGACATATCCCCCATCGACTCCGGTGCAGAAGCCCTCATACTCCGCCGCCCCGCATCTCTTTATCCTCTCAATAATATCTAGGGCTTTCAGAAAGGCCTCCTCAACTTTTCTTGACGCATCCAGCCTTGGCTTCAACTCATATCTCTGCATATACCTCACCTCCTAAAGCGAGCTTCAACTCGTTGTTTACAACGTCCAGAAGGCCGTCCTTCAGTTCAGGATTCTTCAGAAGGCTCTCAACAACCCTTACAGCAACCTTCCTTATAATTTCAAGGGTTTCAGAATTAGTCAACCCCAGCTTATTTATCCCTGCAGGATTACCCTTCAATTCATCGTAGTTCAGCCCAATGTACTCGGTTATCGTCCTTATTATTGATGGAAAGTTGTGGGAATCGTAAGCCATCACAGTAACCGCGTAGTTCGCAAGCTTTGATGGATCTGTAGGCGAGCAACCGAAGACATGCAGCCCCATGTTTATCTGAGTTCCTCTCACCATGTCAAGGTATCTGTGCACTTCCCCTACAACTTCTTCTGGGCTACTTCCTTTTATTGAAATGTTGTTCTTTTTTACCTTCTCAAGTATCTCCTCATATGCCATTTCAGCTCTTGTGAAGTCGCCGCTTTGCTTTGCCTTTGAATACTGATTGAGCAGGAGCTCGAGGTCCTCAAGGATATCCGCCATAGCCATCGGAGGATACATGTGGTCTACTATTTCAGCATACGATCTCCTCTTCGCTATCACCCCCTCCATCGGGTTAGACACTATGTACATGTAGAGGTGAGGAACATCGTCCACCGAGATTTCAGGCCAGCAGGATGGGGATAACCCAACGCCTTTCCCGGGCCTGAACTCAAGATATCCATGGGTTCCAAAGTGTATGATCAAATCGGCCTTGAAGATCCTTGTGACCCACCTGTAGACAGCAAGCCACTGATGTGGCGGAGTTATTGTCGGATCGTGAAGTATTCTGCACACCTTTCCATCGCAAGCCGCGCCTGCGCATCCGAACTTGGGTTGCGGCGTTATGAAAACCTTCCCAAACCTTAAGCCTGGCACAACAAATTCATGGTTGTACACCATGCCAACGAACACCTTATCAACTTCGCCCTTTAGAACCTTCGATGGATGCTCCCAATCCTTAATCATTTTGACTTTAACATCATCAGGCAGCTCATTAAACCAGCCTAGATAAGTTTCCTCATCCACGAAGGCGGCTGCTCCTCCGCATTTAACTACGTCTTCAACAGACGTCCATCTGAATTCGCTGATCGCCTTCCTCTCCATTATCATGTTGATAAGCTCTTTTCCGTTCTTGGGAAGCTTTGATGGGCCGCCCACGTCATAGCCCAACGTTCCCAGCCTATGCAGCAACCTCACTATGGACTCCGGCACGTCTAAACCAGCTCCAACTGCTACGTTTGCCTCAAGCCCCTTGCATGGCGGGTTTATGAGGATTATGGCTATTCTCCTCTCCCAAGGAGCCTTCCTCCTAAGCTCAACCCACCTCTTAACCCTCCTAGCCACATATTTTGCGTGAGGCCTGTAAGCCTCGTAAACTTTCACGCCAAGCTCGTTAACTCTTGCTCCAGCGATATATATGGGCTCAATAAGTCCATCCACCTCCGGCATGACAACGGTGTAAACTTGAGAGAGGTAGTCTAAACCATGAGGGCCGCCAAGCCACTCCTCAACACTTCTGTTGAAAGAGGTAGCTAGACCAATAACTGGAATGCCCATACGTTTGAGCAGTTCGACGCCCTCAGGCACGTTCCAGGATTCCACCCTCTTCCGACTCCACTCGCCATGATCCAAAAGGAAGAAAGACTTAGTGCTCACTAAAACATCGATGACCGGCCTTCCATCCTTGAAGAAGAAAGTCCTTATTGAGTCCTCCGTTGAAGGCGTGTTTAGGGTTGCATCTTTAAAGCCGTAAGTGAAAACTGGAACAACCGAAAGCCCCTCAGCCTCAATGGATTCTATGAGGGCGTCAACGTATCCGCTGTTGCCATACAGCCAGTAACTCCTATAAAAGAGGATTCCAACAGCCGGCTCCCTCAAATTGTAGCTTTTCAAGTAGTCCTGCAGCGTTCTGAAAGTCCCAAGCCTTGGATGGTATATTCCATGCCAGGGTACATCCTCCAGCGGCTCAATTTCAACGCTGAAACCTAGCTCCCTCAAAAGCAGACGGGTAAGGTTCCTTAGGTTCTTTTCACCTCCAGTTTTAAGGTACCTCGACGCTTCAAGATGGAGGCTTACGCTTCCCCTTGATAAGTGTGCATAGTTTTCTGATAGGGAAAGTATAACCTTAGCTTGAGAGTTTGTAAGCCTATCCTCTAAAACCTTCGGAAGCTCCGATGTATACAGCACCACAGCATCTGAAGAGGCTATTTCCTCCATATGTTCCCCGCATTGAGAGCTAGCTAAAGCCAGATAGCTGAAACCGTGCTTCTTTGACTCATCCTCAAGGATTTTGCAGAGCTGGTCAAGCATGCTGGAGCCGTATCCCAATATGAAGGCAAGCTTAACCATTCCACGCACCCCGCTTGTAGCTTTGCTGTTAGAAAAGGATCCTTGGTCGCCCGTCATACTTTACAACCTCAGCTTCAACCCCATAAACGCGTCTAACCATTTCCCGCGTAACCTCTTCGGGTTTTCCTTCACGTATCAATTCGCCACCGTTTAAGACGGCTATCCTGTCAGCATACTTCAAGGCTAGGTTAACTTCATGAACGGCCAACAGTGTTGCAGTCCGCCTTTGACGAGTCACCCTCCTTATAAGCTCCATAACTTCAACCTGATACTTCAAGTCAAGGTTTGCAGTAGGCTCATCAAAAAGTAACACCTTAGCATGTTGTGCGAGAACCCTCGCAATTTGAACCCTCTGCCTTTCCCCGCCGCTAACCTCATCAACATATCTGTCGGCGAAACCAGCCAAATCTAAGCTTTGAAGAATATGCTCCGCAGCCTCAACATCGCGACCCGTTGGGCTTGTCCAAAAAGATGGTAACCTGCCTAAAAGGACGCATTCAAAAACTGTCACAGGAAAAACTATGGGAATGTATTGGGGAAGGTAGCCAACAAGCTTGGCCCTATCCTTCCCTGAAAGTTTAGAAAGATCCACCCCTTCAACGGCTATTTTGCCACTTTGAGGCTTCAAAACGCCGGCAACACATTTCAGCAATGTGCTTTTCCCGGCACCATTAGGACCTATCAACGCAACAACTTCACCACCGTCAACTTCCAATGAGACGTTGCGCAAAACAGGCTTTGAATCGTAGCTGAAGCAAACGTTTAAAACTTCCAGGCTCAAGTCCAATGAACCCTCCTACTCTTCAATAGTAGATATACGAAGAACGGCCCTCCAACACATGAAGTTACAGCTCCAACTGGCAGAATAACAGGTGCAACAATGGTTCTTGCAATAGTGTCTGATGCCAAAAGGAGGTTGGCGCCCACAAGCGCCGAGGCAAACACCAAAACCCTGTTGTCATTTCCAATGATGATTCTAGCCACATGTGGAGATACGAGGCAGACGAAGCCTATAACTCCCACAAAGCTTATTGTGGTTGCGGTCATAAAGCATATAAGCGCTATGCACGTAGCCCTCAACCTCTTAACGTTGACACCCAAACTTGCCGCAACCTCATCGCCCATGTTGAAGGCGTTAAGCCTCCAGCCCAAAACGGCAAACAACGGAATAACCATTAGGGAAAGAGACATCCAAGGCAGATACCTCCACGTAACCCTCCCTAAGTCGCCGAGAAGCCAAGCCACCACAGACTTCAAGGCTTCAGCTTCACCCAAATACTGCATTATCGAAGCGCAAGCGCTGAAGAAATAGCCTACGGCAACCCCACACAAAACTATTGTCGTGGGATTAGAGCCTTTAACTCCGGCTACAACGCTTACAATAAAGGCGCATAACATGCAAAAAACAAAGGAGTTAACAATTACCAGCAGCTCGTTTGTCACAATATACCCATAGCCCCCTCCATAACAAGACAGAACTCCATAACCCAAAATTATTGCAAGCGAAGCTCCAAAACTTGCGGCGGATGAAACGCCGATGGTGAAAGGCGACGCCAAAGGATTTCTCATAATAGCCTGACACACAGCACCTGCTACTGCAAGAGCCGAGCCGACGACAACGGCGCCTAAAACCCTTGGCAAACGAAGATTTAAAATAATGTATTCGCAAGTTTCATCAACGTTAGCCTTGAACAAGGTAGAAATCCTCGACAATAAAACTTTATAAACGTCTAGAAAGCTTATTTTGGCGGATCCAACAGATATTGAAAGCCCAAATAGAAAAAGGAGGAGAAGTAGGAGGCAGAATGTGAAGAGCATGCGCTTTTTCATGCCTTTTAAATATGCTATGCTCATCTTTACCCGCCTAGGTTTGTGGGATACCACCAAACCCCTTTAAGCTCTAATCGGCGAAAGGCTAGGTATTGGCGCAGGTAAACCTCGGGGTCCACGTCGCTGAACCGCTCCGGATATGCGAACTTGGCAACGCAAAGCACTGCGATGGGAAAGCTTGGTTTGTACGCAAGTTCGCCTGGTAAAATAATTATTTTCCCACTTCGAACAGCCTTTGTAGGCCCTAGCCTGCTGGCAATATCGTTCTTTACACTTTCATAATTTGTTATGTTAAGTGTTAAAGGACTCCCCGTGATCATTTTCATTACCATATCTGGATTTTGATCAATCACCCATTCTGCCGTAACCTTAGGGTAGGCTGTGGTAAATTCGCCTACTGGTTTTAAGCCTGCCCGAATGGCCAAGTCGTATTGCCCGCTTCCAGGTCCACCAACGGTCCACGCTGAATACTGCTCAAGATAAGTTCTGACCTTGTTTTCCTCCTTTAGGTCCTTCAACCTATCGTTAATGAGGTTTGAAAGGTTGTCTATCCACTGGCAGATGGTGTTGGCTTCTGCCTCCCTGCCCAAAATCATGCCCAAGGTTTTAAGTTCCCGCGCCATTGTTTGCGGGATGTAGAAGTCCAACCTCACAACCTTGACGCCGAGGGGTTCAAGCTTCTCTTCAGCCTCAGATCCAGGCCACTTAACATAGGAAAGAACCAGTTCAGGTTTAAGTTCTATTATCTTTTCGTAGTCTGGGCTGCTCCATTTCCCAACGTTTGTCCGATTAGAAAGTTCTCCATAAAGCTCAGGTCGCTGAGCAACCACGTCACCGACGCCCACAACAACATCCGTAGCATTTAGCAATATTACCGCTGTCGCAGCGTCAGAGTCCAACACCACAACCTTCTTCACAGGCTTATTTATCTCCACATATCTGCCAGCTGAATCAATTATCACTACTTTCTCAACAGATGAAGGAGGCGTAGTTGGCGGCGCTGTCCCCGTTTCTGTCGGTATAATGCTGGTGGCTATTTGGTACCCGCCATAAAAACAAGCCAACCCCACAGCAATTACCAACACGCAAATCCAAAGCTTCGCCAAACCTTTACGGCCATTCATACGCATTCCTCCGTGTTACTTCTCCAAAAAAATGTAATACCAAGAATATATAAAGTTTGCTAAAATGCTTGCAGCTTAAATGCCAAAAACAAAAGCAAAGCTACTTTGAGCCTTTCAATTAAAATATTTGAACACGAAGCAAATAAGGAAAAGACACAATGTGAGAAGCGCACGAAATTTCAGCAAACATGCAAAGAAAAAGCATTAACACACAAAACTTTACCTCAAATGCACGCGCATAAGTGTTCATTAATTTGTTTTAGGCTTGTTTTTGTGTTTGGAGCATTTTTCTGGGTTTTTAGTATGTGAAGGCTGCTATGTTGTTTGCCAGTTCTGGTCTTCCTATTTTGTGGGCTGCTATTGCTACGGCTAGTATGCATGAGAAGCATATTGCAACATGCATTCTTATTTTTGCTACGCCCCTCCACTTAGGCTTCTCCATCGACAACTCAAGTTTTGAGGCTTTAAACGTTCTTTCAACAGCCATCCTCC
>Ga0080004_1133311_pt1 | contig 11034 bp, 7 predicted proteins | sample WasSprMetagenome_FD_69207 | JGI IMG/M metagenome (GOLD analysis project Ga0080004, IMG submission 69207) | Sulfidic aquatic microbial communities from Washburn Spring, Yellowstone National Park, USA - WS (SPADES assembly) (version 2) | ecosystem: Environmental > Aquatic > Thermal springs > Hot...
CCAAGTCACATGACCGGTTTCTGCCACTCCCAGACCCCATCCTAATGCTGAGGAACCTGAAGAGGCAATGGGATCAATATGCCGGCCTAAGCCTGAAGGCCCACAGATTTAGCAGGTGGCTGGAGGAGGGTGGAGTCGCAATCTCAGGCGTCAGCGAAATAACGACACACAGGATCCTCAACCGTGCTAGAAGGAGGTTCTTCGTGGGATTCACCGGAAAAGTTAGACTCAGCCTCCCAGCCGACATCTTCAAAGAAGACTGCGCAAAAGCAGTAAACATCCTCCTCAAAGCTGGAGAAGAAACACAAGTCGGAGTAAACAGAACAGCAGGATTCGGCATGTACAGAATCCTAAAAATGCTCGAGTAAGATTTATTAATGACCGATGGATGCTTATAAATGAATCCCGGAATAGGGCTTCCACCAGCCCCTCCAGAATAGAATCCTGGAATCAGGCCTAAAGAGCCGAAAAACAGCACGGAATCTCAAAAAGAGAATTGAAAGTGTAGTTTGAGGTTGAGCCAGATGCTGTTATATCGTTAAACGTGGAATCTCAAAAAGAGAATTGAAAGCGAGTTCTTGACTACGGCATTGATAGGAAAATGGTACAAAGTGAATCTCAAAAAGAGAATTGAAAGCCTTCCTCCTCCTTCTCCCTCAGCTCATTGAACAGCTTTAGAATCTCAAAAAGAGAATTGAAAGTCCATTGTTACCTCTCCCTCTATTGGCGGCTCGTATAGTGAATCTCAAAAAGAGAATTGAAAGTACTCCTACTCCCACTCCTACCCCTACTCCGTCCAAGGTTTGAATCTCAAAAAGAGAATTGAAAGAATGAAAAACCCCCCAAACCCTTTTATACCCTGACGCCGAAAAGAATCTCAAAAAGAGAATTGAAAGTCTCTCCTCGGAGATAATAGTATAACGCATACGCCAGCTTTTGAGAATCTCAAAAAGAGAATTGAAAGTAATCATCAAGCCTCGCGCTATTGCAGATATCGCATCCGCAGAATCTCAAAAAGAGAATTGAAAGATGAGATCCAGCATGGCTACCACCTCTGATTGTCGTAGTATTCGGAATCTCAAAAAGAGAATTGAAAGCGAGGAGGTGTAAAGCGATGGTAACTTATATTTTGAACAGAATCTCAAAAAGAGAATTGAAAGGGTACCGAATATGGCTCCCGATAGCGTTGCGGAGAGGATAGGAATCTCAAAAAGAGAATTGAAAGCGCTCTGCCGTGCGGCCAGTATTCACCTTTCAACCAGCGATGTGAATCTCAAAAAGAGAATTGAAAGTTGAGCATTTTCTTCTCCTCCTCCGTCAGCCCCAGCTTCTCGGCTAGCCGAATCTCAAAAAGAGAATTGAAAGATATGGATGATGGGAGCATACTGATCCCAAAGGGTGCTCACCCCGAATCTCAAAAAGAGAATTGAAAGTTGATCTTGATGATGCTCGGGTCTAGGAACTCGTCTAGAATCTCAAAAAGAGAATTGAAAGTGGCGCAGGGCAACCAGCAGGACCCCCACGATGATCATGCGAATCTCAAAAAGAGAATTGAAAGATGAAGCCCAAGAACAGTATCGCATCATGCTTTCCAAGCCCTTGAATCTCAAAAAGAGAATTGAAAGTTTGGCCTTTTCGCTTATCCCCTTCTCCACCTTCTTCATCACGAATCTCAAAAAGAGAATTGAAAGATGAACTGGAGCTTTAGCTCATCTGGCAGGTTTTCTCCAACGGAATCTCAAAAAGAGAATTGAAAGCCCCAGACCTCGGCTCCGGCGCGATAACCGTCGACGTGAGCGTCAGGGAATCTCAAAAAGAGAATTGAAAGTTTAGATCTATCCACAGGATCAGGTCGCTCCTCATGTATTCATGAATCTCAAAAAGAGAATTGAAAGATCCTGAGCTTGCCGAAGCCGACGCTACTCTTGCCGCCGGAATCTCAAAAAGAGAATTGAAAGCAATACATTTTACCCTCAGCTCCCCCCTCGGCCCCCTCTTATGAATCTCAAAAAGAGAATTGAAAGTCTGCCTTGACTCGGGGTGTTCGCTGGCCTCGCCCCTAAGCTCCTCGGAATCTCAAAAAGAGAATTGAAAGATATATGACGCTCGTGCCCTGGGTCACGGTGACGGTTGGCGCGAATCTCAAAAAGAGAATTGAAAGGCGGATACGGCGGATTCTTCGGCTTTAACTTAGTTCCGAATGTCAGGAATCTCAAAAAGAGAATTGAAAGACGATAACCATGCCAACGGCGATGACATCTATTATCGGCGTGAATCTCAAAAAGAGAATTGAAAGGGATCAGGAAATCCAGATCGCCCGCCGCCTTGACGTTGTCCGAATCTCAAATTGAAAGTGGGGATGCGTGTTGAGGCCCGTGTCCTGATAGTCCCCTGGGGAATCTCAAAAAGAGAATTGAAAGATATGACGGTCAGCTTGTTGCCCCAGAACTCCAGCTCATAACGGAATCTCAAAAAGAGAATTGAAAGGTAAGAGGTTGGTGAGGTCATTTAAATCTACGATAATCTAAATCTCAAACACTAGATAAAATGAGTGCGCGGCGGGCGGGATTTGAACCCGCGCGGCCCAACCGGGCCACAGGCTTACCAAGCTAGGACACTGCCATACTAGTCTATTATCTTTATGATTTGGGATGTTATCTTGTAAAAATTATTTAGCTTGGGCGACATCAATTAAATCTTCTACGTGAGTGATAGGCTCTCTAGTAGGAGTGTGTTATGGTTTCAGCCTCACGCAACACTTGCCTGATTTTTGACGTGCCTTCGGATCTTATCACTTCATATATTACGTCTGCTGCTTCTTCAAGCTCACGGTCATGTGAGACGATTATGATCTGTGGAATTAGGCGCCCGCCTCCTTTGAAGTTTTTAAGTAGATTTACCAGTTCTCTTCTTCTTTCCGAATCTAGATGGATTGTTGGTTCGTCCATGATTAAGCATTCAAGCGTCTCTCCTATGAGTGATGCCGCTATGCTTAACCTCAGAATTAATGCTATGGCGATCTTCTCTCCTCCACTTAACATTTCAAAAGTCTGCTCTCCTGCTGGGCCGTGGACAATGATGTTAAAGTCCTCATCTAAGTTTATGTCATAGAACTGTAGATTACTAAACTCTTGTAGGAATCTTCTTGCATACTCTTCTACTAATACTGCAGCATGTCTTCTGATAACTCTTTGAAGAGCATCCTTATGAAATATCCTATCACGAATCCTCTCTAGGGAGTCAATATATTGATTCAACCTCTCATACCTCTCCCTAAGAGCCTCTAATCCGTCTATCTCTTTTCTAATGTTTTCTTCTTGTTCTTTTAGGCTTTCAATCTCTCCCCTGATTTTAGCGATCTCAACCTCAACTCTAGATTTCTCCTCTTGTAATTCCTCGTATTCTTCCTTCTTTGATCGATGCTTACTCTCATCATATCCTAACATATTAAGCTCTTCTTTAGCTCGTTTAAGCGATTCCTCATATCGTTTTAACTCATCCATGAGGGCTGGCTTATCCTGTTTAAGCTGGTTAATCTTTTTCTCCAGTTCTTCTCGGGTTTTAACATCAGCTTGGCTTAGAATTCCCTCAGCTCTAATATATTTCTCAACATATTCTCTTATCTCCTTCAACCTTTCCTCATAGCTAGTGATTTTACTCATTATCTCATCACGTCTTTTCTCAAGATCCTTTAAATCCTGAACCTCTATTTCCAAGACCTTAATCTCCTCATCAAGAGTCTTAATCTTTTCATCAAGCTCCATGATTTTTTGTAACTTATCTGGAATTGATGCTACGTCCTTTTTCATCCCCTCCAGAGAAGTTATTTTCCCATTAATTCCCTCTATTTCGTTGCGGATTTCGCTTATTTCATTTTCAAGCTTTTTCTCCTTCCTAGATAATGACATTATTAGAGGCGTAGCTGTGATAAGTGGGAGGATTGATAATAGAGGCGACGCTATTGGTATGGCTAGGAGGAATATTGCTAGGAAAATTGTTGTCATAAAGCCGATAACCCCTGACACGGCCTTTAGCATTTTATACTTCTCCTTAGCACCCTCTTTTTCCTCGAGAATACGTTCCAGTCCTTGGCTATAGTTTTCTAGGTCTTGGCATATTTCTTGGTAAGATGTCAGTAGTTCATTTAGCTGTGGACGAAAACCAGCAACCTCTTCAAACTTATCAAGAATTCCTTCAAGCTCATTGGATATCTGCTTTTTATTTTCCTCTAATGATTGTCTTTTCTCCTTCTTTACCTCGATACTGTTTTGTTTGGATCTTAAATCTTCAATTTCTTTTTCAATAATTTTTCTTTCATTTTTGAACTTCTCTAGTTCTCCCTTTATTTGTTCGTTTTCCTCATAGTAGCTGCGGTAGACTTCGCGATCTTGAAAGGCTTTTCTCACAGATTCAAGTCGATTTAGTTGATCATCTATATTGCTTAGTCTAGCCCTCATCTCCCCACACTTCCCCTCTAGCTCTGCGATCTTTGTTCTCAGATCTTGAAATCTTCTGGCCTTTTCCTCAAGCTCATTGAGCGTGTTTTTCACATTCTCCATTTTCTGATTGACCTCGTTTAATTTTCTGTGTAATTCTTCGCGTCTGTTTTCTGCGTTCGAGATCTTATTTCTTATTTCTCGGAGTTTCTCATGTTTCGCCGGCAATTCATTAAGCCTGCCTTCTAGGTTGCTCCTCTCCTTTTCTAGAGCATCTATCGGCTCCCTCATAGCCCTCCATATGTTCTCTAACTCGTCTATACCCAATAACTGCCCGATAATCTCTTTTCTCTTAGAGGCCTGGACATCCAATAATCCAGCGATTTCCCCCTGTCTAACATAAATTGCGTTTAGGAGAATCCCTTTACCCAGCCCTGTTAGTTTCATGATCTCTGGGAGGATTGTTCTCTCCCCTGAGCCTGGCATTACTAGTGGACGCGAGTTATTTCCTTCTATCTGTCTTAGGGAGCCGGTTGCGGACTTACTGCGTGAAAGCTTCCATTCAACTTCGTATTCCTTACCCTTTGCCGAGAACTTGAGCTTGATACTCGCGTTAGTTTCACCTCTCTTTATGAGGTTTTCATCCCTTCCTCTACTATGCTCTTTCAAGAGCGCATATGTTATACCGTCGAGTAACGCTGTTTTCCCAGCACCGTTTTCTCCCACTATTACTATCACTCCTTGTGGAAAGCTTACATTTGCGTCGCTGTATGAGATAAAGTTCTTGAGATGAAGCTCTTTTATAATCATTCGGAACGGGCCTCCTCGACTCTGTTAGGAGCTTTTTCCAATATGAATTTCTTCATGGTTTCCTCACCATCTTTATGGAATACTTTATAGATCTGTATCGCCAGCTCTCTCTCCTCCTCTGTTGAGAGGACCTTGGAAGAAAGCTCTTTAATGAGTTGCTCGACATTAAGTCTTGTGAGCTCTACGCGATCCGATGTTCTAATATCACTATCGCTTCTAAAGACCACTCTTTTACATCTGACCTGGAGACAACCACTCTCATATAGGTTATTAATGAGGCTCTGAAGCTTTCTGTAATCGAGGCTGTAATCTGGGTCTTTCACCAATAAATGTAACACGGGTTTTTTATGTTGGGAGACAAGCCAGGCAGATATTTCTGCCTCTATTTTCCTGAGGGGCTCATTCAAGCTTATTTCAAATATCTCCTGAGGCCTTATGGAAGTTAGGTTCACCTTTTGAACATTAGGTTCGGAACCAGATAAATCCACGATATAGAATCCCTTTCCATCCTTCTTCCAGTACGCTACTTCGCTGTAATCCATAATCTCAATGGAGCCAGGATATGCAGCCACTCCAAGACCCTTACTATTAACTCGTCTTACATGTTCATGACCTAACGCGTAATAATGATAATTCTCTGGAAGATCATTTAGAGTCAATTCACTTAAAATGTCGGACGAGGGGACATGCGTTAGCAGTATACGCTTTCCAAATCTCTCTTGAGCCTGTCTTGAAAGGTCCTCCAATTCTTTAGAACACTCTCTATAAAGGCTTGGCGGAATCCTATCCATCCCAGTAATAACGAGTGATCCACCGTCAACCTCTACCTCTATATTCCCCCTACTTACATGTTTTAAGAACTCCCCCTCGAAAAGTACTGTTGGAGGATGTTCTCCAAGCCTCCTCGGGAGATCGTGATCCCCCAGAACACAATAAACCTTAACCCCTTTAGAGCTTAGCTTCTCTAGGTTTGACTTCATGCAATAAAGAGCACTTATTGGCGGTCTGGATGAATGGAAAATGTCTCCAGCGATGAGGACTATTTTTACATGTTCCTGAATGATCAAATCCACGGCTTCATTAAAAGCCTCATAGAAGTCCCCTTCACGCTCTAGTATGTTATATTGCCTATAGCCTAAATGAAGGTCTGCAAGGTGAGCTATTAACGTCATATCGGCCTACTCCATCTTATGAAATTATCCCAATCCTTGCGGAGCGTTTCTCTTTCCCTCTCTTCCTCATCAACACACCTTAATGCCTCATCCAGTAATCTATCTACGTCTATGTCTGCGCCCCCTTCCATTGTGTGTCTCTTTCTCACCTTCATTATCACGGGTAAAGACGTGATCTCTCCAACAACTATTGCCTCTCCCCTATCTAGGCCTGGAAGGTCCTCGAACAAGTATTCGCCAAGCCTTTCTGACGCCTCTAATACCGTCCTCTGGTCTACCGGGTTTGTGATCCTCATGATTATCTGGCTATTGCATTGGCTTAACACATCTGGATTTATCTTCGAAGGCCTCTGTGATACCGCGATGAGGAATAGGCCAAATTTCCTACCCTCACCCGCCACCCTCTTGAATAATGGTAATGATAATGTTTCGCCAGCTTGTGATGGTGGGGCGAATTTGTGAACCTCCTCAACTATGAGGAATACTGGGAACTTGTAGGAATGATCTCTCCCCTCCATCTTAACATCTATCAATTTCTTGAGGATGAGGTACGTGATGAGATCGGCTTCCCTATCGGAGATTCCTGACAGATCTATAATGCAGACTTGCTTAGGCTTGAGAAGCTCTTCTATGAGGATTGTCGTTCTATCGCCAAAAATACTGAGACCTTGTAGTTTCTGAAGATAATTAAGGGCACTTTCAGCGACTTCCCCAGCCTTTCCTCCCTGCTTAGCCATGTTCTCTAATAACTGAATTAGGGATTGTATTGTAATCTCAGCACCCGAGTTCTTTATCTGCCGCATCGCCTCGTTAATTGTCCTTCTAATCCGTGTATATTTTTCATGAACACCCGTTATGTAGAATATCTCATGGGGTGTTAAATCTGAGAATTTTATCAAGAGTTTCCTGATATTTTTAACATCCGCATACCTAGTCAGATTATCTTGCGGCGAAAATACTTTGACTCTCTCAGCAAGTGATGGGGGCCAGCCTTCTGTTGGGATAGTCAGTTTTATGTGATCGGCGTGAGGGTCTATGACTATAATGGTGGCTCCCTGCCTGAGCAGCTCCTCTATGATGACGCCTACTAGATAACTTTTCCCAGCTCCTGTCTGAGCAATAATCGCGACATGCCTCATGAATCCTCGGATGGAGAAATGAACTTTAACATCCCCCCTAGTAACCAAGTTACCAACATAGATTGTTTTCCCCTTCCCCGAGTAGAGCAGCTCAAGCAATGGTTTAGGGGCTAAGAATACGGGAGAGGCGGGGTGAACAACGTATCTAGGTCTATATGTTACCTCATCAGAGGAGCCATTATTCATAAACCCATTAATGTCCTCTATATATGCTAGCACCCTCGCCTCTCTGAGATGCTTGAATTCCTCTATCCCAGCACTTATCAACTTTGAGGCAGCTGAAAATTCTAATTCCTTGCTTAGAATTGAACTGAATGAAACAGCATTCTGAATTTGTGCTACCACAATTCCCTTATTCAGAGGAGTAATTACATACTCCCATACTGGTATGGTGTCGCTTAATTCGGGTCTGATCATGAACATGAAGCTTAATGGCCTAGCTTCACCAATCACTACACCAATTTCCTTGAGGGGGCCGAAAATTTCTTGAAGGGCCGTTACAGTCTGATCCATCCGTTGTATGATGTTATGTCCCCGGGTTTATAAGGTTTATGATTTACGATTCAGGAGCGGTGATCCTTGTGTTTGAAAGGTGTGAGAATAATAGTTGCTGAGGTGGAGCTTTACTGCCTCCTAGCCAAATCAATTTGCCCAATTGTTCTTAGAATGATTTGATAGATATTATTTGAGATGCTTCTACTTATTCTAGCCCTCCTATCAGCTTCATAAAGCCATATATTGTGTATCTCCTTGTTAACATACATCCTTCTCAGCATACATACGATCTCTCCTAGAGTGGAAGTTTCTTCTATAATGCTTAATCTTTCCATGTTAAGAAATCTATCAGTTATTCCGAAAATATATGAGGGGACATCGATCTTCAAGGGATAATCTTGCGCATTTAACCTCAGGTAAAATGAGCAAACAGAGCATATGCTGGATATTTTCTCCAAGTATTCTTTGACATCCTCGATACGATCTGGGCTGAGTTTAAAGTAACGTAGGGTCGCCTGCTCTATATCCTCTCCAAGTTTCCTGATAATTTTTTGGAGTTTTATTGATGGGCCTAATAGAATTGGACGCGTAAATCCTAAACCTTTTACATAATTCTTCAATATGAAGAGGTCAGGCGTCTTCTTCATGAACTCCTCTATAATGTAATGGATCCTCTCCAAATATGGCCCATACTTTCTCCTTAATTTTTGTGATGCTTCCATAGCTTCCATCAATTTACCATCATATATCAATGATGGAAGAATCTCGAGATGTTGAAGATCCCATGGCTCTAGGATTGATAAGTCACGTAAGCGTTTTAGCTCCGCCTCGAATAATCTCTCTAATATGTATTCTTTCAAGAAGCGTGATGAGCTAGTTTTACTCACACTTACCAATGTAATTTTCCTCTCCTCAGCTTTAAGGAGTAAATTGGTTAAATGCTCATAAAAATGAAGTAAGACCTCGCCATATTCTATTGGCGCGTTAATAGGTGTTATTGGAAGATGGGACATTAATCCATAAAGCGAGCCATCTAAGAGCAATAAATCACCGCGATCCATGGTTAAGACAGCCTGCTCCGCCAGCTCCAATTCTAAGGCCCTCATCAAGAGAAATCCCATGCCTCGGGAAGGCGGATATATAAATGTGCAAAAAGCTTTTGACCTCTCCTCAATCATTTTTCCAACAAGATAAGATGAAACAATTATAAGAGAACCCCCATTATCCAGTCTATACCTTAAGATACCACCATCCACCGCGGCCACTCGCCTAGGTAGATCAATACGGTTTTCCGGAAGAGTATTCCATAGATCCCTCGCCAATAAACCAACTTCATCCAGAATCATAGATTGAGAAGAAAATATCTTTTCTCGAATTTTGCTTGCATTATCCCTTAAGTAATTAAAAAAACTATCCATGACATAGCTCATATCCCTTAACCCCACCCGTCACCAAGTAGAAGCCCTATACTCGTAATAAGTCTTCTGAGCCTTGGGGCATGTTTTCGTTCTTAGGTCTTTATCAGCTTCCTCCAGCCCTCCATTATGTACTTAAGGGATAAAATGAGCTATACCGTGTTAAAACTGCTACCTTTTTATTCTCTTTAGGGATTGTCCGCATATCCTGCAGGGCCGCATGAAGCTGAGTATCCTGATCCTTCCATTCTTCTTCATGAGTTACTTTAAATATATTCGGGCCCCTTTTTTCTACCGAGGAAAAATGGGTGAGGTGGGTCAAGGGGGTGATGTTGCCAAGGGCGGCAGGCGGGCTAGTAGGCGTGGTAAGTTGCCTTGGCGCTTCCTCTTCACCAGCATAATGGCATATATTATTGCGTGGATATGTGCCGATATTACCGGCATGTCATTCGCATTACTCTGGATAATAATTATGATCATGGCCATTATCGATGGCTTGGTCTGGCATGGGATGGGGCGTAAATCGGCCCGCAATTTTTATGCGGGATATCTATATAGCCGCTACAAAGATGATGACGGAGACTAAAACCCTCTATTCTCTTTACGAGCGACCTCCTCCACAAGTGTTGGCACCTACACGGTCAGGTCCAAGTCTTTCTATTCTCTTCTCTCTATAAGTTGAGCTTTTTATGAGTTACAGGAATATTGAATATTGTTTTAACGTGTTAGAACATGGCTTTAGCAGATCTTATTTACTCGGGCCGGTTTACCGAGTATGAGGGGTAATGCCCGTGGGAAGGCCCTATTTCTCCTCGATGAGCTTCTTGACCTCGTCCCATGATCTCGGCGGCTCAATGACCTTGTAGCCCATGCCCTCAAGCATCATCTTAACCTTCTTGGGGCTGAGCTCCTCGAGAAGCTCCCTCCGCATCCTCTCTATCATCCTCTCAACCTCCTCCCTCGACAGTCCTCTATCAGCCTCAACGCTGCAACAGATTTTCTCGAACCGTTACTCAGCCTACTCACTCAACTTCACGAACTCCTCAAATGAATTGCTTATGGCCTTTGGCCCCACCTCTCAACATTCTTTAGCCTATCAAGACAGGTTTGAGGGCCTCAATCCCTCCAGCAAGATCATTTAACCTCTCCATTAACGCCCACAGCCTCCCATCCCCACCCTCGGCCTACATAGTAACTTAGGATCCTTTTCCTGATAATAATTATATGCAAAGTCAGCAACATCATCCTCTGTTCTATTTTCCTTATCCAAAGGATTATTTGATTTGTTTCTCTCATAGTTAGTGCAGCTAGAAAATCGTCACAACGTATTATAAGTTTCTCTAAACACGCAGTAAGGTTAGCGGAAGCATATACAATCTCAGACCACACCCGCTGCGGAAACACTTCAAAACCCAGCTAGCTGCCCTTGAAATCCACAACAAGATGAATGCGCGGCGGGCGGGATTTGAACCCGCGCGGCCCAACCGGGCCACAGGCTTAGCAGGCCTGCTCCCTCCCAGGCTAGGAGACCGCCGCACTATCTCATTATTTCTATAATTTAGGGTGC
>Ga0080004_1083061_pt1 | contig 11031 bp, 9 predicted proteins | sample WasSprMetagenome_FD_69207 | JGI IMG/M metagenome (GOLD analysis project Ga0080004, IMG submission 69207) | Sulfidic aquatic microbial communities from Washburn Spring, Yellowstone National Park, USA - WS (SPADES assembly) (version 2) | ecosystem: Environmental > Aquatic > Thermal springs > Hot...
TATACAAAATGAAAACTTGTAATAGAAAAACTTAAAAAACGCTTGAAAACATTTATATCATGCCTACTAAACTCATGCCAGCAATAATTGCCGCCCTACTGCTAGCAGCCCTCGCCGCGGCGGACATCCAGCACTACAACCACCCCGCATCTTGCGACGCGTGCCACTACGGCACCTACCCTCCAGTGACGTTTCTAACCAGCGGGACGGGTACATGCGATCCAACTGTGCAGGAGTGCGTCTGGGATCACGTCGTGACCAAAGGCGTCACCGTCTGGCAGAACTGCGCGTCCTGCCACAGCGCCCTAGCCAATAAAATCAGCGGCACGGTCCATGCAAACCTTCAAGCTACCTACGGCTGTGCCTGCCACGCCGTGGCGCACGTAGGCTACGGCGATAGTATAAACGGCTATACGGCATGTATATACTACTGGGTGCCTAGACTAAGCACAACCCCCGGCTACTACGGCCAAAACCCCCCCACAGGTGGTTTCCTGAACGTCAAGGTGTGCTTCAAAGGCACACCAGGTAGCACAAGCTACCAGATTACTTGGGACCCCAACCTAACTTTGACTCCCTCTGTGAGTTATATTATGGCTGAGGCCCTCTCTGTCGGGTACAGCGTGGACCAGTACGGAAACGTCACCATATATCCGTTTCAAGGTCAGCTGGTGAAGACTGACTTCTTCTCGTTGCTTACAATGCAGTTTGCCAGATATGAAAACGGCACGGCTTCGGCGGGCAAGCCCTCGGCTCCCCACGCCTTAACTACACCGGCGCCCAATGGCGAGACGATAATCATGGGCGTGTTTGACATCCACGACGGCGCCTTTATCTTAGTGGTGCCGTATTGGAGATACGGCAGGTACCCGTACTATGTGCCAGCCGGCGTGAACCCAGGGTTTGCGGCGTGTTTCAACTGCCACTTTGTGTACCAGGGCCAGCTGGGCACGGCTAAGGTTATGAACATAGGTGGTTTGTGGAAGATCGGGATACCTGCCGACGTCTTCAACTCCGTGACGGATCCGCACGCCATTGTGATGCCGCAGGCCCAGGCGGCCAGCGCCGCGGCGCCTAACCTAGCCCTCGTCGGCTTGCTGGCGGCCGCTACGCTCCTCGCCGGCGGCTTCATAGTGGTTAGGCGCAGGCTGTAAAAAGCCAAACCCCCCTTTTTCCCATGTCTCCCCTCCTTTCTTTTATATATCTGGTTTTTTGGCCGTTTGCCAGGGGCGTTGGGGAGAGGTATTTTCTTGCCGTATTTACGGCGTTTTCTTTTCTAGTCTTGATGGGCGGCGGGTCGCCGGGGGTTCTGTGGCCTTTTGCGCTGGGCTCTTCTCTTCTCTACGTGGCTGGGGTTGTGTTTTGGAGGTGGGGCTATCTGCTGGTTGCGGCCGGGGTGGCGTTAGACGCGGTGGCGTATGGAGCCGAGCTGGGGGTTTTGGGGGTTGGGGGGCCTTACTTCGGCTACGTAGCCCTTTTGGGCTGGATTGCGTGGAGGCTCGGCGGGTCCCCCTGGGCGAGGATGGCGGGGGCGTCGGCCGCCGTGCTTCAGGTGGTTGTGAATATGTACGGCGTTTTGAGGCTCTACGGCGCGTGGACTTATGCGCCTCTTCTAGCCGCTTCGCTGATCCCCGTCCTCTTCCTCGATAGAGGCGGCCCGGGCACCTCGCGTCTGCCTCTTCTGCTCGTGGGGGTTGCCCTGGGCTGGGGCTTGTTTAGGTTTGTGGTGGGCCTCCCGACGGACTTTAGAGAGGGGTGGGTCTACCTCGCCTACTTCGCCGCCTTCTCCCTCCTGGCGGCTTCGCTGTACGTCTCGCCGAGGAGGTTCGTCGGGGGGGCGCTGGTGGGCTTGGGCACCGCCTTTCTGCTACTCTACTTCGCGCCGCAGAGAGCCGCAGAGGCTCTTCTGCCGGCTCTGCCTCTTCTGTTGGTGTTTGTAGTGGCTGTATATCGGCCGAGGATTTGGCTTCCTGTGGTCGCCACCGCGGCGGCTGTCTTAGCTTTTCTCTACTTCTCTCCCCTTGTCTATTTGCCGCCGATGAACATCTCCATCGTGCTGGGGCCCGTTAAGGTGTATGACAGCGGCGCGTTGGGCTGGGCCGAGAGGGGGTTTGCCACAGTAAGGGGGGGCCTCGTCGGGTTCAACGGCACTTCGGGCGTTGTTACTGCAGATTTCACGTTTAGGATAGTGCACCCGTTTGAACAGCGCTATGTATTTTACATATCGCTGGAGAGACCCGAAAGGGTGAGCGGCGGGGGGTTTTTCGTGGCGTTTCCCCACGTGGGGTACATCAGAGTGACGCTTCTAGACGATATATACAGCACGGCGTATGCGTGTCTGTGGGCCTCCCGGCTTTCTCTCGGTTGCGGCGGGGTCTACGCCTCTTTTCGCGTGGATCTCTATCTGATGGGCAACATACTGATTTTCTCTCTGCTGTGGTTCGCCGTGTTGCTGATCCCGTATCTTGCCTTCTACGCAGGGCCCATAGGCTCCGCCGCCTCGCGTCTATTTAGGCGGGGGTTCGCCACTCTTTATATCTTGTGTACATCTTTTATAAATAGGTATAAATAGCCGTGGGCAGTCCGTTATACATGCATCCCACGGGGATAGTCTTTCTGGTTTCTCTAATTCTCTACGCGGCGTATCTGGTCTCCACCTTCGCCGCTAGGCGGTGGTCGGGGGCTCTGCTTCTGGGGGGCACCGCCGCCCTCGTAGTTGCCTGGCTGTACTTCGCCGCCAGCTTCTTGACGCAAGACTTCACGCTTCTTGAGGTGGCTAAAAACACCAACGCGGGTCTCGCCTGGTGGCTTAGGCTGGCCGCCTCCTGGGCGAGCACGGGGTCTAGCCTTCTGCTTATGTCCCTCCTGCTGGGTCTCTACATATTTGCCGCGGCTCGGGCGGGGGCGCCTGTAAACGCATTAAGGATCTCGGCCGCCGTACTCATCATGGTGGGGTCGTCGTCTTTCCTCTACGGCACCTTCGACACGTTGTCGGAGCCCACAATAGGCGGGGGCCTCAACCCGCTTCTCAAGAGCTTCTGGGTGGCCATCCACCCGCCGCTTGTTTTTCTAGGCTACGCCGGGGTGCTTGTGTCTTCTCTCGCGCTAGCCTTGACGGACACGCAGGCTCTGCGGCGGCTGATGTATACGGCTTTGGGTTTCCTCTTCGCGGGGCTGGTGGTGGGGGGCTACTGGAGCTACGTGACGTTTGGGTGGGGCGGCTACTGGGCATGGGACCCAGTGGAGACTGCGCAACTTATGGTTTTTGTGGCGGCGTCTGCCGCCCTCCACGCCCCCGCGGCTCTCGACAGACTTAAAAGGGGGTCCTTCCTACTGGCGGCCAGCTCCGTCTTCCTGGCGCTGTTTGTCACGAGGACTGGGATGAGCCCGCTTCACGGCTTCGCATCGCCGGGCGCCGGCGGGTACCTCCTCCTGGCGCTTGCCTTGGCTCTCCTCTTCGCCTTTCTGCGCGACGTCCTCATGGCCAAGCTGGGGGGCGGCGCGGCTTGGGGCAGATTGGTGACGTTTTTGACGATGTTTGTGGCCGCCCTCCTCCTCTACGGGTCTCTGCTGGTGCCGTCGCTGGGCGTGGCGGCGGGCGTAAACACATCCCCGCCGCAGATGGACGACGGGATGTGGTTCTACAACCCGGCGCTTTATCTCCTCGTCGTGGTGACCCTCGCGCTGGCCCCCCTGATATACCTAGAGAAGAGCGGCAAGCCGCTTCTCCTCTACCTCGGCGTCGGGCTGGCGGCGAGCTCCGCCGTGGCCGTGGCGGCGTATGTAGGCCTTTTGACGTTTTCGCCCAAGTCTCACGTCTTGACAAACGCCGCGGTTGGCGCGGCCCTGGTCTGGTCTGCCCTGGGCGCCGCCGTAATTATATATTCAGCCGCAAGGACCAACTCCCGGTTCCAGCTGGCGCTGAGAGTCCTCCACCTCGCCCTCCTCCTCTTCTTCGTGGCGGCTGTCTACAGCCTCCCCTTCGCCTACAACAAGGCCTACTTCACAGACCTCTACATAACGCCGGGGGCCTCTGCCAGGGTGGCGGGCGTCGAGATCGCCGTGGAGAACTACAGCCTCGGCTTGATGCAGGACAAGGTGGATACATACACGGTGTATAGAAACAACGCGGTGTATAGCTACGCCCAAAACGGCCTTTTCTCCATGACCAATCTGCTGAGCCAGGCGAGGCCCATGTTGGAGGAGGCCCTCCGCAGAGTGGAAAAGAACCCCGTTTTGAAGACGCTCTTCGATGCGGCTAGGAACCCCGTCTCCGTCGGCGACGTCTATATGAGGTTGCAAGACGGCTCCGTCTTGGCGGTGAGAAACGCCACATTTGGCACATACGCGACACACAGTGGGGGCGGCTTGTTTATGGTTGCATACATCTACGGCCGGCCTGACGTGTCGATTGGAAATCAGACCTCCTTCCAGCTGGCTGAGCCTTGCGTAGTGAAGGCGGGGCTCCTCACGCTTAACATCTCCGGCACCGTGGTTGCTCAAGGCTCCGGCTCATACGCCGCGTTTATGCCCATGCGCGTCGTGGCGTCGGCATCTGAGAAACCCGTGGCTCTGCCTATGCCGCTTGACATGAACCTGACGCTGTATTACATGGCCAAAACCCCAGGCACGCCTATCTACGGTCTGCTCGACGTGCCGTATCTAAACTACTTGACGAACATAAGGTTCGGCCACGTCTTCCTGCAGAGGTTCCCCGCCGAGGTGCCGTCTGGCGCATACGCCGACGTGTCTCTGCGGGTGGCTGGGGCCCGCGGCCACGCCGTGGTGAGATACGAGGTAAACGGGGAGGTGAGCGGAATACATGGCCTCGTCTCCTCCGTGGCGACGGTGCCTAGGGGCCTCGGCGACGTCTACGTGGCGGTCTTCACGCCGTATATAGAAGGCGACCTCTCCTACTACCCGGAGCCCATGATATACTATATAAATTACATACTTAAGACGAGGCCCCCCGAGGACGCCCTCCGCATAGCCGCGTTGCTTACAACCGGCTTCTACCTAGACCAGCTCAGCAGATCCTCCCCAGACGCCTTCGCCTCCCTCTATACCAACGCGTTTCTCGAAGTGCTTAGGCTTGCCCACGGCTACGACCCGGCCAACTCGCCGGCCTACACAGAGGGTATACACATCACCGTGAAGGAGGTGCCCGCCGTAAATCTGCTCTGGGCCGCCTCAGCCGCCGTTGCGGCGGCGCTCTTTACACTCGCCGCGGTTAGGCGGAGATGAGATACCTACTACTCGCTCTTTTGATGCTTCTTCTCACCTCATTATTAATAGACGCAGTTGCCGTAGGCTCAACGTACTGCTATGGGTGCCACGGCAGAGCGGTGGGGGGGAGGACCACGGTCGTGCCGGGTCCTGGATGCACTGGGAGTGGTTGCCACCCGACCTTAGATAGCACTTACATTTCAACATCTGTTCACTACCCGCTTAGGACAGCCACGTTAATTAGGCCTGCGCCACCTAGCGACCGCAACTACTGCTATTGCCACTCAACGGGAAGAGGGATGACTCCTTCTTGTGTTTGTCATGTGGTAATTCATACAGGCCTGTCTAACCACGGTTATACATATCCGTATCCGATACTTGTCGCGGGGTATCTCCCCTGGGGCGTCTCCTATCCTTCTCTGAAGCCGGGAACGCAGTATAAATTTGCTAAGTTATTATATAACTGCAGTGTCTACTGTCCCCCGAATTTGTACAAGATCTGGCAACAATACGCAGGTCAGAGTAATATTGTGGTGGTTGCTGTCTGGGATTGGCTCAGCGGTGACGTGGTTCTTCCTCTACCAGGTGGTGGGCCGGCCGGCATCGGCGGGGCATACGGCAGGTTGGAGGCAGACAGCTGGAAGAGTTGCTTCACGTGTCACGTGGTTGCCGTCAGTCCGTGGACTGTCGTTGCTGGTTACAACGGGACGCCTGTGTCGAGAAGGGGGACGGATACGCTCTACGTCCAGCATCCAGACGTCTGCCAGCCCTGCCACGGTGTCTCTGCCTACGCGGCTATGGACAGCATGCCGTCTCCAACGTGGACTCATAACCTCGTCGGGTACATATACGGCGGCCCAGACGCGGTGTGGGGAAACTGTGGCCAGTGCCACAGCGCGATTCAGCAGAAGGTCTCTCAGTCTGTCCACGCGGGGCTTGGCTGTAGATGTCACGCGGTGGTGCACTTAGGCTATGCGTACGGCGGTAGCTGGATGGCCGCGCTCTTTACCTACGAGGGTAGCGGCGTTGGGGTGGAGACCGCGCCGAATGTCGTAAGGCTGGTGCGGGTCTACACGCAGAGCAACGCCACGCCCGGCGTCTACAGTCTCTTCTCCAATGTGTCCAGCGTAGCGGGGCCTGGGCGGAATATCGAGGCCGGCTTGTGGGATGCGTATAAGAACGACTTTCTCACTACGCTCAGCTTCCCCGCCACCTCGACGTCTCGTTTCGGGAATCCGGGGCTAGGCCCCACCAGGGTGTGGACTGCGTGTTTTAACTGTCACTTTCTCGCGGTAGACCCAAGCAAGGTCTCTGATCCCCACAGCATTAAATGGAGATTCACGGCGGGGGAGTGGGACGCCGCGGCGGGCGCATGGGGAGCGGAGGGAGGCGGCGGACAACTGGAGAGTGCTCAAAGATCCAGTGGCTTGCCTTTTGTGAGTACGGTGTTCGCAGTGGCTGTTTTGCTGGGCGGGTTGCTTTACGTGGCGAAGAAGGCAAAGATTTAGTTTTTGTGTACATTTATTATAATAATGCTTTAATATTTGGCTAGAAGGCAGAGACGTGAGGTGGTTGGTTTATTTCTTGGTTTTGCTTGATGTGGCTTCTGCTGTGTATCTTGTGAACTGGGGCCCGTTTCCGCTTGTGGTTCAGGAGCTTGGGGCCCCCACGGCGTATTTGAACGTGTACGTCCATGTGCCTGCGGCCGTTCTTCTCTATGTTGCGGCAACTGCGGCGCTTGTGTTGGCCGTGTGGGGCGCCGTTAGGAGGCCTTCCGAGAGGGTGGTGAGGTGGATGGACTTCTCGGCCTACGCCACCGCGCTTCTGGGCTGGTATGCCTTTATAAGCGGGACTATCTGGGCGGCGGAGAGCTGGGGCTCGCCCTTCGCCTTGGACCCGAGGCAGATGTCTATACTGGTGCTTGCGCTTGTATTCTCTGTCTACCCAGCCATTAGGAGGGGGGTTGAGGACCCCGACAGAAGCGTGAAGCTGGCCCAGGCCTTCGTAATCGCCGGGTTTGTCCTGGCGGTGGTGTCGCTTGCGGCGCCCGTGGTGGTTAAGGCCTACCACCCGAAGCCAGGCACGACGCTTACGGGGACTATGGGGATGTACATGGGGGCGCGGATTCTTCTCTTGATGGCGCTTTTCTTAACGGTGATGTTTTTGGGGTCGGCGAAGCGGGCGTGGTGGCTATATATAGCAGGCGCCGCGGTGGCGCTGGCGTTGCTGTACCCCTGGCTCCTATATGGGCCTGTCCGCGTGATGAACGTCACGGCGAATAGCATAGTTCTGGAAGATGGGCGGGTGCTGGCCGTGCCTCCTGGCGAGGTGCTGAGCCCCGTGGAGGTGGGCGGCGTGCCTACGCTCCCCAAGAACTTCGTCGCCGTGGTGGACGGCCGTGTGGAACTTGTGCGCCACTTCAGCGCCTACGTCAACACGGCGTTTTACTTCGGCGTAGCGGCTTTAATACTTCTGCTGAGGGAGAGGCTATGAGGAGGTGGATTTTCGTTGGAGCGTTGGTGGCAGTATTTCTGGCGGCGGGCATTATGTCGCTTTATGTAGGCACGCCGAAGGACGTCTCAGATTTGAAAAACTCCGCGGGGGGCAAGGTGAGAGTCTCAGGGCAACTTGTGGAGTATGGGAGGTCGGGGGACTACCTCTACTTGGTGCTTAGGGGGCGAGACGGCTTCACCGTAACCGCCTATGTGCCCTACGGCGAGGTGCTGAAGGTGGCGGGTCCCTCTTTCCAGTTCAGCAACGAGGTCGTGGTGGAGGGGATCTACAACCCGGCGACTCGCACCTTGAATATCACCACGATATTGAAGGGATGTCACTCGGCGTATTACGCCCCCGTAAAGTCTTAGCCGCGTGTTATATTTTGTGTACAATGTGTATAGCAAGGTATTTATTTGCATGTAGGTAGAAATCGTGTGTGTACTTTTAAGTCTGTCAAAGAAGGTGGAGCTGTGATTGAGGTTTTAGACGTCTGGAAGCGGCTGGGCGGCTCGTGGGTGCTCCGCGGGGTTAAGCTTAGTGTAAACAGCGTGGTGACGCTTGTGGGGCCCAACGGGTCGGGGAAGACTACTCTTGTGAGGATAATCGCGGGGGTTCTTGAGCCCACCCGAGGCGAGGTGTTTATAGACGGCAGGAGGCCTAAGGTGCCCGCCTCCGTGCTGGGGGTTGTGTTTCACACGCCGATGCTATACCCCGAGCTTACCGTCAAGGAGAATTTGAGACTTTTCGGCAAGATGTCCGGAGGGAGGCTTGAGGGCTGTCTCTTGGGGGTGTGTAAGGTGCTTGACAAGCCTGTTAAGGCGCTTTCTTTTGGCTGGAGGAGGCGCGTGGACATTGTTAGGGCCCTCCTCCCCAATCCTCCGAACCTCGTCATTGACGAGCCGACGACGGGGCTCGACGAGGAGGCCAGGGCTGAGCTTTTGGATATTTTGAGGCAGAGGGGTGCGGCTCTGTTGACATCGCCGTTTCCGCTCGGTATCGGCAGGGAGGTGATGATTAGGGATGTACAGTATGTGGGAGGTGGTTAAGGCTGATTTAAAGGCCGTGTCTAGGAAGCCTGAGGAGCTCGTGTTTATTCTCGTTGCCGGCGTGGCCGCGGGCGTCTTGGGCTCCTTCGCCGGCAGGCTGGCCGTATATCTAGTGGCGCTTCTCGCCTCGCAACTGACGGCGTATCTCTACGTAATTAGGGATTGGGACCGGGGGGTTCTGGAGGGTTTGATATACTACGTCGGATATGCGGGCATCTTCTTCTCCAAGCTCGTGGTGACCAGCGCCGTGGCCGTCGCCGCGGTGGCCGCTGCCTCTCTCTTTATAGACGTGTCTGCTCTGCCCCATGCAGTAGTCGGCACCTTGTTGCTCTCCTCCACGAGCTCTCTCGCGGCGCTGTTTGCCGTATATGGAGGCCTCCCGCCCCCCGCCGCCACCGCCATGTCTGTGGTGCTCGCGCTACCGCCTGTCGTGGCCGTCGTGGAGGGAGGCGCCATCGCCGCGGCGGTTGCTCTGCTCCTAGTGGTGAGCGTAGGCGTAATCGCCTCGGCTCTGTTGGATAGACTATGAGGGTTATCCTCATCCTTCTTCTTGCGCTTGCGGTTGCGGCGTCGGCGGCGTATGTGGAGAAGGGGTGCTTGACGTTTCAGCTAATCAACTCCACCGCCGGGCTTGAGGGCAAGTTCCTCCTCTACATATACCAGCCCCTCTGCGAGGAGTGTAAAAAAATCGAACAACAAGTATTTGGCGACTGCGAAGTTGCGTATCTCCTTTCTGGCTATAGGCTGTATGCCCTCGACCTCTCGAGGTCGCCTTTGGCGGGCATCGACGTATATCTAGAGGGGCAGTTGGTGTACGTGGACCATGGCTTTGCGAAGTACTACGCGGCCAAGGGGAACAGGACGTTTCTGATCCCAGGCACGCCAACTGTAATCCTCGGAGTTGCCGAGGGCGGACGGATCAAGCTTCTTGGGTTCTGGACCGGGGCCGATATGCCGCAAGGCGTTGGGCTTAAACAAGCTTTTATCCAATTCCTCAAGGAGGCGGAGGGTAGCTCCACAACTGCAGAAGAGGGTCGCATTGAGGCGTGGCCTCTGCTGTGGGCCTTCGCGCTGGGCGTTGCGAGCGCCTTTTCGCCCTGCGTCTTGCCTGTCCTCAGCATTGCGGCCGTTACGCATTTCGCCAGAAGGAGCGTGGGGAAGGTACTCGCCGGTATGGTGGCGTCTTACGCGCTCCTCGGCGTCTTGGTTGCGGCTCTTGGGGGCTTCGCGGCATCTGCGCGGGCCGCGGTGACCGCCGTCGGCGGAGCGTTTCTGATCGCGCTGGGCCTGGTGCTACTGGTGGAGAGACTCAACTTGAGATATGCTGCCGCCGTCTCTAAGTTGCAGACCTCCGCCTTTAAGAGGTTCAGAGCGGCTGGCGATTTTCTCCTCGGCTTCTCGCTGGGGGCTGTATGGGTGCCGTGTATACTCCCCTACGCTGGACTTGCCACGGTCATAGCGCTTTCGTCTCTCGCCGGCGACTACGCGTTGCTCTTCGCCGCTCTTCTGTTCTACGGCGGAGGGTTAGCCGCCGCTGTCTACGCCGTGGTTAAAGGAGCGCTTAAATACATCAAGCCTGGTAAATGGGTTGAGAGGGGCGTTGGGCTTCTGTTGATAACAATAGGCGCGTATCTCCTCTTGTTTCTATGAACCTCGTAGACAAGCTCACAGCACTGTCTCTTACACATAAGCAACTTGGCATAGACGAGCTTTCTGAAGTTGCCAAGACCATACACAGAACGTGTATGGGGACGAAGTATCCGCTCTTTGTCCTCCACACCTGCAACCGGGTTGAGGTATATCTTTACGACGCCCCCAGCGGCTTCGTGGAGCTGGTGAAGTCCGGCTACGCGCCTTATGTAAACCGCGTTGTGGAGTACCGCGGTCTTGACGCGGCTAGGCACCTCTTCCGCGTGGCGGCTGGGCTTGAGTCCATGTTGATAGGCGAGACGGACATTCTAGGCCAGGTGGAGGAGGCTTTCGATAAGCAGGTCAAGGCCGGCTACACCCGCGGCCTCCTGAAAACAGTCGTAGAGAGGGCGATACGCGTCGGCAAGCGGGTGAGGACGGAGACAGCCATATCCAGAGGGCCCAGGGGGCTAGGCTCCTTAGCGATTATATACATAAGGCGGCGTCTCCGGCTTGAGGAGTCTGATGTGTGCGTGATAGGGGCGGGGTCTGTGGGGAGGGGTATTGTGAAGGAGCTGAGAGATGCAGGGGGGAGACGCGTTACGGTTCTCAACAGGGGCGGGGGGAAGGGGGC
>Ga0080004_1106250_pt1 | contig 11028 bp, 11 predicted proteins | sample WasSprMetagenome_FD_69207 | JGI IMG/M metagenome (GOLD analysis project Ga0080004, IMG submission 69207) | Sulfidic aquatic microbial communities from Washburn Spring, Yellowstone National Park, USA - WS (SPADES assembly) (version 2) | ecosystem: Environmental > Aquatic > Thermal springs > Hot...
ACATACCCATCTACAGCGGCTCACTAACAACATTGGTTGAGCAGTGCAAAGCAAGAGTAGTTCTAGCAACCGACAAGGGCTTGATCAAGTGGTGCCCAAATGTGGTGACAAAGATAGTGAACAACACGGTTATGAGCATCTCAGGGCAATTAACGGTTCTAGGGAGCTTCAATGTCTACTATGTTGGTAACATAACATACTTCGGTTTGTATGGAAACTTGACGGTCTCTGCATCTAGCGATGCTAGCTCAAGCTCATCGACTGATAATTCTAGGACTACCTTCTATCCACTGATAATCTTCTACAACGACCCTATCAATGTGAGTGAGAAGTGGAGCGGCACAGTTGTAAATGTAACTCTTAGAAACACTGTGACGGGGGATATAGCGTGGATAGCGTTTGACGTGTCTAGCGGTAGTGTGGTGGGTAAGAAGGTGCCTGCAAACAGCAGCAACACTTACGACATTGTCTTCTACTCGCCGAGCAAAAGCCCACTAAATATTGGTCTAGCGCCCTCTGTGAAGCCTATTAATGTTGGAGGCATCGATGTATTTGTGTTCACGGTTTTCTATGCACCTCCCTACTACTATGCAAAGGAGCTGTTCACCTCAACACAGCTGTCCATCTCCGTCGGCAACTATATGAATAGCTATGTGGTGGGCAATGTTGTTGCCCCCGACGCGGCTAGCGCGATTCAGCAGTGCTTCGCCACATCTGTTAATCCCAGCACAGTGCATGCAGCTCTGTACAGCATCTACACATCGACACCCAGCGCACTGTATGTGGGTGTGGTGAGCAGAGCTACAGAGGCATCCACATTCGCCGCCATCAGCCCCCTCGCAATCTCTATGAATGCAGCCCTCAAGAAAAACCCATATACACAGGTATATAGCACCATCACAGTGTATAACGCAGAGCTCTTCACAGTGAGCGGAAGCTCGCCGCTTCAAGTCGCATACTACATCGCATACAGCGCAAGCTGCGCAGGAGGTGTATGCGGCTACTGCAACGGATGCGACCAAAAACCAGTCACAGGCGTAGGCACATCATGGAACAAGACGAAGACCTGCTGCAACACATACGCATCGACATGGTACCTCGTGAAAGCAGAGACAAGAATAGCGCTGCCAAGCAAAGCCACTGTGCCCATAGGCATAGATATGAAGATAGGTGTCTCCTCATCACCGCCACCACCAGCAGCAACAACAACAATCACGACAACAGCTAGCGGGGGAGGAAACCCACCAGCATGGATATACGAAACCTATGTAGAGGCGAGCCTGGGGAAGGAATATGCAATTGTCTACACAACAACAAGCGTAGACCCAAACAAATGGAAGATAGATTGGGAAATCCATGACCCAACAAAGAGTGATACACAGAAAACCACAACATATCCACTTCAAAAGGTCTGCGGATTGATAAGCTGTGGTCTAGGAGGCTCTGTAGAAATACCTAAGAACGGCTATGTAATCGCATATGTAAGCTATCAGGATAACAATGGTAATTGGGTGCTGTATGGATGGCAAAAGATTGTGTGGAGATAAACAAATACAAAATATTTTTTATTGTTTCTCTATGCAATTCATTCTTATGAAGCAATCGTTACCTGTTTCTCGCAAGATGATTTTGTTGCTCTGTGCATAATCTCGTTATTCTATTGCTTAACGTGAAGCTTATAAAACATTAATGGTACAGTATATATCATAGCGCACTGTATATCTTGGGAGACAGGCAGGCAGAAACACATGGCAAGAGCAATAAATCTAGCGATAATCACGGCAATGCTCGTTCTGATCACATTGATAGCCTCGTCTATGCACCCCGTTTATGTCCATGCAATCACATATGCGGATACAGCTGGTTGGGTGTTAGATAATGCTACAATTTCATATGTAAAGAACATGACTAGGTTGCCGCCAGACATGCCGAGCCTCGATGAATATAGAGAGTTTGCTAAGAGGCTCTATGTTGGCCCTTGCTACGCCTACAAGGAGGTGTTCAGAGGTACCTTCACCAGCGTCTATGGAAAAGAGCTTGTAGATATTGACATGGTTGTCTTCCTGATTTACCCAACAGTAGAGCATTATGGAAGGGTCGGATATTGGCTAGACTTTGTCTTGGTCTACGACCCAATGACAAGGAGGTTCCTGTGGGCATACCTAAATAGTAGCGGTGTTTACGGATACTTTACTATTGACATCAATGATGTTTTGGCGTACACACTAAGCAAAGGCTTTCCACCTGCAGGCTTCTTCCTATGGTACGTTAAGGTTGATGAGAATGCTTGGAGAAATGGATGGTTCGTTATAAGTGCATGGTACTACAGGCACAATGCAACGCATGTACACAACATTGAGTGTATGCAGAATAAGTACCCGTGCTGGGCATACTGCCCCGCCCCCGAGAACTTCACCTGGGGAATGCTCTTCGAGCCAGTAACAGTCACAGCAACATTCACTTTACCTGTAACCGTTACAGAGACAAGCACATTAACAACTACTCTGCCTCCTGCAACAATAACAAGCACAGTTACAACAACCACTCCTATAACCATTGAGAGAACCGTTACCACTGCTACGCCTACAACTATCGAGAAGACTGTTACCAGTGTAGAGACATTAACGATTGGGAGGACGGCTACAATGAGCTACACTCTAACCCTGCCTGTAACCATGACAACAACAGCTGCATCAACTATAGAGAGGTGGCTAACCACGACTCAGATAGCTAAAGAGCTTGACGTGGCATCACTAATGATTGCAACAGGCTTAGCGGTGGCGATAGGCATAGCGATAGGCTTCATGGTTAGGAGGAGGTAGACTTGGAATAGTCAACTCTTTTTCTTTTCCAGGTGCACCCACTTAGCAGACCCGGGGCCCTGCACACATTCTCTCACAAGAAGCATTGAACTCGTTTAAGAGGCTAGAGTCATTGACAGCCGTCATTACTGTGCACCCCAAGAAACATTGCCTCGATGTGCAGGGCCCGGGCTCTGTAGCGTATAAGAGTTGAATGTTTCGACAGGAGTCATTGACTCTGGTCATTGATTTAATGAATATGGTTTACAACTGAAAGCCTCGCCCTTTAGGGCGGGGAGGAGGTCAGGGGGTTCTGATATGTGTAAGGAGTTGAACTGCTGCAGCATCTCTTCTGCTTCTTTAACTATTCTCACAGCTGTTGTCCTTCCTATCGAGAAGAGTGCTCTTAGCTCGTTAAGCGACGCCTCCTCTCCTCTGAGCAGCTTGGCAACAGCATATGCCAGTGCAAGCCTAGACCTAATAGTCCTCGACATTGCTGGCGCTACCTGTTGCAACACCTTGAGACCTTCATCGACGAGCCTCTTGACATCGCTGTTAAGCTCTGTGTTCTTCAAGGCTGCTAGGGATCTGAGGTGCACAGCCCTGCCGTTAACAAATATATAGCCCCTCTTCTCAAGCTCGAACCTTCTCTTAGCCTCTTTAACTATGCTCTTCTTCAGAGCCCTCTGAAGCATGTACGGCACAGCTCTAGAGCTACCACCCCTACCACTTGCACGGGGCTGCGATACATAGATGGTGTCGACTATGCACCCACAGGAAGAGCAGACCACCGCTCCATTTTTGTAGTCCCAGACAAGCTCTTCAGATCCGCAGTAAGGGCACCTCATGCCTCTTCAGGGGTAGGAAGAGCTAAGCACGCTTTTAGTAGCTTCGTTAAGCAGTTGAATAACCACAGAATCTAATTTCCGAAATCAGAAAAGTGGAATGAAAAAGGAGTTGAATTAAAAACCGCTCTCGTTTTAAATGTTTTCTCTTTAGCCTCCTAAGAGCCACTTTATGAACATTGGCAGTATGGCCAGTATTATAGCCCCTATGATTACTCCCCCAAGCACCTTCCTACCCTTTTCGCTATCACCCCTAGCCCACTCAATAGCGCCATATATGCCGGCACCAATCACAACAATCCAGCCAATGGCGTAGAGGAGCCCAAGGCCTCTCGAGATTATTGGCTGGAGGAAGTCGGGTACCTGCGGCTGCAGCCCCGGTATATATGGGCTCGTGCTATTCGATGTCTGTGCATGCACTGCTGCTACAGGCGTTGCACTAAGCACAGCCATAGTTAGAGCTAGTGCCTTGAGCAGCCTGGGCCTAGCCTTCAACTTTCTCACCTCAAGTAGAAAACAGGGTTTATAAGCCGGAATTGGCGGAGGGAGAGGCCTAACCAATTCCAGTTTTTAAAGTGCAGCGACTTTTCTGAGGTGCCCGCGGGTGCTCTACGAGATCCTTCCAAGGATTGGTGCAGAGCTCAAGACTCCCTCCAACATCTTTGGCTACCAGTTTGTGTACTGCGTAGTTAGCGACGGTGAGAAGCTACATGTCTATGTAGATGCGCCAACATCTCAGGAAACTCTGCAGCAGTTCTTCGGCGTTAAGAAGGCTTCCTACGAGGATCTTCTGAAGATCTTCGGCGAAAAGGTCTTTGCTTCTGAGGCTAGGCTCAGGAGAAGCCACGACTTCTGGTTCGCAGACTTTGCAGTTAGTGATATACCTGGCCTGGTGAATGGGCTTGCGAATAGCGGTTTGAAGGGGGGTATATGCGTAGCCGTCGCAAAGGATCCTGGTCTTCACTACCTGTTCTCCTCGAAAGCCTCGAAGCTCATGCAGCAGTCGCTGAAGACAGGTAACCAGGCCTATAAAATACATGCAAAGGAGCTTATGAGCAGAGCTACAAGGCTTTTCATAGGCAAGGTAGTGGTCTTAGCAAGCAATAAGCAGGGCAGGAAGAGTATTGAGAAGCTTGTTGAAATGGCTTGCTCAGCCCCCGTCAAGTGGCTCAGGGAATCGGTAAAAGATGTTAAAGCCCTTGAGAAGCTGCTGAAGCCCAACAGAATCAACTTGCTGGATAGGCTATTCGGCTTTGCAAAGGACTACCCTCTATTCTCGGATGAGACACTTAGGCAGACAATCGTTATGCCGGATCCCTCACTGCACAGGATAGGCTTTGTGAGAGGCTACCCACTACCCCTCTTAATCCCTCGGAGAAGCGGTGAAGAGAGCTTCAGAATTGGCGTGTTGGAGGACGGCAGAGAGTTTAGGCTTTCAGTAGAGGATCTGCATAGGCATGCCTATGTAATAGGCCAGACAGGTAGCGGAAAAACATCGTTTTTGAAGCTACTTGTCCACAAGCTTAAGGAGCTCAGAAACGTTGCAATCATTGTTATTGACCCCCATGGTGATATGGCTAAGGAGCTTGCCGAAGAGATGCCGGAAGCCCTCTATCTCCACCCCATACGCTCGCCATTCGGCTTAAACCCATTGGATCTTCCAAAGCATGATAACAGGGACTTTGCCGTAACTATTGCTATCGATATCCTGATAGAGATGTTCAAAGAAGTGCTGAAACTTATGGAGACAGCTGTCAATGTCAAGTACCTGCTGCAAGTTTTACTAAGGGCGTTCTACTCGAAGACTGATAGCCCAACGCTTGCGATGCTGTACAACGCCATCCTGGGGCTGTATAGTGGTGAGCTGGATCTGGATGTAGATGATGAGGAGTGGCAGAGGCAGCTAGAGGCTCTTCAGAGTATGCAGGACCAGACATTCATATCAGCTCTAAGCCGTTTAGAGCCCTACGCCCATGATAAGCTGTTGCTCAAGATTACCAGTAGGACCACTTTAGACTTTGAGAAAATACTCTCACCCGGCTCAATAGCGATCTTCTCGATTCCTAAAGCTGATTTAGGTGAGAACCTGGCCCGCTTAATAGCCTCGACAATAGTCATGAAGCTGTGGTTCGAGGTTCTAGCCAGGGCTAGGATGAACAAGCCTAGGACACCTGTCTTCCTAGTGATTGACGAGTTCCAGTTTGTTGCCGATCTGCCAATAATAGATACCATTCTTTCAGAGGCGAGGAAGTATGGGCTGCACTTGGTGATCGCTCATCAGCACACTAAGCAGATCCCAGACACATTGCTTCAGTCGATTATGAGTAACTGCGCTGTGAAGGTTGCTTTCCAGGTAGGTGGTGCTGATATCAAGAAGCTTGCCACTATGGATGTTTCTTTCGCAGATGCACTTGCAAAGGCTTTGACGGGGCTCACAATAGGGAAAGCAGTTGTCAAGCTTACGGCTAGACCGAGGGAGCAACAACCCCCGCCTGTAGTTGTTCAGCTCGATTACATACCCCACAGGGTTTATAGGGAGAACATCTACACCACACTTTTCGATCCAGGGGAGCCGCCGGTGCAGGACCTTAAGACCATGCTCAACCCCATCCTTAAATACGTTGAGAAGCCTGTGAAGCCATTGGAGTTTCTGCTACTATACTGTATATACAGGTATAGTAGGAAAGAAGGCGTCGTTGCTTTAACAGACTTGGCGACGAGGCTTGGGGCTAGGCGCAACGCTGTTGAGGAGGCTGTGGGGAGGCTAGCTTCACAAGGCTTTGTAGAGCTCTACCGCGAAGGCAACAAGAAGATGGTTAGGTATGTCAAGGGATTGTTTAATGGGCTTAGAAAGGCTGCGCCATCAGAAGAGGGCTACCGCTTAGCTAGAAAGGTTCTGTTAAACTATGCTAAGAAAGGCTATGTTGTGCTACCTGTTAAGCAGAGCTCTGGGCTTAGTGCTAGGCCAGACCTCATAGCGGTACCTGTTGATGCATCTACCTGGAGGCCCATCTACTCAAAGGCTGTGGCTATAGAGATTGAGAGCTGTAACGAGGTTGAGGTTCACCCTGACCAGGTTGTTCATAACTGGGTTAAGGAGAGTGTTAGGGAGTTTGCAGAGGTTCATGCATGGACATGGGATCGGTGCTTCAACAGGCTTCGAGAAATCTATGAAAAGGCTAGCATTGATAGAGGCAAGGTTAAGATATTCTCTGTTAAGTGTATTGAGGCAAGAGAGAAGAGTGGTAAGAAGAGAGAGACTGAGATAAAGAGGGGAGCATCTAAGCAAGTACCTGAAACAGGTTTGAGCAACGCACAATCATTGCAGGTGGCTGCATCTGCTACTGTTATTCGTGAAGAGGAAGAGGGGGCTGCAGAGGAAGAGAAGCAAGAAATTGTTAGAAAGTTCAAGGCTTCCGACGGCTACGAATACATAGTTGTTCTAAGCGATTCCGAGGCTAAGAAGTTTGACAAGTTCTGTACAGGTAAAAGAATTGTGATCAAGGTTGAGGGCAGCGCAATTAAATGTGTTGATAGGGCTACTGGCGCATCTGTAGCTCTCAGTCCTTCTTCTCTTTCGAGAGCCTCTTAATCCTCTCCGCAACACCTTTCTTTGCTGAGACCACCACGTATTTCCCCACCCTCTCCACCTTCACCAGACCCCACCTCTCCAAGGTATGTAGCTTAGACTTTATAGTTGACGTACTAACATCTACCCCGCCCCCTATCGCACAGCTGATCACCTCCGACACTATCCTCGGCTCCTCCAAACACATGAGGATCCTTATGTAGTCAGGCCTCCTCATCAAGAGAGCCAGTACAGCGTCCGAGCTAGGCAAAGCACCTCACCCTCAAAACATATGTACAGCTTAAAAACCGGAACATCGATAGGATCGTGACTCGCCAAGCAAAGCACTAACACAGCACCAACACAGCGCGATAAAGCTTATAACCCAGCTATATAAATCCCGCAAACAAAACACAGAGGCGCCACCAACAATATCAGCAAGCAAAACACTAACAACACCACCAAAAACATCACCAACCAAACAAAAGACTCCACCCAATACACACAGCGCTTTGTACAGCGCCCTGTTTCTGCCCCTGCTCTCTGCTTTTCTTCTGCTTCCCGGTTCTCTCTGTTTTTGCAGAGGGTTTGGCTGCGCCCCTCTTCTGCACATTTTAAAAGGCTCTGGGTATTCTGGGTGAGAGCCCTTGGCCTCTCAGTGCACGCCTTTGGACGAGATCAGAAAGTTTTTGATTGTGTTCAAGAGGAAGCTTCGGGATGCTTCGCAGAGAGAGCCCAGCTGCTCGGAGTGCTATAAAAAAGTGTTGCAGATGGTAGAAGAGCTAGAGGCCAGGCTAGAGGAGTACGAGTATGAGGAGGCGCTGAAGAGGTGGGGATAGGGATAACGCGGTGTTAAGCTTATTAATTCTTGTCGCTTTAACAATACTTTAGGTGCTGACATAGAATTATTATACAGCATTGCTGGTGTATATAGATGGGCTATGTTGAGACGGTGAAGGTTGCATTTGAGGCAATGGCTCTCATGCCTAAAGTTGTAGAACATTTAGAGTCTCTTCTAGAGTCTCAAAGCAAGAACCGGGGGGCAATAATATCGCTGATATACGTAACAATATTTGAGCCTAGGGTTACAGAAAAGGATATTGTCGAGTTCATTGAAAAGATTATTAATGGCGTCGGCAAGACCGATAAGAGCACCCTAGAAGCTTCAGTAACCGAAGGGCAGGACTTCGGGATACCGATAATCGTTGGGAAGTCGCGCTTCAAGCTCTACTACTATGCTACAAGGCTTAGTGATATACTGTTCTATGAGGCTCTGTACAGGAAGCTCCTAGATGCTATAGAGGGGGGTGAAACAGAAGACTATGAGGAGGAGCCAGATGAAGAGCTTGTAGAGGAAATTGGGCTAGAGAAAGGCAGAGAGTCGGTAGAGGCTCTAGAGAAGGTAACAGATATAACTATCGTTATCCAGCCCATGAGTAGCGTAAGAACCGAGGATGTGTACACGCTAATACGGACAATAGTTGATGAGACGAACTTCCTACACGCATCAGGGGCAACAGTCAAAATCAGGGTTATAGGCTACGAAAACGAGAAGAGACTGAATGAAATAGAGAAGAAGCTTAGAGAGCGTAGTGTAATGGTGTATAGAAACGCGGAAAAGCCTGTCCTGACAATCGTCCTCTCCCGCAACTCACAGATACTAGACAAGGACATATACAGCATAATATTCAGCGAAGGCCTGCTCACCAAAATCCTAAAACACTAAATGCGCACCATCTTTACGAGGTTGTGCTTGAAAAGCACAGACGCTATCTCCTTAACCATCCTAGCTAGTGTACCGTAATCCACTATCTTCGGAGAGTATATAGTCCCCCGCTCACTCAAGATAATCCTCACATCCCTCGCAGGGTGCTCAATAATTGCAGCCTTTATCCTCCCACCCCTTGAAGCCAAGTCCATTAGAACTTCGGAATACTGCAACCTATCACCATAGAGACCAGCACCTTTTAAATGCGTATCACGTACATCACTTATGAAAACCCAGCCAATGTTTCCAAGCTCCTTAAGAACATCAATAGCTCTAGTCCCCTGAGGCAACTCGATAAATCCTTCAACAGCAGTAAAACCCAATTTCTGGAGAGCTTTAAGGGCATAGGTTATAGTTGAAGAGCTGTGCTCAGTAGCAATGACAGCAATCCTTTCAATAGCTGCGTGATCGTTTTGAGAAGCCTTTGGATAAACAAGATAAGCGTCCCTCACCTCCTTAACCCTGAACTCGCCCTCAAGACTCTTATGCTCTACAGGCACATCAACATCAATCTTATAGATATTACTGATATCACTACTTGACAGCACACTCTGAAGAGTGACCTTGAAGAGAAGCCTTATAATTAGGTTAAGGTCATACTCCTTGTTATAGAGCCGAATCCTATCATATTCCACCATCTGCCCCTCCTTTGCCGCACTCTCAACAACTTTAAACATCTTGTACTTAACTTCAGCATTAGGAAACAACAATATACGTGCTAGAACACCCATACAACTCCGCCAGAATGTTACATACATTTATGCAGGTATATATTTAGTAATACTGAACATGCTCACACCACTAGCAATATTCAACTTTTTACTGCCTATCTTTACACCCTCATTTAGATGCTTAATTAGGGGCTTTACATCTTCAGTTTTTAGGGTCTACCCAGCTGTTACACGAAGCATTGTATTCTTCCCGGCTACATTAACAACATAATGTTGTTCTTTCACCATTTGTCGCTGGTTCTAAAATGCAATATCGTATTTGTTACTATACTTCTCCCAAAACGCATGATAGTGTCTCCTTAACTATCATGAAGGCTCTGGATGGGTGGAATGGCAACATCTCACTAAGTGCTCTTAGTCTTAGGTATGTGTTCCTATCTCCATACTCCTGAACATCAATAGCCTTAATCTCTTTAAGGGATTTTTGAGAATTTTTCTCTAGAAGTTCGTGAGCTAGTGAACATAAATGTCTTTGCACGCCTCTGAATATTTTTGCTACTGAAGTGATTGTGCCATTTACAATGCTGACGGGGCGTAGCAATACCAGCTTATAAACTAGTAAATCTTTTGGGAGAAAAGCAATGAATCTTAGCATAGTTATTCTGAGGTACCTGCTACAGCTAAGGCTATTTGAGAATAGGTGTGCATCTGTAGATGATGTAGCGGCTTATCTGGAAGCACTCAAGCTGAGGGCTAACAGCGTGAAGAAGCACATAGAGAAGCTCGTCAAAGAAGGGCTTACAGAGATACGCGGAAACACTGTATGTGCTAGAGAAGACCTAAGGGCAGTTCTTGTTGCCACTGGTGATGATTAGAGCATCTCAAAGCTTTATCTAAGCCCCGCTAGCTTATTCACTACCCGTGAGAGCTGTGAATAGGGAATCCCTCGGTAAGAGGGTTGTTAAGAGAATGGCTAAAAACATTGCACAGTTCTTCAAGCACTACGCACTAGGCCTCTTAGAGGCTGCAAGCGATGAAGACGCCTACACGCATAGCTATGAGTCGTGCTGGTGCCCGGAGGACAGCGATTACTGCACATGCGAAAGAAGGGGGATGGTACCGAGAGGGCTCCTAGAGACAGAGATGTGCATGTGCTACGGAGAGCAGTGCATGTGCCCGGAGCGCTAAAACCAAATTCAACTCTTTTTCTTTTCCAAGTGCACCTACTTGGTGAGCCGGGGGCTCTGCACACATTCTCTCACAAGAAGCATTGAACTCGTTTAAGAGGCCAGAGTCATTGACTGCCGTCATTACGGTGCACCCAAAGAAACATTGCCTCGATGTGCAGGGCCCGGGCTCTGTAGCGTATAAGAGT
>Ga0080004_1154943_pt1 | contig 11028 bp, 14 predicted proteins | sample WasSprMetagenome_FD_69207 | JGI IMG/M metagenome (GOLD analysis project Ga0080004, IMG submission 69207) | Sulfidic aquatic microbial communities from Washburn Spring, Yellowstone National Park, USA - WS (SPADES assembly) (version 2) | ecosystem: Environmental > Aquatic > Thermal springs > Hot...
TAAGCACTAATCACAGAACTCTCCACATAAATTTTCAAACGCCTTTTCATCATGATAGACCACAATACTTAACAATTCATGTCAAAGCCTTTTTATTAAGTTATCAGGAAACTAAAGTTTCCGACGACTTGAACTTTAAGGCCTAAGCCTTTCCTTCGCTGTTTCATGTAGCGTGCTTCAAGCCTTTTCCATAAGCCGTTTTCTTTCTGCAGAGTATGGTTGGCAACCCTTTTTCACTATGGAATTTTCGGCTGTGACTTTTAAGCATGTATAGAAGAATCTTCTAGAAATATCATTCAAAAAGTTTTAAAAGACATTAAAGCACAAATGTGTTTTAGTCAGGCATAGCTATGCGTTAGGGCAGGCCTGCCTGACCGTGCCAGCCCAGCGGCACGTTAAAAAAGCTGGGGGAGCTGGACAACCCAGTGATGAGCGCCCCGTCTTAGTGGATAAAGGGGAATGTGAAAGAGGAGAAAGGAGAGTGATGCAAAATGAAGAGTAAAATGGTTGCAGCATTTGCATTAGTGATGATAGCGCTGATGGTTGCTGGGTTTGCCTATGCTGCATGGAGCGAGACACTCACCATAAGTGGAACTGTGAACACGGGATCTGTGGGTGCAAAGTTTGATAAGGCAAAGTCCAATGATGATGACCGGAAGTGGGATCCATGTGAACTTGGAACATGGACGAATTGGGATGAGTGGTCTGGTAACAGGTGTTCTTATGATGTGGCTAAAACTAAGGTGGAAATTAAAGATAATGGAAAAACTCTTAAGATAACTATCGAGAACGCTTATCCAGGCTACTATCCTGGCGTTGGCTTCTTGGTCAAAAACACTGGTGACGTGCCGATAAAATACTCGTCGATCAACATTGCAAGCGATACTTCCGTGTTAGACATAAAATATGGCGGACTTGTGTTCACCAAGGTAATCGAGAAAGGTGAAACTGACTGGGGCTATATTGCCATTAAGGTTACAGACAGCGCTGCAGAACATGCAACCTACACGTTTACCGTGACAATAGAGTTTAAGCTGTGGACCCTGGTGCAGTAGAAGTGCATAAACACTAACGCTCTTTCAAAGGCTTTGACGGAGGCATGAAAAATGCAGCATAAGAAGCTTGTTGGTCTATCAGTTCTTTTGACGTTGGCCCTTTCTATAATGGGGCTGGCGTACGCCCAATGGTCGGAAAAGCTAACAATAACTGGCAATGTAGCCACGGCAGAGCTCGACTGGGAGCTTAAAAATCCCGCCAGTTATTTGGACCATGAAGGCACTAAAGACTGGAACGCCGACTGCAACTGGAATTTCTGGCAATTGGATAAGGACGTTGGTGGTCCAACCCAGATTACGTTTAGGGATACCGACGGCGACGGCGACTATGACACGCTTGAAGTTACACTCGTTAACACCTATCCTGGATACGCTGAGTCAATAAGCTTTGACGTGTATAACAACGGCATTTTACCACTAATATTCAAGAAGGTTATAATTAATGGCAACGAATTCACTTCAGGCTGGCCAACGGTTTCCCTCGATGTTACTGGAGACGGGAAGACCGACTTAGCGATTAAGTATAGTGATAACCTTGGAAGGCTATTCAAACCCTCCGACTCTGCCAATGTCAACTTCAAAATCCTTGTCCTCCACGACGCACCTGAAAGTTCAACGCTTCACTTTACAATTCAGCTTGTAGCCGTTCAATGGAATGCACCGTAACCATAAGCATTCATATATATCTCACCCTAATTTCCTTTTTTTAATACTGTTAGAGTGAAATGTTATGATGCTGAAAAAATCGATCGCCATAATGACCCTTACGTTGGCTATTTACATGCTCCTTAACTCCATCAAAATTGGAGGCATTATGAGTTATTTTATGTCCCTAACTCTTTGGTCATTTCTGACTCTTCTCATCATTTGGGCTTCAGGGCTTGAAAACTTGAAGGCGTGGCATTCTAAGCCCGTGACCATCATGGCAACAGTCATCGCAGTCGTCCAGCTGCTCATCCTTATGAATATAGGCATTTTCACAGGTTTTGGGGGAAGCCCCTACGCCTTTACGCCAACAGCTATCATAATAAACATGGCCTACTTCTCATCAGCCCTAATCGCTATAGAACTTTCAAGAGCCTACGCAATCAAATCATGTCTGAAAAGAAAAATCTTCACAGGAATGGCCCTAACAGCCCTATTCTACACATTCATAAGCTTTCCACTTACAAAGTTTCTAACACTGGGTGCACCAGCAGAAACAGCCAAATTCCTCGGTTCAGACTTTCTACCCGCATTTGCCCAAAGCTTATTCGCCACTTATCTCGCCCTGCTCGGGGGACCAGTGGCCTCAATAGCCTATCTGGGAATCCTCGAAGCCTTTGAATGGCTTTCGCCGATACTGCCTAACCCGCCATGGGCGTTAAAAGCCCTAATAACCACGCTCATCCCAGTGGCAGGCTTCTTGATAGTAAGCGAAACCGTCAGCCCATTCAAGCTGCTGCAACTTGGAATAATAAGCAGGGCTGAGTTAAAAAGCCGAGTGAGTAGAGCCAAGAAATTCACAGGCCTTTCATGGGTAACAATAGCCGTAGTAGGCGTTATACTCATCTTGGGCTCAACAGGCTTATTAGGCTTCCAGCCAAGCATAATAGCAAGCGGAAGCATGAGACCCACGCTTGATGTTGGCGACATAGCTATAACAGTGCAGATGTCGCCAGACAAAATCAAAGTAGGCGACATAATCCAATATTGGAGGGCTGGCGATCAGGCTCCAACAATACACCGCGTAATAGAGATAAATCATGCCGGAGGAACAACCTACATCACAACAAAAGGAGACGCAAACACGGCTCCAGACGAACCAATAGTGGCAACGGTCTCGCAAAGATTGGGAAAAGTTGTGCTTGTAATACCGAAAATAGGCTGGGTAAGCATATACCTAAAAAACTTCGCAGCCCAAGCGTGGAGCTTACTCGCAAACAACATTCATGCTTCCTATACCATCCTCGGAACAATATTAATCAGCACGGCTATCGGAATCCACAGATATAGAAACCAGCCACTGAAAAAACTGAGGAGGAGACTGAAAAGGTGAACATTAGGCATAGCAGACGCCACCCGGGTAAACTTATAGCATTAACGCTCATTCCTGTGATAGCCCTCGCCATTCTCGGCATAACATACAGCCACTGGCAGGAAACCCTAACCATAACCGGGACCATAACCACAGGCTACGTAAAATTGGTGATAGGCTCTGAAAAAGTTCTGGTTCCACAAGGCGAGGGCTACGACGAATACCATCCCATAACATATTACAAAACTCCAGACAACCACACGCTTATAATAATCTGCAAAAACGTCACAAACGGTTGGAGAATAGCCATTGGACTACTAATGCATAACGAGGGAACATTACCTCTCAAAGTGGAAGACGTTTCCTTAACGTTAGAAAACGCAGAAGGCGTCATGCAATACTTCAACATAACAACATACTATTATGGACCATACCCAACTGGGACAAACTTCAACAAGCTCGGAGCATGGGACGGAATAAAAATAGGCGATATTCCAGTAAGTGGCTATGTTCCACCGCCAATACCCCTCGACCCATGCCAACACGCAATCTCATGGACAACAATAAACTATAATGGAACACAACCCCTAAACATCACCATAACAGCCACACCTCTCGACAAACCCTTCTATCAATAGGCATGACAAAACTGGAATATGCTTTTTATTTAACAAATACAACCTCTAAACAATCAAGAAAACTGAGGCTGAAACATGTCTAAACCTAACCCAATCACATTTGAAAAACTCTTGAAAATCCTTCTCATGATATTCGCATGCTTAACCATCATATCAGCCCTAACCATTTATTATACACATCAACTCCCAACACAGGAAACACAAACAACAACATTATGCACATACATACATAAGGGAACATACAGATATGTGGCAGAGCTTAAACCAAACCTAATATACAACAAAACAACACTCACACCAGAAGATAATGCAACCCTATATACAACGATTGTAAAATACATAAACCTAACATTCACATACACCTTCAACATCAACCCACAACCCGAAAACATTCTCATAGAACACCAAATCACATTTCAGATAGAATCGCCGGGAAAATGGCCGTCAAGAACCCTCAAGCCTGAAGAAGCCCAAGAAATGCTACAATTAAGCGGAAACCTAAACTGGACCATGCAAGTAAACATTACAAGAATAAGACAGTTTGTTGAAGCCATAGATAAAGAAATCTTTGGAGCAACACGCTCAACAACTTACAACATAAACATAAATCCAAAAATCCATGTGGAAGCCAACATAACCACACAAAACACCATCAAAAAACTGGACGAAACCTTCACGCCCAAGCTGACCATAGCCTTTAAAACCGACGCTGAAAAGGGAAACTACGTAGCCATAGAAAACCTAAACCAGACAAAACCCGGCAAAATAACAGAAACCCAGCAGATTCCCATCCCTCAAGTCCAAACTCAGAGAACCGCATCCCTGACGGCTACAGCCATAACAGCCTCAGCCCTCACAGCATCAGCAATCCTATACATGTTCAAAAAGCCTCCAACCCCACCTGAAAAAGCCACTGAAAAACAGCTTAAAAAACTCATAGACCCATACAAGGAGCTAATAGCAAAAACAACCCAAAAACCACCAGAAACAGAAAACACAATAGAAATGGAAACCCTCGAAGACCTCGCAAAAATAGCAGAAATCCTCGCAAGACCAATACTCCACACAACAGAAGCCCAAGAACACACATTCTACATAATAGACAACAACACAAAATACCAATACAAAACAATAATCTAAACAAAATCAACAAAACTCAGACCTGAAGTTAAAGCCAATATTTCACGTATAACCGCATGAAATGTAATCGGCTAGAGAGAGCTTTTATCTTAAAAGCCACTTAAGAAGTGTTTGAAATGAAGCGGACGAAAAGGAGTCCTGGCAGAGATCCAACTTTTGAGGATTTCCTTCAAATCTGCAGGGAGGCAGACAACCTTTTAGCCCAGATAAAAAACCCTAAGGCTCAGGGTAAAAAGCCCATAAACCTCAAAGCTGCATTAATCCACTATCTGGCTGAGAAGAAGGGAATAAACATCACACTAAACCATTTATACCAAATCTTCGGAAAACCAAACTACGTGATAACCGAGAACAAGAAAATAATCAAACAAATATTAGAGGAGGAACATTTTCAAAGATAAAAGTGCATCCTCAGGTTGTAAGATATTCTTTAACGCGTTGAGCAAGCTGTGGAAACTCGTCCAACATGGCCTTAACAATCTTCCAGCGGATCTCATCAAGTGCACAGTCTGTATTGTTTCGCACGATACCGCCCTCAAAGAGAACAAAAACGAACTAATTTAAACTTTATGTCCACATGTCCACATGTAGAACATTCATAAAACTTATCCTTAGACCAAATTAAAATTAAAAATGCACTAAATCTTCCCGTGAACTTTTTCTGTTACAAGGCTTATGCTTTTAGCGTATTCAAGGAATGCTATGCGTAGGGTGTATGGAATATTCTTTAAAGAGGCGCTTTAGGGCTAAGAGAATCATCCATGATATTAGGACAACTATTCCGGCTACAAAAAGGACGTGGAAAGGCCAAAAGTTGCACCTTCAGTGAGGCGTCAACCGTGTAGAAGGAGAGCCCAGCAAAATAAATAGCAAAGAAAAAACAGAATATGGAAACAATAAAGCCTAAAGAGTTAACACTCAATGGATCAGCACCCTAAATCCTGACATCCTCTAAATCTTTAACCACGCCTAATAGATTAAGAACATTATGAATTGAAAGTTCAGATTGTAAATAAACTTTAAAATCAATTTCATGAAGTAAGAAGGGAATTCAACTTCCAATAGATGAACCCTGTTTCCTTAAACTTTTCCACGCACCTTTTCTGTGTATCCAAGGAAGGCTACGTGTGGGCTAAGTTTTGCCTCTTACCCTCTTGTTTCTTCGACCCACTTTCTTTCTTAACTCCCTCAGCGTTTTCATGAATTTCTCGCATGTTGTCTCTATCCTTGCATAATATTCGGGCTTCTTCGTCTCGTAAAACTTGTTCGCCATCAATAAGAAGTGAACTAAACTGTGCATTAAATCCCCTCTACATCCCTCGCTAAGCTTTTCCACAACCGCTTAACCTCTTCCATGAACTTCTCGCCAAAGTCCAAACAACAACAATAGAAACCTCTCCAATTATAAGCGTTTGCCAAGCTGATTAATGCGAAATGAAAAATAATTTAGTTTAAGCCTTAAGAAAAACGCACAGTTCTAAAATTTTTCCATGAACTTCTCAGCTACGAGGCTCATGCTTTTAGCCTATTCCATGAAGACCTGACGTTAAACCCTGCTATCGCTTTATTAACTAAATACCATGACAAATGGAGACCTGTAAACATGCCTGTCCAGTTTAGCCGTCATGCCTTGGAAAAGATGCGCAGGAGAAACGTGGATATCTCAGATGCGTATGCCACGTTAGAGTATCCAGACGAGGTTTATGAGGATGTTGAACATGGAACCGTGGTGGCTGTTAAAAAGGTTGACGCTAAATACGTCATTCTTTTCTATAAAATGGAGACTAACGTAGTTAAGGTTATAACACTCTACTACACTCTAAACTTGGCAGACTCCTAAAAGCCAAAACGGTGAGAGGCGCATGGAAAAGGGTAAAGTGAGAGCATGGTACGACAAATCAGTGGACATACTCTACCTCCTCTTTAAAGAAGGGCCAAGCCACGAAGTAATAGAGGCAGACCCAGACGTGCACCTCGAACTGGACGAGAACGGAAAAATCATGGGAATAGAGATATGGAATGCCCAGAAAAGCGGCCTCATAAGGCAGGTGATAAAAGCATAGTCGAAACAGCTCTATAAAATCAAAACAGATTTTGAAAGTGTAAACGAATAAACTGTTGTGATGGTTGCAGCTGACGTTTGATTTCAACCTTAACTGGGGAAGGCTTAGTGATTAGAATGCAAATTAAAAGGAAAATTGGACCAAAAGGGCAAATAGTCATACCTAAAATTGTAAGAGAATTTTTAGGATTAAAGTCCGGAGACGAGGTTATATTAGAAGTCAGGGACAAGGAAGTTTTGATCAGGCGCTGGGTTAACCCGACAAACTTTGTAGATGACTTCTGCCCTTTAATTGACAAGAAGTTAAAGGAGAAAGTTGACTTGGAAAAGCTTTTGGAGGGAGAAGTTGAAGAGAGAACTATCCTATATTGATTCAAATTTTTCATACACTCCGTAATTTTCGATGAAAACGCCTTTGAGGCCATAAGAGCTAGGAAGCCACATCATGTTTATTAACGTGAAAATTAACCTTGCAATGGGAGGAAGCGTTAACGTATGCTGTAGGCCACTTCGCTATCGGATACATCCTCGCAAAGCTAACGTCCAAGATGACGAAAACCAAATTCAACGTTGCTCTAATTTTGACGCTTTCAGTCATCCCAGACGTTGACATATTAATCCCCCTTGTTGTTCACAGAGGCCCCACCCACTCAATCCTGATGGCGTTTATAGTTTTCATTCCAATATTCGCCCTATACCATAAAAACGCCCTCCCATACTTCGCAGCCCTAATCCAGCATTCTCTTATAAGCGACTACGTTGCAGGCGGAAAGGTGCAGCTTCTCTGGCCACTAACAACGCAAACCTTCGGCCTCGAATTAAGCATTAAAAGCCCAGCCAATATAACCATAGAATGGCTTTCATTCCTAACAGCCACACTCATCATGATAAAAACCAAAGACGTGCATTCACTACTTCAACCCCACAACTCAAACCTAATCCTAATCATATCAACATTCACAGTACTCCTACCAACACTTCTAGCCTTCCCACTAGAAGTGCCAATAGCACTAATTCCACCCCACATCGTATTCATAGCCCTTTTCACAGCATCGCTCTCGATAGATTTAAAGAACATAATCGGAAAAGTATCCATAAAACGAAAATAGATGGCTGACGGTGAAAACGACATGGTTGAAGTTTGGCTCCCCTACGGAAAAACCGAAGTATGCCTAAGGGTTCCAACAAAAAACTTTCTTGGAACCATAGAGCCCAAAGAAAAGCCGGGAGTTGCCGACGCCAGGGCGGAAGTTGAGAGGGCTTTAAAGGAGCCTATAGGCTCCAAGAGGCTTTGCGAGATCGCCAAGCCAGGGGATAAGGTTGCCATAGTTGTTGACGACGCCACGAGGCCTGCCCCAAGCCACATTATGGTGCCTCCAATTCTCGACGAGTTAAACAGCGCCGGCGTTAGAGACGAAGACATAACGGTTATTTTTGGATGCGGCACCCACAGGGCCGTTTCCAGCGAAGAAGCTGTTAGGCTATTAGGTGAGGCTGTTTTGAAACGCGTAAAAGTGATAAGCCACGACTGCAAAGCTCCGGACCTCGTGTATTTTGGCACGACAAAGTATGGAACAAAAGTTTACCTAAACCGCGTTTTCGCAGAGGCAGATGTGAAAATACTAACGGGCGACGTCTGCTTCCACTACTATGCCGGTTACGGCGGAGGGAGAAAAAGCGTCCTCCCAGGCGTTGCAGGAGAGGAAACTATAAAGGCGAACCACGCCATGCTTCTGCATCCAAACGCGAAAACAGGGGTTTTGGAGGGTAACCCCGTCCACGAGGACATGGTTGAAGCCGCCAAAATGGCGAAGGTGGACTTCATCCTAAACGTTGTAATAAACACAAAAGGCGAGGTTGTCCGAGCCTTCGCCGGCGACTTGGAGAAAGCCTTCCATGAAGGGGTTAAACTCGTTGACGAAATGTACCGTGTGCCCGTGGACAGGAAAGCCGAAATAGTTGTGGTGAGCCCCGGCGGGCACCCGGCAGACGTAAACCTCTATCAAGCCTATAAGGGTGTCGACAGCGCCCAAGAGGTGGTTAAGCGGGGAGGCGTGATCGTACTGGCTGCTGAATGTCCAGAGGGCTATGGAAACCAAGCCTTTTACGACTGGATGGCTAAATATAAGGATTTGAAGGCCGTTGAACGGGAGATTAAACGCAACTTCGTCTTAGGCGGACACAAAGCCTACTACCTAATGAAGACCCTGCAGAAAGCCCAAATAATCCTGGTTTCAATTCTGCCCGAATACTACGCCTCAAACGTTTTTAGATTGAAAACCGCCAGAACGGTGAACGAAGCCCTCAACCAAGCCTTCAGAATAGTCGGCGAGAACGCAAAGGTTTGGGTTATGCCCCATGGAAACTACACCCTTCCAGAGGTTAAAGCCGAACAGCCCTGAGAAAACCTTTAAAGTTCAATTGTAAACAGACATGCCTCGAAAAGCATATGGTGGAAAGCCTTTGCAGCAAACCTTCACCCTCAGAAAGTTCACACCCAGAGACCTGCAGCGGGTCATGTACATAAACCGCGCCTGCCTCCCAGAAAACTACGGCGACTACTTCTTCATGGACCTCTACAACCGTTTTCCAGAAACCTTCATAGTTGCCGAGGTGGACGGTGAAATAGTGGGATACATCATGTGCCGCATAGAGCTAGGCCTGTCAGACTTCAGCTTCAGCGGCTTCATAAAGAAGGGACACATAGTCTCCATAGCCGTAATGCCCGAACACAGACGAAAGGGAATAGGCTACGCCTTAATATGCAAAGCAATGGAGGGAATGCGCCTATACAACGCCAAACAAGCCTTCCTAGAGGTTAGGGTTTCAAACAAGCCGGCCATAAGCCTCTACGAAAAGCTCGGCTTCAAGGTTTTAAGAGTCATTAGGGGCTATTATTCAGACGGAGAAGACGCCTACGTAATGGGCAGACAACTATAAATTTTCAAAGCTAGAAAAATGGAGGTTAAGGCTGTAAACCGAGTTTCTCGTAAATCCTCCTCCTGTTTTCCTCAACGTTTTTCGCCACGTCGAGGTAAAGGTTGTTGCCGTGGGAGTCTATAGCCACAGTTAAAGGCCCGAAGTTTTCAACTTCGAAAATCCACAGGGCTTCAGGTGTTCCAAGGTCAAGCCACTCCACACCCCGAACACCCTTTATGGCTTTAGCAGCCAATATGGCGGCTCCACCCGTGAAGGCGCCGTAAACCGCCCCATACTTCGCCATGGCCTCCGTTGTCCTCCTGCCCATGCCCCCTTTGCCTATCACAACACGGACTTTGAAGTTTTTAATGAACTCGTCTTCAAACAGGTCCATGCGGGTGCTTGTTGTCGGGCCAGCGGCCACAGCAACCCACCTGTCACCCTCCCTACTCACAACTGGACCGCAGTGGTAAACCGCTAAGCCTTCAAGCTTTAATGGTAAGGGCTTCCCCTCCCTTAGGTATTCCAAAGCTCGCCTGTGGGCTTGGTCCCTAGCCGTCACTATGATCCCAGTTATGTATAGGACGTCGTTCACCCTAAGTTTGCGGATTTCATCTTCAGATATGGGTGTTTTTAGATGGTAAACCGCCATAACTCCTCACCTTAAACCTTCCCTTTATGGGTTAAATACTCGACGGATCCATCAGCGCGAACCCTCGCGGAAGCCCTCCTAGCAGCCCAACAGTTGAAGGCAACAGCAGCCGGGAAAGACGCTGGATGTCTAAAGGCATACTCGACGTGCACACCTAAAACCGTTGTCTTCCCCCCGAGGCCCATGGGGCCTATCCCAGTCATGTTCGCTGCCTCGTAAAGCTCCCTTTCAAGCTTGGCTATCTCAGGGTTCGGGTTAGGCTCGTTTAAAGGCCTCAAAAGCGCTTTTTTAGCAAGCTTCATAGCGATGTCAGCCCCTCCACCCATGGCGACACCCACTATCGTCGGTGGACATGGCTGGGCGCCCGCCTTAATAATAGACTCTATGACAAACTTCTTCAAGCCGTTTATGCCCTCACCAGGCACAAGCATTCCCGTAAGGCAAACGTTCTCGGAACCCCCTCCCTTAGGCATAACTGTTAACTCCAACGTGTCGCCGGGCACAACCTCCCAATGTATGTATGGTATGAACCGCCCAGTGTTGTC
>Ga0080004_1133319_pt1 | contig 11027 bp, 7 predicted proteins | sample WasSprMetagenome_FD_69207 | JGI IMG/M metagenome (GOLD analysis project Ga0080004, IMG submission 69207) | Sulfidic aquatic microbial communities from Washburn Spring, Yellowstone National Park, USA - WS (SPADES assembly) (version 2) | ecosystem: Environmental > Aquatic > Thermal springs > Hot...
GGTGTGTGTAAGGATAATTTGGTTCTCTATCTGGCTGCTTTTAAAGTTTGTAGGAGGTCTAGAAGCATGAAGCCTATAGATGCTGTGAAAGAAGTTCTAAGGGAAGTTCTTACGGCTCCCCTAGCGGACGTGGCAACTTAAGCGAGAGTTGTATGTAGAGCGCTAACTTTGTGGATTTCTGATAGGGCTTTAGCAGTTTTTCTTAGGCTTGAGAGTTGTATGTAGAGTGCTAGTCCTAGTATTTTCTAGTGGGATTTTGTTTCTTTCGAAGAGGTTGAGGTTCTCAACCAAAGACCTTATGGTTAGCATAGGAACTTGTATCAGTAGAGCCTAACAAACCTTAAGTTGTCAGGTTTAACACAGCATCATGCTGTGTTGCACGACTTGAGCATGCAGCGTAAAGTTTTTAGTTTAAGCCTCCTCATATTTATACAGTGAGGTGAAGAATATGACCTCTAACAATAGGAACTGGAGCAAGTACAATGAGGCGCTTGTTAGGAGGGGTGAAATCCTCCTCGACTTCTCAACCATAAACAACTGGAAACAAGAACTCAAACAACTAAACAAAGGCAAAGTAGGCGAACCATACCACTACCCAAACTCACTCATCATGCTACTAGGCCTCATCAGAATCCTCTACCACCTACCATACCGACAACTAGAAGGCTTCATCAAAGCACTCGCAAAATACGTTGAAGGACTACAAGCACCAGACTACACCACAATATGCAGAAGAATAAACAAACTCAACATAAACCTCGAAGAAACCCTACTCAAATCCACAAACTCCGTAAGCCTAGCAGTAGACTCATCAGGCATAAAGGTGCACAATGGTGGGGATTGGATAAGAAAGGTGTGGAAGGTGAAGAAGGGCTATCTAAAAATACACTTCGCCGTCAACACCAAGACAAAGCAGATCGTATCCATGCGTGTCACATCTGAGAAAGTTCATGATGGTAAGGTGTTGAGGAGACTTGTTAAGGGTGCGGTGAAGAGTGTGAAGGTGAGGAGAGTGCTTGCGGATGGTGCGTATGATTCGAGGGAGAATTTTAATTTCTTGTCTCGGAATGGTATAAAGCCTGTGATTAGGGTGAGGGGTAATGCTGTTGCGAGGAGTAGGGGGTGTCCGTCTAGAAGGGATGCTGTGTTGGAGCAGAAGTCTCTTGGGTCTAGGGCTTGGAGTAGGGTGCATCGTTTTGGTTTTAGGTGGGTTGTTGAGGGTGTTTTCTCGGTTATGAAGCGTGTGTTTGGTGAGTATGTGTTGGCGAGGAAGTTTGTTAATATGGTGAAGGAGGTGGTCATGAAGGCGTATTTGTACAATATTTTTGTGGCGTTGACCTCAAGCTAGTGCCAGAAAAAAATGCCTAGTCATGGGAGTGCACATCAGAAAATCATGCAACACAGCACAGCATCAGATAACTTTATAAGGTGAGATCTTAGTTAAATTATAAGGTGAAACTTCATGCGCTTATGTAGAGCTATTTTAAGAACAGCAGTTTTAGTCATAGCCTTAGTAATAGTAGTAGCAGTCATCGCTGGAGTGAGCATATATGTAACTACTATACAGCATACATCAATAACTCCTACACCAACCACTATTCCCAAGCTAACATGGAATATGGGGACTACTAAAGAGGGGTCCACAGGATATGTTATGATAGGGCTCATGTCTGAGCTATTGACAAGATATGCTGGTGAGTATATAGACGTCCGACTAGCACCTTATGGTACTTCGACTGCTGGTTTGAAGGGTTACGATATGAAGGAGGTTCATGGTATGTATGCTTCTCTTCAGCAAGTGGATCAAATATTGAGGAAAATAGGGCCCTTCGCCCCTAGTATGTATAACTGGACGAGACCATTTGCCCAATTTATATGGATGTATAACATAAAGTGGTTCTGGATTGTAAGACCTGAGTACGCGGATAAAGTGAGAAGTTGGAGTGATTTAAAGGGGTTAAAAGTCTGGCCACAGATGAAAGGTACTTCGACTTATGAGTTTATGCAAATAGTGCTTGGTCCAGAAGGACTAGACATATGGAGTACTCTGGACATCAAGACATTCGACATGAGCCAGGCAAGTGATGCTCTGAAGCTAGGTGAAGTAGATGCTTTAGCCGGTTACAATGGTGTTGGATTTGTTACAGAAGTATTAACAAGAAACCCCTCAGCTGTAATAGTCTTCCCTACACCTAAAGAGTTAGAGAGAATGCTGAAAGCAGCATCATTTGTAGTTGTAACAACCCTATATCCTGAAGAGATCGGAGTCCCTGGAGCTTTAAAGGAACCTGTGAAGACTGTTGGTGTACCCTTTGTTTACATAGTGGATCCTAGCTTTAGCAAGGAGCATATTTATCTTGCGGTGAAAATACTCTTTGAGCATGCTGACGAGCTAGCTAAGAGTAATGCACTTTGGAAAGAGTTTGCCGCCGATCCGTTGGGGTTCAACATCCCCCTCTGGAAGAAGGCTTGTGAAATGGGAGTCCCATTACATCCAGGGATCGTGAAGTATCTAAGAGAAAAGGGGATAACTCTTGAGGCATGTAAAGTATAAGCTCATTCTTTCTACGATAAACATTTTTTTTTCTACCGCTTTCATACTCCTAATACTCTGGTACATAATTTCGTTTTCTATTGATAGGCCTCTCTTTGGTGTAATAGCTGTCGGTCTATCTATGGTAATAGTCTCATTAAATGTTCTAGAGGAAGCATATAAACAACCTTCAAGAAGAATTCCACGGAAATTGTGGAAGATACTGTGGGTAGTAGCGATAATTGTAGCTATCTATGCTGTTATTTACTTTTGGAGAGAATATTCTCAGCTAATTTACTTGCGAGCTGGTTCTCCTACATTATATGACTTAGCTCTTGGTGCCATGATGCTACTACTAGTAATTCTTCTCAGTGTCGTGATTTTAGGTTATGCCATTCCGCTTATCGCTATAGTTTTTATCCTAATCGCTCTTTTAGGCTCATACCTTCCTGGAGTATATCCCCTCAGTGTAATTAGGTTAATCGATTCTACAACCACAGATCTTTACAGAGGGATTTTCGGTGAACTACCTCAGATAGGCGCCACCTTAGTAGCTGTTTTCCTCATTCTCTCAGGACTTATGCAAGCTCTTGGAAGCTTTAACTTCATATTTCAAGCTTTGTGGCCTCTTGTAAGAAGGTCAAGGAGGGCACTTGTGGAGATTCCTGTAATTGCAAGCGCTTTCTTTGGCATGTTCAGCGGAAGTGGTGCGGCAAATGTCGCGGGTACTGGATCTTTTACCATTCCTACAATGATTAAATATAATGTCCCTCCGAAATTTGCGGGTGCTATAGAGTCTGTAGCCTCAGCTGGGGGACAGATAATGCCTCCCATCATGGGGGTTGCCGCGTTCCTCATGGCTGAGTATCTTGGGGTTCCTTACGCACAGATAGCGTATATGGCTATTGTTCCTTCAGTACTCTTCTTCGCCAGTGTAGGATTTAACACTTATTTTCTGGCAGAGAAGATAAATATCAGGTTAGTTCAAGAGGATGTTGAAGTGAGGAGTCTGTCTAGGAGAAGACTGCTTGTGGAGGCAATTCCCTTTATTACTGCTCTACTCTCGCTTGTAGTAGCGCTAGGAGTAATGCAACTAGATGCGTTGTTAGCAGGACTCTACACGATTATGATCTATGTAGTAGTGGCAATCATGAAGGATCTGCTCTTTACCATATATAGGAGAGGGAATCTGAGCTCCTATCTTAAAAGCTTAATGAGGAAGTTCGCAGGAGGGGTAGTAGATACAGCAAGAAGTATTGGAGAGATTATAATAATGTTATCTTGTATACAGGTCATTATAGTACTCATGTCATCAACTGGAGTAGCACTTAAGTTATCTTTAAGCCTCATGAGCTTAGGATATAATTTACTATTATTGCTGGTTCTTGCAGCTGTTGTCGCTATCATATTGGGATGCGTGGTCAGCACAGTAGCTGTGTACGTACTTTGTTACATTTTAGTAATACCTGCCCTATTACGTGCAGGGATGGATCCTTTCATTGCCAACTTCTTTATATTCTGGTATGCAATAGCTGGTCTCATAACACCCCCTGTAGCAGGGAATGTAGCTGTTGCATGCAGGATATCGAAGGCAGGATATTTTGAAACGGCCTGGGAGGCTATGAAGATTGGTATTTCATTATTTGTGATCCCTGTTCTCTTTATATTACATCCAGAGCTGTTACATTACGACCTTAGAACACCCATAACAGTACTGATTAGCTTAACAGCTCTCTACGCTTTCTCATCAGCAATATATGGCACCTTGCCGGAGGGGAAAGTCTTAAAATACTTGCTGATAAGACTAAGCATAGTCCTATTATCATTGCTGATATTCTTATCTACTAATATATGGATTATGGGGCTTATTACATTAGTACTACTTGCATTACTTGGCTATATGAGGACTATTAAAAGCAGAGTATGAAAAGTTTATAAGTATAGTTATTATAATAATAATTGGTGCTCTGAAATGAAGGTACTCGTCGTGAATACAAATATAGTTGTACCTCACAAGGAGAAGATATTGGAAAGATCTTCACTAGTAGTGTACAATGGTGTGATAGTTAGGATTGATGAGGGTGTGAAATATCGTCATGACACTACCTCAGATATTATAATAGACGCTGAGGGGGGCTTCCTTATACCGGGATTAATAAACGGCCATACGCATGGATTTACACTAGGGCCCTTATTTCCAAGTGCTACAAGACCATTACCTTTTATGTTTGCGCTTCGCAATCTGAATAGACATTTGCTTCAAGGCACAACAACCCTGCTCAATGCAGATGGTTTCGCTCTTCCTGAGGAGGTTGAGATTATGAACAAGTTTCACCCAGTAAAAATCAAGATGGCAACATCTCACACTCCACTAAACATAAAAGCCGCAAAGCTAGCTGATGGATCAGGCCTGACACCTACGCACACAGCCATGACAGTAGAGGAAATGGTTAGAAGAGGAGCAGTAGCAATAGGTGAAATAGGAGGAGGACATACTTTAGCTGGAGGAGGTGCTGCATACTTAGAGCTTCCGAGAGCCATCGAGGAGAGGACTGGGAAGAGGATAACATCGGCACAAGCGTCGAAACTAATTACTGCCGTCCTCGGTAAGTACGCTGATTCTTCCCAATTGAATAGAGAAAAGGTTTTGGAGAGTTTAAAGGACTCAGGGCTGACTGATGTCTTAACGATTGACGATGCTATAAATATGGTCATGACCACTGTCTATAAATCCGTGGAGATAGCCCGTGAAGGTATAAGAGAGGCAGCTGAATTAGCCCTTAAGCACGGCGTACCAATGCTAGTCCACACAGCACCTCCCTCCAAGAAGGTGGTTTTAGAAGTAGCTGAAAAGTTAGGATCTTTGCTAATAGCGGGACATACAAATCATCCGACCTTTGAGGATGAGGAGGAGATGCTTCAAGTAGCTAGGGAGTTGAAGAAGCGTGGAGCTATTACCGATATATGTAGTGGTGATGGTTTTGGAGCAAAGCAACTTTACAGCTCTAGTGCTCTTGTTAATGCTACATTAAAGTTGTTGAAAGAGGGTCTTGGAGACATAATTACTACGGACTACATGGGAGGGTACTGGGATCCCATGCTTCTTCTAATAAAGAAGGCTGTTGAGGAAGGTATACTCTCACTTCCTAAGGCTATAGCCATGGTTACGTATAATGTTACCAAGGCTTTTCCAATGTTGGCTTCGAACTCTGGCACCATAGATGTAGGCAGAACAGCTGATCTTGCAGTATTAAGCGCTGACGACATATCAAAAGTGAAACATGTACTAATTAATGGATTTCCGGTAGTTGTAAATGGAGAGATAAAGGCTCTAAGCCTTTCCTGGATCATGTAGAATGACCTTTGGCAAGTTTCTCACAGATATCATTGGAGAGTACATAGAAAAGGTAAGATACGAGGATCTTCCAGGCTGGGTAATCGAGAAGGTAAAGTTATGTGTACTGGACTCTATTAGGTGTATGCTAGGAGGAGTTGTGACAAGTTTAGGAAAGACTATGATAAAGAGCCTACTTGCATGTGATCATGGAGATTCGACAATTGTTGGTCACGGGAGGAATGCCTCTCTATTAACAGCAGTTTACATAAACTCCACCTTAGCTAACATCTTAGACTACGACGACACTTACATAGGGCATCCGGGAGCCACAATAATCCCCACAGCGCTTAACATTGGAGAGCTTCTACATTCATCCGGTAAGGAGATAGTAGTTGCAATTGCTCTTGGATATGAGGTAGCTACGAGGTTTGGGCTTGGCTTACGCCCAACTATGGAGAGAAGATATGTTCACGGTCATGGCTCATGGCAGGCCTTTGGTGCCTGCGTCGTAGCAGGCAAGCTTCTGCACTTAAGTGCTGATGAAATGGCGAATGCTCTGAGCATAACTGCGGCTAATGCTCCTGTACCCTCAGTTATGAAAACAGTTTATGGTCTTACTGGGCCCACCCCATGCAAGAACAACTTTGGAATAGCCTCAGTAGTTGGAATGTTATCGTCACTCTTAGCTAGAGGAGGTTTTAGGGGACCCAAAGATATTTTCGAGGGAGATACTGGGTTTTGGAGGATGATCGGAACTGATCAATGCAAGCTAGATAAAGAGTTTGAGAGTCTCGGCAGAAAGTATGAGATAATGAATGTGGCGTTTAAGCCTTATCCCTGTTGCCGCCTAATACATTCCTCTATTGATGCTGTCTTGGAGTGTATAAAGCGTTACAATATTAAGGCAAGCACAGTTAAACGTGTAGTAGTACGTACTATCTCCACTCTCTGCAAACCTCCTTTTACGAACCACTTGCCTAAGGATATGTTTGAGGCCCAGTTCAGTGCTCCTTATGCAATCGCTTGTGCAGTTCATAGCATTGAATCCATAGATACATGTATAGAAGCTAATCTTAGAGATAGTGAGATAGTGAGCTTTGCTGAAAAGATATTCCTTGAGGCAGTCCCGGAATACGATGAAGAGTTTCAGAGGGATCCCGGGAAAATCCCCGCGGAGGCCATAATCTATACAAGAGATAATGAATACAAATGTAAAGTAGAGATTCCTCGAGGAGATCCGAGAAATCCCTTGTCGAAGGAGGAGATTGTGAAGAGATTTGAAGCTATGGCTTTTAAGGCATTAAGAAGAGAAAATAAGGTTGTGACCTTAGTAGTTAATACTGTGCTAAAATTGGAGAAATTAAGCAATATAGGAGATCTAACTGTGCTATTAACTTAGATTTTAATAGAGAAGTAAGATTGAAATCGTTAGTTATCAGTCTTCCCTACTGCTGTCTTCATATTGTTGTCATTCAGCTACAAATTTTATAAATATAGAACTTAATACTACTTGTGATACAATTTGGATCAAAAGATATACTATTTCTCATAGTGTTGTTATCTGTAGTAAAAATAGTCTTAGTGTAATATAATAAGATTACTTGGCTAAAGAAAAATGTATAATTAATAATGCTATACTGCGGGTCTACCAACTTTCCCATTACCTTGTTTTTGGATAATTAATTTTTCCTACATATGATAACATTATGAAACACAGCATTAATCCTTCTCTCATACGGCAACTGCCATTTATGAACAAGACGCACTCTTAACATCGAACGACCAGCTTTACCTATTTCAGTCCTCTGCGTTATGAAAGAACCAACCTGCACAGCTGGGGCATTTCTTACAATTAGACTGTTTTCTTTACAAGTCTCTCTATCAAGTCTCTAAATGAAATTATCTACGTATCCAGAATTTTCAAGAACCAAGAGCATACGCCACCTAAGCTCTCTTAAGACCAAGACGAAAACCCAAAACAGCACGCTACTATTTTCTTTTTATTCTGGATAAGCTGAAGGGTATTCCAAGAGCCATTATAACTGCTTGTACACTAAATGCTTGTCTAATAGCCTTGTCTAAGCTATTCAAATTAGCTATTGTAATTTGTGTCATGCTTGTAGCTTCACCTAGTGTTATAAGTTGTGATACTATGTCATAAGGTATGTAACTAGTCATTGTGAGTACCGCTATGTTCAGGCTTAGCAGAAAGCCTATGTTAAACGAGAGAGTTCTAATTGATGATGCTACTCCTCTTCTGTATGGAGGTACTGATACCATTATTGAGCTTGTATTTGGAGGCACGAAGAGCCCTGCACCAACACCGAAAATGGTTTCAGAAAGCATCAACATCCCCATAGACTGCGCTCTGCTACTCATGCATAAGCCTGTTGATGCTATTGCTAGTCCTGCTATTGTTACTGGTGCAAACCCTATTGCATCAGAAAGCCAACCGCCTAGAACCCCTGAGACAAGATATAAGACTTCGAATGGTACTAGAAGAAGACCTGTGATAGAGGCTGAGAAGCCTTTAATCACCTGTAGATATATTGATAGCAGGGTCAGGAAGGCCCCGAAACCTATAGAGTACATTAACTGAGCTAGTACACCGCCTGTGAATTGCCACACCTTGAATATCCTTAGGTCAAGTGCTGGAGAAGACCTTTTGAGCTCCCAGAAAACAAACAATGCTAAAAGTAGTAGAGAAATACCTAACAACAATCTTGATAGTGATTCAAAACCGTAGCCTGTAAATGTTAGGGTTATGAGTAAACTTGTTATAGATGTTGTGAACAGGGCAAAGCCCATGAAGTCTATCTCACGCTTTTCAACAGCTTTATACCTCTCTCTCAACTTCCTTGAACCCCACCAAATTATTACTAATCCTATTGGAACCTGTAACAGGAATATCCATCTCCAGCCAAAGTAATCAATTATAAAGCCGCTTAGGGTAAGTCCAACAGCAGCACCAGCCCTAAACGCGACCTGTGTAAATCCCAGTAACCTACCATACATACTTGGAGGGGCAGAATCAGCTAGTATGGTGACTGTGAGGCTAATTAGAAATCCTCCTCCAAGACCCTGCAAAAATCTTGATGTTACAAGAATATAGGGGTTTATGCTAAGACCGGAGGCCAAGGCTCCTAAAGTGAAGAGTGCTAGCCCAAACTTTAACAGCTTGATCCTTCCAAACAAGTCCGCGAGTCTGCCAACAATAAGCTGAATAGTTATTGAGCCAAGCATAAACCCCTGAATAATCCACACCAAGCTCCATATATCAGCCTTTAAATCATGAGCAATAGTTGGCATACCAACAGCAGCCAGCCTTGTATTGTAGCCGGTTAAGAAGTTTGTGAGCAAAGCTACCGAGGCTACTACTAGAACCTCTTTACTAAACAACGCTAGATGCTTAGAGCCTTCATCAATATTATTACTCTCCATATCATCAGCACCAAACCATATTAACTGCGGCATTCTTAAATGATTTTTGTGGCTGGTTTTCCATTTACGAATAATGATCTTATTTCGAGTAAATGCTTTAGGCTTTTCAGAATAATTAACTTTCTACTTAAAATGTGGAGCATGCAACAATTCAAAAATTGGACCTGACAACTTAAGCTATTGGTGATTGACAGTCTAAATGCTGTGCTTAACTCTTTCCCTTAGCCTCATCAAGCTTTTGACTTGCTAAACAACGATCGCTTAAGTTGCCAGGTTCCAGAAACCAGCCACAACATTTTTATTTAAGAGCGAACCTTTTAAGAGTGAATGATTGGGGTCATTATCGATGAGCAGAATTGTTAACGAGGCGTTGGTCATAATTGAGAACAGTATACCCAACATTGACAAAATTAAGGTTGTTAGGGTGTGCATAGGTTGGGGTTATACGGGCGTCAAGCTGAGCACCGGACATGTTGGAATATGTCACTCACTTTTAGAGGAGCAAGCCTTACGTTGTTGTCAAATAGTCAGGAGGGCTGGAAAGCTTGCCGGAAGCTCAGCAATCGACTTAGCCAATCTTGCTAAGTCATGGGAGTTAAGTGAGAGCATAGTTGGCATAGCTACACTAAACGCTCTATCCCAAATGGTTTTAAATGAAGAGAAGTATGCGATCGATGAGGGAAACTTTATAGACTATATTGAGGCAAAAGTAAAAGCAACAGACACGGTTGCATTGATTGGCTACATAGAGCCCTTCATTAATGTTTTGCGGAGGAAGGCGAGGCGTTTATACGTTTTTGAAAGGAGTCCACGCTTCTTTTATGAGCAAACATTGCCCGATGTAGCGTGCGAAGAACTCCTTCCAAAAGCCGATATAATTATAATAACGGGAAGCGCCATAGCAAATAAAACAATAGACCACGTTTTGGAGCTATCGAAAAAAGCTAGGGAGATCGGAGTTGTCGGACCTTCGGCGGGAATAATCCCAGACCCACTATTTAATAGGGGGGTCAAAATTATCGGCAGCATAAAACCCGTCAACGCGAATAGGCTTCTTCAAATAATTGAGGAGGGCGGCGGAACCCCCCAAATCAAATCTGCCGTTAAGTTCATCAACATTAGACCTAAACCTAGATCGTAACGTTCTCTCACGACTAGAGAAGACTGTAATGTGGGATTAACGATATTTACTGTTAAATTTGACTTTACCTCACTAGTTCTTCCCAGTCTATTTGACATTCGTCATTGGGAAAAGATTATTGTTGTTTCGTCTGTAATGGTGTTTTAGGTTTTCTCCTATGTTTAGGAGACCTTTGACTTCGTGCAGACTTGTATTGCGACTTGTATGTACGCGCTAGGGTGTTGCTAAATTCTTGGTTTTGACATTTTCTTGTTTATGGTGATGTTTGGAGGTGGTTGATCGTTTAGAGGATGTTCTTGCATGTTTGGATGATTTGGAAGGCATCGTTTGGGAGCCTTACCGCCATAAAAGTGCTGGCAGACCTCCAAGGAATCCAATGGGCATTCTATAGGCCCTGAAAGGCTTGAGGCCATTATGGGGTATATTGTCGCTCTTTTTTCCTCTTATTCCCTTCATTCTTGAGATTTCGAGTGGGTTGAGTGTGCGTACTTCGATGCCTCTTTTTGTGAGGTATTCTATGAGTGGTATATGCCTGTGTTCTCTATTCCCACTATGATGTTCGTTCCGAACGTTTG
>Ga0080004_1067302_pt1 | contig 11023 bp, 7 predicted proteins | sample WasSprMetagenome_FD_69207 | JGI IMG/M metagenome (GOLD analysis project Ga0080004, IMG submission 69207) | Sulfidic aquatic microbial communities from Washburn Spring, Yellowstone National Park, USA - WS (SPADES assembly) (version 2) | ecosystem: Environmental > Aquatic > Thermal springs > Hot...
TCAAGGTTTTGCGCCCTACCATTTCCAGACAACCCCCCAAATGAACCATACCATCCACCATTCGTTAATGTTGGACCTGGTGGAGCGAGATTAATGACCGTTTACTTCGAAGCCATCTACGATACAATATCACCTAAAGAAGACTGGACATGGATTGAGTTCATAGACTTCAAACCAGACGAGGATACATATGCATTAAACAAATACATCATGTACGTTCCAAGTCTAACAGAAGACTGCCACTACCGTGCACCACAGAGGGTTCTTGGCTTAGCAATAGACCTATACACACAGTATCCATACCCATATGGTGGACAAGGAAAACACCAGCCAAGCGACATGTTCGGTCCACAAGAACTCGTCGACCTATTCGCGCTAGTAACATACAACGAGTATCCAGTGCAACAAAAACTCGTAGGCTTCCACATAAAACATGGAGATTATGAAATCTACAGAGAAGCCACAACGGACTCAAACGGCGTAGCCCACATAAGCTTCAGAATACCATGGCCATGCACCAACCCAGAAGAAGAAATCTTCGGCAAATGGCTCGTAATAGCCGCAGTTGAAGTAGCCCAAACAAAAGTTAACGACACATTGGGCTTCTGGGTATGGTGGCCAGTTGAAGTATTAAGCGTTGAACCCAAACACACGCAGTACGAACAGCGCAAGACAGGCGGAGACCCATTAGACTTCACAGTGCTATATGGAACATACCGCATGCAAAAGATTAAGGTAGTCCTTACAATAACAGTATACGACGAATTAGGATTCTTCATAGGCTCAGACAAACTAGAAACAGAAGTCGGATGGGGCGAATACAAGTATTACGACTACCTAGCATGCGAGGAACCGCCATTCAAAACTTATGATCCATGGGAACCCGTAATTCCACTACCCACAAACGCTGTCGTAGGCAAAGCAAGAGTGTTTGCAAACGCCTTTAGCGACTTCCCATGGAACGGCGGAGTACCATACTGCCCAGAAGTAACCAACACAATAGACTTCTACATAGTAAAACCACCATAATAAAGCGTCCTAAACCATCCACCCCCTCTTTTTTGTATAAAAATAAAAAATAAATTGAACCGTTGACAAAATATCCAGATGTGGAGCTTATGAATGCGATCCCTCATAAAATTATAAACTTCACATCGATTGCCTTATTTTTAACCCTAATCCTTCAAGTAAGCTTAACCAAAACAACGAAAGCTTATATAATCGACATAGACATAGCCACCCACAAACAAGTATACAATGTTGGAGATCCCATATGCATAGTAGGAAACGTAACAGCGAATGGAACACCCGTATATGACGCATTAGCAACAATAGAAATCCAAGACCCAAACAATCAACTCTATCTAATAAGAACTGTTAAAACAGGTGAAAATTTAACAGGATATTGGCAAGTTCAAATACTCGATTTATACACATGTGATTCAAACGGAAACCCCAAAAACCTTTTCAACAAAGGGAAAATGGCTTATGCGCTCATAAAAATTAAGAACATAAACACTTTACTTTCATACCACATAAAAGTAGCCTTCTACATTCAATACTCAGATAATTCCCCTTTCATGGCCTACTATCCATTCGAAACAACAATTGAACCTCAACAAGAAATGACTTTTATAGGATCCATTCCAATACCAACTTCTGCAATCCCGGGAGAAGCGGTTATTTTCGCAAACGTCCTCTCCGAAGCACCAAGTAACGGTGGCTACGCATACTGTCCTGAAAAAACCACCTCATTTTACATTGATACAACAACCCCTTTAGCCCAACCGCAACCCCAATACTTTAACATAATATTCAAACTTCCCAGGACAAATGTAAAGATAGGAAACTACACCATATACGCAAAATCATTTTATTTAAATTCCATTGCCACCGAAATTAGGTCATTTAAAGTGGTTCTCCTAGGTGATTTAGTTAAAGACGGAAAAATTGACATGCGTGATATTGGAGCTATCTGTAAATTATACGGCACAAGAAAAGACAACCCAAACTGGAACCCCGAAGCAGATCTATACGAAGACGGCGTAATTAACATGCGAGATATCGGTAGAGAATGCAATAACTTCGGCAAAACAGCTATCTACTAACTCTAAATCAAGCAAATTAGCACTTATTTTAATCCATAGAGGTTGCTTCCAGAACCCTTATATTTAGAACGGTGATTTAAAATTAAAAGGAGAAAGGAGGATGACTTGTTTGAGAGAAAAGCTTAAACTGGCGGTAACGATAACCATTGCAACATTAATTTTCTCCCTGATCCCAACGATAATGCCCATAAACGCCACAAACACCACGAAGTTGAAGGTTTTGCCAGCGCAAAATAAGTTCTATGCAAATGCAACCCTCCCCGGCGCCACCTTCACTGTGAACATCACAGTTATAGACGTTACTGATTTGCAGAACTGGCAGATCAAGCTAACATGGGACCCAGCATTACTGCAATATGTATCAATTTCCCTCCCACCAGACCACGTCTTCGCCCGCTCAGGTAAGGCGATGATAACTCCACCCCCTGAAGTTGGGCCAGGCTATGTTGTTTGGGGTTGCACCTACATAAACGAACCCTACTGGACATTTAACGGAACAGGAACCCTATGCCAAGTAAAACTAAAAATCCTAACCCCACCATTCTTCCCAGCAACATGCAACCTAACATTCGCAGAAATCGGGTACAACACCTTCCTCATAAACGGGCCAGGCTACGACATACCCTTCACAGTTGAACCTGCAACCTACACCTACATCGACGAATTAAAAGTAACTCTAAGCCCTCCAGGCCCAGTTATGGTTGATCCTGGCGGTAAGGCAACCTTCACGGCAACAGCTAAAAACGGTCCAACCCCATACAAGTATCAATGGTATTTTAAATATCCCAACGGCACTGAAATAGAAGACAAAAGCGCTGAAAACTCAACTTCTTGGACAACCCCGCCTATAACATTGCTCGGTGACCATCAAGTAACAGTGAAAGTGACTGATAGGGCGGGTGCGAAGGCAAGTGCCACTGCAATCGTTAGAAGGACAGGAGGACCTGTTGTTTACATAGACCCGCCTAAAATAATTGACCCATCCCTAACCCCTGGAAAATCCTTTAACGTCAGCCTTTCCGTGAGAAACGGTATTTCCCTTTATTCATGGAATGCAACAGTGTTCTTCAATCGAACACTATTAATAGTTACAAACGTGTTTGAAGGAGATTTCCTGTCATCTCTAGGTCCCACAAGCTTTACATTCGATATAAAAAACGATTATAACCTCACGCATGGAAGAATTCAGATAAGCTGCCAACTAACAACTCCATCAGGTGGAGCCGAAGGAAATGGAGTACTAGCGATGGTGACCTTTCAAGTTTTAGATTTAGGCGGAACAGACATAAAAATATCAAGCATTGAACTACGTGACCCCTTAGGCAATTCTATTCCAGTAACAAGTGAGGATGGATATTTCAACAATGTTTTACTTGCAAAACTTGCCATAGAACCCAGCGAGGTTAAAGGACCAGAGTACCTGCCCGGAACAACATTTACGATAAACGTGACGGTAGACGATGTTGAAAATCTTAAAACATGCATATTCAACATGACCTATATTCCATCAGTCATCCAAGAAATTAATATAATTGTTAGACCAGTATCAGGGCAGATCCCCCTCAAAAAACTTATAGTCGACGACTCAGCAGGCTACATTTGGGCTAACATAACTTACAGGCAGGGAATAACAACCTACGAGCCCAAAACGATTATGACCGTTGACTTTGTTGTCGTGGCTTTAGGAGTAAGCCCAATAAACCTAACAGACACAAGACTGATAAATATTAACAATGAACCACTAGTCCACACGGTTCAACACGGCATCTTCATAGGTTTGATACGTGATGTAGCGATCACAGCCTTATCAACAGACTTACATACCGCTTATCAAGGCTGGACAGTTAACATTAACGTGACGGTGAAAAATAAAGGCAACATAACAGAAACATTTGAAGTGAAAATTTATTACGACAACACACCAGGACCCGCAGCCACAGTTTCTGAACTACAACCCAACGAAGAAATAACTATAACAATAATGTGGGACACAAAAGATGTTCCGCCATGCCATAATTATACAATAACCGCGGTGGCTGGGCCTGTCCCGTATGAATTCAACCTTTCTGACAACACATTTGAAAATGGGAAAGTGAAAATAAGGGTAATGGGCGACATAAACGGTGATGGAATCGTAGACATGCGTGACATAAGCGAACTATGCAACCGCTACGGAGCAAAACCCGGAGAGCCAAGGTGGGATTACTACTGCGACCTAAATAGGGATAGAAGAATAGACCTCCGCGACATTGGTATATGCTGCTCCAACTTCTTAAAAAGATGTTAAAAACTTTTCCTCTATTTTTATGCTACCATCGAATCTTTTAGGGCAACAAGCATAAATATTCATCAGTTCTATTTATTCGGTGACTCGAAAGGTGAAGCTATGAAATCAAAATTCCACAAACCCCTTATCGTTTTATTATCAAGTCAAATTTTACTATTAATGTTCCTTCTTCATTTCATGTATTTTGCCGAAGCCCAAGAGCGCTTAATAAGCATTGTTGATGCGGAGACTGGGGAGGGTAGCATATCGCTTGGAAGCCCAACCGAACCAATACCTCCAGGTGGCTATCCGTTTACCGTAAATGTTACCCTTAATGGTTTAACTCAAAACCTGTTCACTTTTCAAGTTGCCATAGCCTACAAATATGAGGAGGTTAAATGCACAGGTGCGTGGCTTCCAAAAAACGACCCAAACTTCGTATTCTACAACAAACAAATACAACCAGCAGGACCGATAATCTATAATCAACAGCCACCTCCAACCCCGCAAGGTCAACCAAGAGCCCCTGAAGGCTATGGATACGTCATGATAGGCGCAAGTCTAATCAAGTGGATGGATGCCGTAACAACCTCCCAAGCCATACTATGCCAAATAAACTTCACAACATCCAAAACAGGAACATTCACCATAAAAATAATCCCAACAGACAGCAAAGACTTCGCCGATGATACATTCCTCTGGGACTCTAATATGATTACGATGCCCTTTTCACCTCAAGACTTTCAAGTATCAGTTTATGGGGCAAAATCGCCACCAATTGCTGCTTTCACATGGAGCCCGCAATATCCAAAGCCGAACCAAACAGTCACCTTTGATGCCTCTGAAAGCTACGACCCAGATGGCCAAATAACCTCATACTACTGGGACTTCGGAGACGGAACAAACATGACGGAAACAAGTCCAAAAATTAATCATACATATACCACATACGGTCCCAAATATGTCACTTTAACGGTAACAGACAATGATGGGCGAAACAGCTCCAAAACACAAACAATTTACATAGGGATACCACCTCAAGTAAGCTTTACATACGACTGGGATAGAAGAAACGAGTATCCTGAAAACCCCTACATGGGCTGCGAAATAATTTTTAATGCAACAGAAAGCCTAGACCCAGATGGAAGCATAATACAATACGTTTGGAACATCACCCGCCTCCAGTTCCAACCAAAAGGCGTAAGAATAAGCCACATTCCAATCGAGTCCTGGAACGAAACAACAACAAACTCAACCTACACATTCACACCCGCCAAAAACAGCATATACAACATCACACTAACAATCTACGACAACGACGGCCTTTATAACACAACAAGCAAAACAATATTCGTGGGACTTCGTCCAAAAGTATACTTCACGTGGATTCCTGAAACGCCCATGCCAGACCAAGAAGTAATATTTAACGCTTACCAATCAGATACCGGCGAACCTTACACATATGATGAAGACGGCGAAATAAAATATGTCGTATGGGACTTCTATGGAGAAATGGAAGAATCCCAAATGCGAGCATACAACATAACAAAACGTGAAGATCTCATTACATCCTTTACCTACTTTGGGCAGGGAGGAAACTACACCGTCATTCTTACAGTCGTCGATGATGATGGACTCTACTCATCAATATCGCGTACAATAAGTGTAACAGTCTTGCAAAATCCAGAGCAGTCCAGTATCGGATGGGATCTGTATATAGCATTGGCAATAATATTTGCTCTTGCCGGGACTGTTGTATGGTATAAAAGGAGACCGGAAAAAGAGCCCAGTCCAAAGGAGCGCTATAGAGTAATCTAAAGGTCCCTCTTAAGCGTAAAGCTAAAATACGTTATACCAATAACAATTGATTACGTCAGGTGAAAATTGATGAATCTGCTTAAAAATGGAAAAAAAATCGCAACAGCGCTAGTGTTTGTATTCTTGATATTGAGCATAGTTCCGACACTAACATTTAAAATAGGCGCAAATCCAGGAGCGAATGGGACAAAAATTGTGATTTTGCCTGTTGAAAACAAATTTAACGTTAGCACGACCCCGCCAGGAGCAACTTTTACTGTCAATGTTACTGTTGTTGATGTTACTGATTTGCAGAACTGGCAAATTAAACTAACGTGGGACCCAACGCTACTAAACTTCACAGACATATGGCTTCCAAGCGACCACGTCTTTGCCGGATCAGGTAAGGCGATGATAACTCCGCCCCCAGACGTAGGCCCAGGCTATGTTATGTGGGGCTGCACCTACATAAACGAACCCTACTGGACATTTAACGGAACAGGAACCCTATGCCAAGTAAAACTAAAAATAATACGTCAACCATATGCACCACAATCGTCATGCGTCCTAGGCTTAATCAATCAATACGAGGATACATTCCTAATAAACGGTGCAGAATACGACATTCCATTCTTGATTCAGAATACCACCTATACCTACAAGCTTGTTTCTCCAGTAGTTCATCAATTGCTAGGCTTTACAATACTAACTTACACAAACACTTCAATAATCGCCAACGCAATAAACTATGACATTGCAGGAGCATGGATTAAGTTCCTTAAAATTACCGGGGCTCCGGGAACAGCGGCTTACGTAAACATCACTCTTCCAAAGGCATTGATATGGGACCACTGGAAAGTCTATATAGACGACGTAGAAGTCACACCTCAAATAGCCTCTGATGCTACAAACACTTACATCTACGTAGAATTCACGTTCGGCGACAACTATAACGTAAGTATAAAAGTGGTAGGAGCCGGAATGGTGTCTGAACAGACCCACATGCTATTACTGACGCTGCTGTTCGCGTCACTTTTAGCAGTTGTCATGTCAAAGACGCCCTTCAGAAAGAAATGCCTTAAATCAACAAAAATAATTTAACCCCCCTTTTTACTTTGTTTTACTTGATTAGTAAAAGAATGTGAGGAGAAAACTTTATGATTTTACTCTTACAAATAGTAGGAATTATTCTAATAATGTGCGGTTTTGTAGCCTTAAACTTTGTCCTAGCACTCTATATAAGTGTTAAAAAATTGGGAGGAAATATTGAGAGAAAAGACGCTATTGTAATAATCTCTTTCGCCCTATCACTTTTTATATGCGGCATGATACTCTACCATATTGGAGGATAACCGCTTAATTTTTATCCACGTTTTACTCCATTAAATACAAGGATGAAGAAAAAATTGCATAATAGGAGAAAAAAGTTTAAAGTAAATGTTAAACATCTACTTATCGCTCTAGCCTTTATTTTCCTCTTTATTGCAATTCTAGCGGCAATAAAGCAGGAACAATCAGGCAGACCGTTGGCGCGTGATTATTTCAAAATAGAGGTGGTTGACATAAAATATGTCAATCTTTCAAGCCAGTCGGTTGATGTCAAAAGAGTTGTTCTAAACATAACAGCTGTTGGCGGCGAAGCTACCTCAATAATATTGCAGGTTAATTATGGAGTGGAAGGGGAACCTGTAAGTGCTTGGCCACACCTTAATAAAGGAGAATCATGGTGCAATGAATACACAACCTTTACGTTTAAAGGCTGTACATTCCCCATCGAAAACGGCGAAATCGTACTGGAAGAGTTTATAACTATTGGCTGCAAAGAAACGAAAGAAAGCACAATAACCCTTCGTGTTCCAATCAGCTCAAGTTAAACTTTTCAGTACAGATGCTCTTATAAATAACTAGCAATAAAATAGCCACCATTAATGCTGCCAATACAATTGTTGATGGAAATTCCGGTATTGCTTTTGTTCCATTTATCTCTATTTCGAAGTTAATTGATTGAGGGTATGTAAAATATAGATATGTGTTTTCCTCGTCTTCCAATGCTAGATAGTTTAGCTGTTCATTAGATAGTATAATATCCCATTGGTTTGGCTGGTCGCATGACAAAAGCCTTTTAGGAATTGTTATCCTGCAGGCGCCAACAGTTCCATCCACTCCGCTTAAAGACAGCCTTAAACTCTTTATTTGCGGGTTAAACTCGTAGGAGTTTAGGGTTGAATTTGTTGAAGCTACGACTTGGAAGTGTTCTCCTGCCATTGGGATTTCAATGAATGCGAGTGGATATGCAAAGGGATATTTGTCTGGTGCGTTTGCATAAGGCTCGTCGAGTATCCCATCACTGCCAGTTTTATTTTGGTATGGTCCATGGTTTAAATCTTGAGCAGTATAGCCGCTCCAATAGTTTCCGCCAGAAGGATAACCATCGTCAAAATAGTTTAAACCCCCAATAAAAAAAACTTGATTGGTGTTGTTTATGAGATTATTGTGGTGAAATATGTTATATTGTGATGCGGGATCGGCGATATGAATTCCAATGGAGTTATTTGCTATGGTGTTGCCGATAAAAGTATTGTTGGAACTTTTGTCGTGAAGGTAAATTCCCCACGTATTGTTTAAAATTTGGCAGCGTGTTATTTTCGTGAAGTTTGAAGTTCGTAGCTCGAGTCCATAATAATTATTTTTGGTTATAACTTTGTTTACTTTTACATTTGTTGCCCGGTATATGCGTATGGCGGTGCCTTGAATACCGAAGCTGATGTCTGTGTTTTGAAGGGTGAAATTTTCTATTACGACGTTGCTCGCAGTAACGTGGAATATGACATCAGCCGTTCCATTGCCATCTATAATCGTGTTTTCCATGGTTCTTCCAATTATTGTTAGAGTTTTGTTAACCAATATGTGCCATTCATGATAGATTCCGTTTTCAACTATGATTGTGTCTCCTTCATTGGCATTATTTATAGCGGCTTGGATGGATTCTCCCGGATTTACGGTCAGAACCCTGTTTGGGTCAGAAGTTGCGAATGCAAAATTGGTGAGAGAAACCGTATAGAAGCACAATATAGCCAATATTATCGCGTGTTTTTTGGACATTGTCTCCCCCATATGCTTTGCATAAGCAATTATAAAAATTAAAGGAAGCACCTTATAAACTAGTTTCCAATTTAGAAAATCCGCCATTTTCAAAACTTAAAATTGGATTAGAGAGTTACACTATAGAAGATAATTCTAGCAAGGCTTATATGTAGTAAATGCAATATTATTTTTGCCGAAGGGGAGAGGGCTACGAATTCCAAGCTTAAATATTTAGTATTATCGTTGTTTTTGCTTAGTTTTCTAACGGCTTGTGCGGTTTTTGTCTATCCTGTAAATGCTACGCCTTGTGCTGTTTTGAAGGTTTCTCTGCCTGAAGGCACTTACCACGGGTATGATGCGGATCCTTGGCTGAGTGAGTCTTGGTTTTTAAATTTGACCGGGGCTTCTCAAACCTTTACCGTTAGGATTAACAATACGAGTGGTTCTTTGAGATCTTATGATACCCGTTTGGTTATTGCACTTAACACGGCTGGCTATAACAATCTTGTTTCTTTGGTTGTTAACGGCACAACTGTACCTAAATCTGCTTTTAAGCTGGGTACGCCTGAACCCTATAACAAGTGGACATGGCCTTCCGGCGATGTTTATCCAACCTATTTTAACGACACGGTCATTAATGTTGGCCTTATTCCTAAGAAAGGCTACAAAACCTTGATAGTCTCTGTTACCTTTTCCGACCCTACTGGTGTGAGAATGCATTTCGACGCTTATGGTAAGTCGAATTCTGGAAGCGTGACTTGGGATGGTCAGATAGTTCACAATCCACTTTCAGCAGACTCCACAATTTTTCTACAAGCAGGACCTCCACCACCTCAACCGCCATTTGCAGTTTTCACATTCGCTCCGACTTATCCGGAAGTCAATGAGCTTGTTACTTTTGATGCTTCTGGAAGCTATGATCCAGACGGCTATATTGTAAGTTATGCTTGGGATTTTGGCGACGGCACGCCGCCTGTTGTTGAAAATGATCCAGTTACCCAGCATGCCTACACATCTTTTGGCGATTACACTGTAACTTTGACGGTTACCGACAATGACGGTTTAACAGATCAAGAAACAGCGTCAGTTCACGTTAGTCAGCATCCAGTTGCCGTGTTCACTTTTTCGCCGCCAGACCCTCTTGTCCACGAGCTTGTTACTTTTGATGCTTCTGCCTCCTCGCCAGACGGTGGAGTAATAGTTAGTTACACATGGAATTTCGGCGATGGCAACATCACAACAACAAATAGTCAAATAATAACTCATGCGTATTCAACCTATGGAACCTTCACAGTAACATTGAATGTCACTGACAGTGAAGGGAAATGGGACACAACATCCCAACAGATAACGGTGGAAAAGGCACCTATAGCCGATTTTTGGTGGACCCCATACTATCCGCAGAGGGGCGAAACAGTAACCTTTGACGCTTCAAAATCCACGCCTGATGGTGGAACAATAATCAGCTATGCATGGAACTTCGGCGACGGAACACCAGTCATTGTTGAAACAGACCCGATAACAACACATGTTTATGCCTCGGTTGGCAACTACACAGTTACATTAAATGTCACTGATAGTGAGGGCAGATGGGACATAGAAACACACACCATAACAGTTGTTCCAAAAAGGTATTACCTAACAGTCAAAACAGACCCAGAAGGCGTAACAACAATTCCTGGAGAAAACTGGTACAGCGAAGGCACGCAAGTCACCTTAACCGCTCCGGACCCGGTTCCAGTTTCAACGGGTGTACGTTACAAGTTTT
>Ga0080004_1110780_pt1 | contig 11023 bp, 15 predicted proteins | sample WasSprMetagenome_FD_69207 | JGI IMG/M metagenome (GOLD analysis project Ga0080004, IMG submission 69207) | Sulfidic aquatic microbial communities from Washburn Spring, Yellowstone National Park, USA - WS (SPADES assembly) (version 2) | ecosystem: Environmental > Aquatic > Thermal springs > Hot...
GGAGCCTTCTCGATACTGCCTCTGATAGTTGAGAAGCCTAAGCCTCCTGCGGTGGTGACTACAACAACTGCTCAAGCCCCAGCCGTCACATCTGTAAAGGTTGTCACCGCTCCTGAGAAGATAACTCCACAGCCTATTGAGATGCCTGTGACTCCTCAGCCTCAGCCTCCTCCTCCAAAGCCTACTCCTGAGATTCCTGAGGTGACATACACAGGCGAAGACGCTGTGAGACATTGTGCCATAAACATCAATCCTCTTCTCGGAGACACAAGTCTTCTAGACGCATTCATAAGCTATCTGAAGGAGAAAGGTCTGATAGACCAATACACATGTAAATGTAGATGCACAAGATGGATAGAGGTTGCTGGAAAGAGAGATTGCGTAGGCTGGCAATGCATCACTATCTCTGCAGCTCCTCTCTCGATAAGATGTTTCGACCTTCACTACGAAAGCTTCTGCTGTTCTTACGAGCCTCTGACAAAAAGAGAGATAGAGTTCTGGGGGCTAGTAGGCGAATGCTGGATCTATATAGACGGCAGACCTGACAGAATCTTCTTTAAGATGACTAGAGCAGACTGGGAGGCTAAGGGATACAAGTTCACAGGAAGCACTATGCCCGCTGGCTGAAAAAACTATCTTTTTTTAAGCATATAGACTATTCCTAAGATTGCCACAGCTGTTATCGCTATAGATATGTATTTAAAGACGTCTGGAAGCTCAGAGACTTTCTCTCCGAAGACCCATTTTGTCATGACAGGTGCAACAACCACAAGAAGAACTATTATTGCGAGAACTATAAGTCCTATAACTACTGCCTGAGGAACTGGAGACCCTGTGTATCTCATCCATATTGTTATCTCGTTTCCAGAGCCTTCGACACTCTCAATCTCCACGTGTCTGGCAAGCTCTAAAGCTGGGATGTTTATGCCTAGAGGTGCAAGTATCATTCCTGCAAGCTCAGCGACTTTGTCTAAAAGTCTTGACAGAGCGTTCACTACTGGAGCAAGATACTGTGCTACTGGGACGCTCAGATAAAGCTTCACATAGTATCTAGCCTCAGGTCTGTAGGTAAGGTCTAGATACACTGTTTTTGAGGCTCCGAAGATGGATACGTCGTCTATAAAGGCTCTCCAGTCTTCTCCATCGTCAGCCAGTATCAGATACAGACCAGCTGGGACGTCTAGCTCTGCGACGCCTCTCTCGTTTGTCTTTACTGCGAAAACATCAGGAATAGGCTTCCAGAACGTGGGGAGAGCTTTAGATATCACTATGACGTTAGCTCCTGAGACGGGGACCCCTCTTCTTCTCACGACAATTGTGATGCTTGTCATTGTCGCTCCTCACCTTCTTCTGGACGCAACTATAGCCAGAACAATCAGTGAGGCTCCTGCCAGTATCAGCCACCAAGGTATCTCAGGAGGCTTAGTCGGCGGAGTAGGTTTTGTAGGTTGAGTAGGTTGAGTAGGTGCGGGAGCTGTAACAGTTGTGAAGTTTATCGTTATCTCTGCGACTGGCATCAGAATCTCCTTATCACGACAGGCACTTTAACAGCTCTGTAGTGGAGAGGAGGATCTCTCCATGTGCTGTCTTCAATAACTATATGTTTCTTAGTTTGTGCTCCTGCTTTGAAAGGTCCTTTGTCAACAAGCAGAGTAGCGATCACGTCGTATTCTATCGGGGCTACTTTGATGCACCATCCTGGGAGGGGGCATGAGTAGTATGCTCCTGCCACAGGTCCTATTCTTGCCACGCCGTTAGCGTCTGTATAGACAGGTCCGTAGTTGTGTTTAAATGGTTGCCACCATGTCGTCTCTTTAACATCGACTTTAGCCTCTCCAGAGCCTACAGACTGATTGTTAACTTTCACATAAACTGTTATCCACCATTCTTCGGTGGTCTGAGGAGTGAAGTTGAGTGTTATCTCAGCTGTAGGCATGTGAGCTCACCTCCTCCTCTTTGATAACTCATACAATAAGCCTGCAAGAGCGATACCTCCTAATCCTAATAATATCCAAGTCCAAGGAATCTTAGGAGCTTTAGTAGGAGTTGGAGCAGTCGGTGTAGGTTTAGTAGGCGTTGGTGTAGGAGTTGGAGTAGTGCCTGTTGGAGAGACAATCTCCACCACCGCAACGCTTTCCGCAGGCTTGAGAGTTATCGCCATCTTCTGATCACTATCACTCCTCTAGGTCTCTGGCTCGGAGTGTAGAAGACCATTGGGATGCCAGGGGCTGGCTGAATGCCTATGGCTCCTTTGGTTTCTCCAGGAGCTATAAGCCCAGGTCCTCCTCCACCAGCTCCTCCAGGCGGTGTATAACTTCCTCCTCTAAACACTCCTTTGACAGTCCACTTCCCTGGTTTGGAAATCGTTATAGATGTTTTGAAGAAACCGTCTGAGCCTGTTGTGACTGTAGTAGCTTTGTTCCCGTTCCAGAATATCTCTACAGACATGTTGGCAACAGGATTCTCTTTCCCTGTCTCATCAACATAGACAAGTCTTCCAGATACCGAGAAAGGCTCACCAGCTGTCGCTGAGTCTGGAACTACCAGATACAGCCTGGTCTCATACTCACTAGGAGCTGTAGAAGCTGGTGCTGAGACACTTATAACTTGACTTGCTTCTGTAGGTTTGAGAGAGATAGACACATCTACCACCATATAGATATGTTGAGAAAAAATATTTATGTTTTAAAAAAGATATTGTTTGAAAAAGTTTTTCTTTGAAAAAATCTTCAGTAGCTTGTCAAGGCGACTGCTGAAGAAGGTGCTGGGGCGGGGGCTGGCACATATATAATCTCTTGATGATAGCCTGTCTTAGTCATCTCTTTAGCAACAGTCTTTATCAGTAGTGGTGCAGAGGCTATCTCAAGAGCTTCTCCAACAACCTTCAAGGTTCCTCTTCCGAAGAAGTCTAAGACAAGTCCTCCGACAAACATCGCTGGTCTGCCTACTGTTGTTGCTGAATACTCTTTTTCTCCTATCTTCACTTTTTTGTTCTCGAGATATTCATCCACGAGACCTACAGCCACAGCAACCATAAAGTCGAAGAACCTCATCTCTCACCACCTCATGGGACTGTCACTTTTCTTGCGCTCAGATATTCTTCAAGCTCTTTCATTGTGTGTAGTGTGCGTCTCAGCTTGCTCGGATACTCCTCAGGAGCGAGACTGTGTGGTGCTTTTCTGCCAGTAAGCTCGTTAGCGACTGTGGCAGCTGCAGGTGGCAACTGCTTTCCATATGCCTTCGAAGCTGGATTGGTGACAGTCTTGAGACCTTTCTCACCTTTGGCTTTAGAAGCTGTTCTACCAAACATAACTCTGATCTCCATCTGACCAAGCGTTGGATAAACAGCTGTTACAGGCACGTTTCTAAACCACGCAGCCTTCTCAGCCCATGTGACTCCTCCTCTGCTCACAAGTTGCATACCGTATAGAACTAGCTCGCTTCTTCTAGGGAATATTCCTCCTCCCACAGCAGCCATCAATACTGTAGGTCTTACCAGAACCATCTTCTCACCATAATAATATATGTGTCACGCCTTTAAAAAGCTGAAACTTATAAGATATTTTTATTCGGCGAGTCTCTTCAGGATTTTGAGCCATTTAGGCTCTCTGATTGTCTCTCCAAATCTCATTCCGCTCATAAGTCTCTTGACTTCTTCAGCTGCTGGAGGCATCTGTCCGCTCATCTTTTTTCCTTTTGCTCTTCTGGCTATCTTTGCGAACGTTATTCTTGCTCTTATCTGCGCCTCTGTAGGTCTGTATGCTGTTATCGGCTTGGCTCTGAAAAAGACTGTTTTTCTAGGCTTCTCTCTCACGACAAGTTGAAAAGGTTTGTCGTCTCTGAGATACTCTTCTATCTCAGAGCTCTCCTTCAATCTCTCTTCTGAGGATGTCAATCCACTCTCTTGCATTTGGAGACGCCCTCGGATATAGTTGTTTCAAAAGATTAAGTATCTCGTCTTTCTCCCACGACGTCTTGAGAGGTATGGTGAATCCGAGATTTTTCGCAAGTTTGTCTAGTCCTGCCAGAGTTGTTGGGTGAAGCTCCACAGTGTTGTCTCTGACGTTCACCATAGGCGGAAACTCAGCTATCCAAGGATTATGTGCTTGTGGTAGTCTCGGGGGGATCCCCATGAAGCCAGGTCCGAATCTAGCCATTGTCATTCTCTCGAGCTTCCCCAGCCATCTTGCGAACTTCCAAGTCTCCCATCCCACTCCACGTGGCTTAGCCCACCAAGGTGCGAAAGCTATAGCTTCTGGTGGTGGCAGAAGCTCTTCAGGCGCTTTTCTAGGTCTTTTAGGCGCCTTCTCAATTTCGAGAAGCTCTTTGATGACAGGGTCTTCAAGAGCTTTTCTGCTTACTGCCGTCACGTCTCTGGCGAATCTTTTGAACGTGTTTTCTCTCTCGAGAGAGATGAGAGCCTCCTTCCCAGTTTTTGCATATTCTATTATCATAGGCTTGAGCGTCTCAAGCTCTTTGTTAAGCTCGTTTCTAAACCACTCTTGTTTTGCTTTGGGGACGTAGAGAACTATCCATCTCTCAACAGTCTCTCTAATCTCTTTCTCAAAAGCTCTCCATCTCTTCTCAGCCTCCTCCTCAGGCTTGACAGGTGGTGGAGGAGGTGGCGTCGGCGGTGCGGGTGGCGGTGGCGGAGCAGGAGGAGCTATTTTTATCTTCTCTACTGAGCCTCTGAAGTCTATATACATAACTTTCATAGGAGGTTTAGCCTCTGTAATTCTCTCGATGACTCCGCCAATCTCTTCTGCAACTCTTCTGAGCATGTCCTCAGCCTCTCTGTGATATGATATTCTCGCTCCCAGCCACGAGTATCTCTCGTCGTGCCAGTCTATTCTGATGACTGGTCTCGTGATCTCTGGTCTGGGTGGCTTAACTCTCTCATAAATAATCCTCTCGATCTCTCTTCTGAAAGGCTCAGCCTCCTGAAGAGATTTAGGAAGCTTCTCAGGAGCGACAGAAGGCTTCTCAAGAGGCTTAGGCGGTGGTGGAGGAGCTTTTTTAGACAACTCCTCAAGCTTGGGAATCTTCTCTTTAAGCTTCATAACACTGTTCATGATGTCTGCAACAGATTTCTCGTCAAGTTTAGCAAGCTGAATTTCTCCTTTGAGGTTGGAAAGCTCGAGAGGTGTTGAGAGACCTACGCCTTGTCTCGAGGCGTATTCTCTCAGTCTCTCAAATCTTATCTCGAGGCTCTGAGCGTCTGCCTCTACAAATCTTATCTCGTTAGCGTATGCTCCGTATCTTTTTTCAATTCTCTCTTCAGCAATCTTCTTGTCGTATCTAGACAGAAAATCTCTTATCTTTGAGAGAGCTTCAGAGGCTTTGACAGGGTCAGACTTCTCAACAGCCTCGTCAGCTTCTCTCTCTAGCTTCTCAGCCTCTTCACCAAAAGGCTTGAGAATCTCACGTAGCTCTTTCATCTTCTCTCTGACTGAGGAGAGTCTGGACGTATATTTCTCTGCAGAGCTTCTGATCATCTCGTATTCTTCTTTGATCCTCTCCTCCTCTGTGGTAGGTCTGGCAAGATATATTCTATCGTTTTTCACATTGATAGGAATAGTCTTGAGAATGTTCTCAAGCTCTCTCGGAGAGATCCTCAGCTTAAGAAGTCTCTTTTCTATCTCTCCTTTGGTCAGACCTGGAAACTCTGTCAGAAGCTTGATCAGAAAATCTTTCGTGAGAGGTCTGAGATAATCATTCTCCTCCGCCCATTTATATGCGTCTTCAAAATCTGAGGCGAGAACAGCATCAACATGATAATAGCCGTAGTCATATGTGAAATAAGCAGGTCTGTCGATTTTGAAGGTCATAGTTATGATGATATGTCGTAGAAGACTTGGGAGAGGCACTATCGGGATGTCAGCAACATTCACAGAGGCGATATGAAAATCATATGACTCCATTCTGATTATATCTTTATAATCCAGCTTTGTGTCCATTATCTGAAAAATCCACAGATTTCTCACAGAGTCTGCCAGCAGATAAGCCTTCTCAAATCCTCTTTTTCTCTTCTCGACAAGTCCCTTCATAAGGTCTGCAATGAGATGTGCACGCGTCTCCATCAGTGCTCTCTCTTCTCTTCTAAGCTCCTCCTGAGAATCTCTGATGAGATCTCTGCCTAATTTCAACGCCTCTTCGATTTCTTTAGCCTCTTCAGCTTTCAGTCGTTTTCCGACGATGCATCCGCATATATAGACAAAAAGGTCGTCAACAGCCATGTTGATATATTTAGAGCCGAATTTATCCATCAGGTCTATTATTTTAACAATGGCCTCTGTGTTGAAATATCTGTCGTCAAAAGATGCGTGAAAAGTCTCTGTGAAATATGCGTGAGGCGGTGCGTAGCGAATGTTTAGATACGCTGTGCGAGGTGCGTTTATGCTCTCCATTGTGATCAAGTCGTGAGTCATTTTTAGAGCAGATGTCCCTCCTCTGTCAGCATCATACTGACCGAGGAGAAGCATTATATATCTAAGTCTGTCAACATTATCAAACAATGCAACTATCTCATATCTAGGTGGCTCGAGAAATATGTTTGATTTAGGTGCGATAACTATGTTTATTGATGTTCCGTATTTGGCTTCTTTGCTTCTGAACATCACAATGCCTTCGTCAACTGCCTGAGAGCATAACTCGTAATAGGCTGTCGGCAGATGATCTATTGTTCCAAGTCCTATTGTCGTTTTGGCGTCTCCGCTGTATTCTGTCACGTTCACAAGTCCTGACTCGAGAGGATATTTTATTTTACATTTCTCTCCGCCGATCACAAGCGTGAGAGAGCGGTTCTCCCACCACAAAGTCATGTTCTCAAAATATTCGTTCCCGACGCTCCAGAGCTTGAAGACGTTCATGAGGACGGCTGGGTTGAAAAACTCTGCACAGTTCTTCTTTCTGAACGCCTCGCTGAAGTCAAGCTCTTCAGGAGGAGTCTTGAGAGCCTCGCCTACCCAGTTTTCTTCTCTCCCTGGAGGTCCGAAGAACAGTTTTCCTTCCTTATTTATCAGCGAGAGAATGTCTTCTTTTTTATGTTTTCTCAACACGCTCATGAAGCTTCTGTAATATAACGAGTACCATTGTTTTGCTTCTTCAGACGTCACGTTGTATTCAAAAAACATTGTGTAGGGTATAGTCACTTTGAAATAAACCACGTGATCTGGCGTGAGTGTTGACACATACGCTTGTCTAGTTTCAAATCTTATGTTTACTTCATATTCTCTTACGAACACAAAATCTGCGAAATCCATCCAGACTTCTTTTGATGCGGTTATTCTCAATCTAGACACCCAGTCTCTTAGAGACAGACCTCATGTTTTTCAACACGTTTATAACTCTGACAGCCTCAGAAAACTCATCAACCTCCTCCTCAGAAGCTGGAGGAGACGGAGGAGGCAGAGGAGGTCTGTGAACAGGTCTGGGTGTTGTGGTGATGAAATGTTTAACTGGGGCAGGTCTGGGAGCTGTCGAGGTATATCTTCTCTCAACAGCTTCACTCATCTTGTTTGTGACTATGTTCATAAGTTTTGTCACGTCGAGCATCAGCTGAGTAGCCGTAGGATCTGGGTTCAGCTGGACAAGCTCTCTGAATATATCTCCAAGCTCTCTATACACATGATTCATCTCAGCCACGTCAGATATCTTTATCATAGCCCAGCTCTCAATCCTTCTCCTAAGCTCGGTGATCCTCTTCTTAATCTCTTCAAGTCTTCTCTTCTTCTCCTCTGGAGAAAGCTCTCTGCTCATAAGCCTCCTAAAAAAGATTAGAAAAGAAAAATAATATGTTTAGTGTCTTCTTCTCCTCTTCATCTTGGTGTCAAATCTATCTGCAATGTCGTGAAGCTCTGCAGAGATGAAAGCCTCAGGACCTAAGAGAAGTCCTAAGACTAGATTGGTCTCGTGGTCGTGAAAAAGAATTCTGTGTCTCTTACCTAGAAATCTGTATGGATAGTCTTTTATGATGTGGACGAGAGGATGTTCTCTCCCGAGAAACGCTCTGTCTATCGCTCTATGTTGTTTATGTCTCATAGTATCAGTCCCGAGAGAAAAGTCACAAAAGCTGTTGTGAGTGCTGCAGTCTCTTCTGGTTTAAGCTCTTTTCCTATGTATCTTCTGAGGTGTTCATTGATTTTCTGCGTGAGGAAATATGCTGTCAATCCTCCCAACACTCCTAGAGCTATCGCCTTCCCGATGTCTGGAGATGGTCTGTAGAGTCTTGTGTATGCGTATCCCCGCTCTCTGGCTCTGACATAGACCTCTTCGAACATTGATGCGAACTTCTCAGCGGTCTCGACGTTGGGCATCACCCCGAAATACATGTGGTAGTGATGAGCCATCTCGTGTGCCACAACTCTCTCGACCATATCTGGAGACAGGTTCTCAGGCAGATATATCGTGCCGTTCTCGTAGTAAGGCTCTCCGCCTTTCATGAGGACTACTCTCGGAGGAGGGATGTTCAGCCTCTGAGATATTCTTCTCACAGTGTCCAGAGCCTTCTCCATCACAAGACTCATGTTTTCACCATTATCTTCTTGCTTCTCCAAATAATAACTTTGCAGTTGTGTTGAGATAATCTATCAACGCCTTCACAATGTTCGGATATGCGAGAACAAAGTGAAGAAAAGCCTGATCGTCTGTGTAGTCGCATTCTTTAGCTAACATCACGACATCTTCGTATGACAATCCTCCTTTTCTGGCTATGAAACGCAATATGAAGCCCATCGTCATCTGAGCAATCTTTGATGACGAGACCGCTTTGTGAATATTCTCATAGACCAGAAGCTCAGGGTTCTGCTCGAGATAGTCCAGAACCTTGGCTATGTCAGCCTCTAGACCCAGCATCTTGCCGAGCTTCTCAACCTCTCTCTCAATAAACTCCAGCATCGTCTCTTCAATAGCTCTCAGCGCCAGACTGCTGTGGCGTCTGCACAGCTCGCTCATTCTGACCCGCCTGAGGCTGTGATTGAACAGATTGAGCGACAGATTGTTGGCTCATCTGAGTCTGCAGTCTCTGAAGAGCTATCTCAGCAATTCTCGAGGTTCCTCCGCCTCTCAACGCTCTGATGATCTCCATCACTATCCCCCCTACGATCTCGAGTTGTTTAGTTCTCTGCTCTTCTAACGCCTTGATCTTCTCAAGCTTCTTTTTGTATTTCCTCTTATACTTCTCATCTATGCTTTTGATCATCTTCTCAACCTCCTCTTTTGACAGGCTCTTCTGTTTAACCTCGTAGCCCAGCTCCTCAAGCTGTTTAATCAGCTTTGTGAGGTCTGGCACTCCTTCTTTCTCTCCAGGTCTCTTGATCTCGTAGCCGAGCTCTCTCAAAGTCTCGATGAAGCCGTTTAAAAGCTCTTTAGTCTCGTTTATCTGGTCAACAACTCTCTTCAGAGGGCTTGTGTTCTCGATCTGAGCGTTCTGCTGTCTAGGGGTCTCCTCGATCTTCTTCTTAAGCTCTTCAAGTCCTTGTCTCAGCCCGTCTATTATCTCAAGCATCTGCCCCAGCTGAGTCTGAAACTCTTCTCTCATCTTTGTCTCTCTCATCTCAAGAATCTGTTTGTTAAGCTCGTCAATCTTCTGAAGAACTTGAGACACTATCTGCTGGTTCTCATCTCTCATAAGATGTTTAATAGTCAGAAGAGAACCTGCCAGACTTGTCAGTCTCTCAGACACAGGGTCTCTGCTCAGCTGTTTATACAAAGCCATTGAAAGAAGCTGAGTAAGAGGTTGTTGACTTCTCTCAGGGACTTTAGAGAGAGCCTCTCCAGCCGTCCCCACCAGACCTATCAGCCTCTCAACAGCATCATCAGACTCTGATATCGCTGACAGAACTATTCTCGCAACATCATCAGAGACGCCGAGGTCTCTGGCTACCTCAGTAAGCTTTTTAGACACAACCTCCTGCTCAACAGTCTGCTCCTGCTCAGCCACCTCTTCTCACCTCCTCCTCAGCTTTCTGAGCAAAAGCCTCTGAAACCGATGTCGGAGGCTTCTCGCTTGTAACAGCAAGAGCCTCAAGAACACTATACTGTGCTGATGCAAACATAAACTCCTCCAGAAGCCCGTATCGAGTGAGAATCGCCTGAGCAATCTGCATTCTTCTTGAAAGCTCAGACACAGCTTTTCTCTGAGCCTTTATTATTACTGCCATAAGCTTTATAGCGTCCTCATACTTTCTGATCTTCTCATCTCTCTCAATGATCGCTTTCACAGCATCTGTCGAGGCTTGAATCATAGCATAAAGATTTCTGTTCACAAAATCAACAAATTTGTCAGCGTCTTCAAACTCTCCCACCTTCCTCGGGATGTCTTTAGGCTCTACTCTTGCGAATTGAAAAGCCATCATCGTGCTACTCCACCCGATCTTCACCAGAGCCTCGGTGAACCATTTCGTCCTCTCTGTCACAGTCGAGATAATCTCAGCATATTCTCTGCCCAGGACTTTCATGACCTCTGAGATGCCTGTCCCCACGTATCTTCTCTCTTCTTTAGTCTCCTTCGGTTGTTGTTGAGGCTCCTTAGGCTCAGGCTTCTCTTCTCTCAGCTTCTTCACATGCTCAGAAACATCTTTATACATCTCTTTGAACTTCTCAAGAAATTCAATATATCTATACAACTGTCTTCTGCTGATGTTACACTTCTCAGCGATCTCAGTTTTGTCGCTAGTCACCTCAAGCATTTTTCTGACACACTCAAGCTTAAAAGGATCAGGCTTTCTGATATCTGTGCTCAAATGTGTTCACCATGACTACAATTGTGCACACAAGTATATAAACACGATAGATCAGACGGCACATGTGCCATACACATGTGCACACCGCGAAACAGATCAGACGGCACATGAATACAAAAGACACATGAATACAATGCTTAAATACCTCTTTAACAAAAAATATACATGAATGGTGAGAAAATGAAAAAAGAAGAGTGTGAAACATACTCTGAGATGATAAATAAAGCAATCGATCACTTTGAAAAAATAACAGAAGAGATAGGTGCTGTGGACTTTGAATT
>Ga0080004_1124503_pt1 | contig 11022 bp, 12 predicted proteins | sample WasSprMetagenome_FD_69207 | JGI IMG/M metagenome (GOLD analysis project Ga0080004, IMG submission 69207) | Sulfidic aquatic microbial communities from Washburn Spring, Yellowstone National Park, USA - WS (SPADES assembly) (version 2) | ecosystem: Environmental > Aquatic > Thermal springs > Hot...
GCTCTCTGAAGTGGAAGAGTTAGAAAGTGCTCTCTATGATTCATATAAGTCTCCTACCATGCTCTTGTACAGCGATAGTTAGCTCTTCAAGCATCTCTATCCTCTCTAATGTCTCCTTAAACCCCGTCTCCATGTAGTCTGCGAGGGTCTCGACATCTACAGCGATTGTTCTTAACTCCACACTCATAGCCTTTCTAAACGCTCTTTCAATGTTATTCATATTGCTCTGCAAGGTTTAGAAACACTCTAGCCATTCTTTCACGCTCTTCAACACTCTTTTGCTACTGCTTCTATTCCATAGTATAGTAGGCCCAATAGTGTGATCGCCCTATTTATTATGTTAGATAAGCTATCAGTTATTTGCAGATTTTTTAACTACACGGTTAATTATTCTCTTGAATTCCTTGCTTAAGGAGAGGGTTTCCCCGAGGCGATTTTAAAGCCCTAGTAACTAATAAGCGGAAAATTCAAGGGAAAGCCCATCAGAAAGCACATGAGACAAGTAATCAAACAACTCATGAAACAAGTCATGAAAAACATAATCAAACACGTAATGAAATACATTATGAAACACATAATGAAATACGTAATGAAACAAGTCATGAAAAGCAACAACTCGATCACTACACCCGCTTGATCAATACTGCGGGAGAGTGCCTCACTCTTTTATAATACATGTATAATACATTTTTAACACGTGAACTTACAACACTAAAACACTTGGAGACGGGTTGCCCACCATAGGATGTGTATTTGCATGCACTAGCAAGTTGCATGATTTAACCACGTAGCATTCTAACTCATTTCACTTGTTGAAAAATGCTGGGCTTAACGTGCTCCTATATAGACCATACATAGGCTAAGCATGCGGGCTCTTCGTTGAAACTATAATTGGCAGACTCGACTTGTTAATGCACTCCTCGGATTAGTAGACTCCATGACGAGAGAACAGCTAATACAATGACTACGCCTACCCATGGCTGTCACAGGCATGTTTCACGCATGTTTCAGACTTGTTTATGGCTTACACATGTTTCTCGAAGAAACACATTCTCTCTCATCCTACTCCACCACGGGAGAGTGTCCAAGGCTTATTTCACACTTGTTTAATACTTGTTTCACACATGCACCATCCACTTTAAAAACACTTGGAAACAAGCTCTCCACCACAGACCAGGCATTAACAAGCATTAACAAGTTGCATGATTTAACAGCACTACATTCTACGCTAATGATTCTTAACATATCTTCATAGTTTAAGCGCTTCTTGAACTCATCCATGTATATCCCCTAAATATGATTTAAAAGTTTTGCCTACGAAGGGTTTAAATAGTTAACTTTATCTCTAGAGCTCTTTCAAATATTTTATCAGTATTCCAGTACTGCCAATTACCCCATCTACCAAATGTCAGTATGCCTTTCTGTACTAGTTCCTGTGTAATGATGTCTACGTCTTCTCTATGTGTAAGCGTGTAGATGGGGTAGCCGTATCTATGGAACCATGCTTCGACTAATTCTATTTCATCGTCTCTTACCACGCCCAGCTAGATCAAGACCTCACGACCATCAGCTTACCCCCCAAGATCTATTTTCCATGTCGGTGGAATAGTTACCTCGGCTATGAGCACGTCCTTACCAGGGGAGTGCCTTCTCCATAATTCAAGATCCAGGCATATCGGTGGAAGATCATCTGTTTATCTGGCACATAGATCCAATGTTGCATGGGAGCTTGTTTTCTAAGACCCAGCCCCACGACCACCGCGGAGTTGTAGCCAAGTCTCTCAGAGGCCCTTCTAGCTTTATCTGAGAGATCGAATATAGATGATGCATCCCTCAAGGGGAGTGTATTTATAATCCTAACAGCCTTCAAGTCACCAATGACAACATACTCGCTCGGTAGAGACCTGACCTTCTTGACCTCCATCTCATGAAACCTCGCGCCAAGAAACTCAGCGTAATTGTGTGCTACCTCCCATTGTTTTATTATATTCCCTCTCCTTGGATAGTAAAATGCGGATTGTTCTTTATAGCCAATTATTGGAAGACCTGTCACGGCTTTCACAATATTCTCCAGGGAGGGCAGGTGAGCCTGTCAGGGATAAAGACCTAGTCAGCGGATATCTTGTCGAACAACCTCTTCCAGATCTTCTCATTATATGGAACCCAGCAATCCTAGGCTCTTTCTCTCCCGAAAGTCCGGAGGATCCAGCCTTGAAGCTACTGGTCTCTCATTCTTGTACTCCATTAAGATCTTGAAGAGAGATAAGCCATGCCTAACCCTCTTCTCCGGTGGGAGAACATAGATGCCATTTTCTAATAGATACGGAATAAAAACGTCATCAAGAAACACGCATGATGCTCACTCTAGCAATCCATTCACCGCCCATAGAGACTATGCCTTTAATTACATCACGCCTTCTACTAAAGACCACGTAAGCTCCACCAATATCAAACAAATAGCCATTGATAACCTTGCTTTTGAGGAGTCTACCATGTAAGTCTTTGCCAATAAAGACAACATCAGCAGATGGATATAGAGTCTTCGCTCTAATAGACACTAATAATTCAGACCAGCTGCAACCAAGGATCAAGATATCGGTATTAATCATTTTTAATCAGCTCAGAGTGGTGCGGAACAATTTTATAGTTGCTAGTAAGGTATGGGAACAGCTTTTATAATCCCCAGTTTTTCAAACAAATACCTCAAATAGCCCCTCTCCTTGATAAGTATAGAGCTAACTAAGACGGCGACGCGAGAATCGTAATATAATCGATTTAGACTTAGAAGCCCGAGTGCACGGAGACCGAAATCCCAATTGACATTGGCTTTTAGATGGGGGATTAAAATTGAGCTTCTCCGTAATCTCTTTCCTAAATGCTATAAAGTATCAGGTTGTATTATAGGGCTTCCTTATGTAGCGATCATATAGATACGCATCGGATTTGTTACTGATTCAAACGGATAATAAATGTGACCAACCATGACAACAAGCTTTTCAGAATTACTCATAACTCTAGTAGTTTCATATATTGCTGAAGGCGTCATTATGACGTCTGCGTCTGTACGAATTATTATATCGCCCTTAGCACTCAATACTCCCACGTAAGATGCATACTCAACACCCGGCTTATCAACCTCTATTACCCTAGCCCCCATTTTCCTCGCTATGTCGGGAATTCCATCAGTACTCATGTAATCAACGACTATGATCTCAAAGGGAACTCTGCAAACCTGGGCAATATAGTTAATGCTCATTAGCAATCTTAATAAAGACCAACTTCATTCTTTGTTGGAACAATATAAAGATATACGAGGTTTACCGCTCATCTCTTTAAGCTTTTCACAGTAATACTTAAAGTTAAGATTAAGTGAAAAACGTTAAAACATGGTCTTAAGCACCACGATAGATTTAGGCAAAACCATAACATACATAGTTTCTCATCTACATCCATGAATATAATAAATATACAACCTCGTTGAAAGTAAGCGTGCTTTTATCTCCTTAAAAATAATTTTACCGACATACTATTTAATACTATACCATCAAAAGTGCTATGCATAACAAATGGTTTATATGTGCGCCAGTTATACAAACTGATGGGGTAAGATGCATAACTTTGTGAGTAAAGGACGATTCCACTATCTGCAGTATACAACACATTATGTGTATTATTTAAGCTCGATAAATATGAGGCTTTGAATACTCTTGTAGTTATTTTCGGATTATCGCATTTCAATGGAAGAGAATAAGCTGTTTTGTACTCAGCATACACTATAGTACGTTCAGAGATACCTTTTAAGTAGTTACATATTACCGGGTATTCCTGTTCGCTCAAATAATTTATGAATTGAGAGGATCTTTCATTTGGATTTAACATAGTATTTACTAATGCAACTGTTCCATATATTGTTAAAAGAACAGCCGATATAAGTGTAATGAATCTAAGTAGCCTTGATAGGAATTTTTTATAATCTTTATAAACTATGGCTATAATGACTAATAATTGAAAATAAATATAATATCTTAGATAAATACGTTGCATCATTAAGGTATAATTTATCGATATTATATAGACCGATATTAATGAAGATGTGATGATTAGTTTTGCCATGATTTTAAATTGTTGATCGTGTGTAAAATCAGATTTCAAGAATATATTTATATATTCGAGAACAAATATTAAACTAGATATTAGAATTAATGTCGTGGATAATCTGTACAGTAGCCCTATTAAATCTAGGGGGGGAGTATAGAGTAAATCGTCTTCATGGGACTGAATATTCATTAGACGAAGTATAGAAGCACTTAATGTAGGTTCCAGGTTATACAGGGTAACTTCTAGTGTACTTAGTTGTTGATAGAAAATGTAGTCGAACCCTAGATAAATCATCGATATTACAGCTAAGAGATATGTAAATTGGCGTGCCCTCCTGGACAAATATCCACGTTTAGCAATAAGTAAAAACGAGGAAATCACTAACATTGTAAACATGGAAAATCCAACTGTATAATAGCTAAACATACCAAGAAGGAATAGCATAATAGCTACAAAATAGTCAGAAGTTTTTAGACCGCGCTCACTCGCTACCGTCAAGAAATACAAAAACACTAGATATGCAGTATCACCTAAAGAGATATAAAATAGGGGAACGCTACTACCCAGGAAAGTCGATAAAACTATAGAGTATGAAACAAGGAGAAGAATTCCCAATTTGCGTTCTTGGACGAAATAAAGTAACAGTATACGAAAGAATAACAAATGAACAAACGGCAATATGGGCAAGAACATATTTATGTTCCAGCATGAGGTATTAAGTGTCTCTTTCAGCATAAGGTTAATAATTATTGATAGGGGATAGTACGACCAGTACATAAGTGCATGAAGTGCGACTTCAGCATTTGAGTTCTCCATAAAGCTAGGTGAGACGCATGATGTAGGAAAGAACACGTCATAAAATCCGTGTTCCAAAGAGTTTAAGATATACATTATAGTAATCACATAGATTAGTGATAGCGCAAGTATTTTATATGTACTAGTGGCTAAACGCTTCATCGATAACCATCTCAAGTATTCTAATGTATATAGAAGGGTGCCATCTAGCTTTAGCTGTATACCTTGCATTTTTCCCAAGAAATTCTCTATATTCTTCATCATTAATGACTTTTAATAAACTTTTAGCAAGAGAGTCAACATCGCCGGGCTGAAATAAAAGCCCATTATGGCCATCTAATATAACATCTGGAATCCCACCAACTCTTGAGGCTATGACAGGTAGCTGTGACGCCATCGCCTCCTGAACAGCGTTTGGCAATCCTTCAGAGAAAGATGTATGCACATATATGTCTGCATTAGCATATTCTTTGAACAACTCCTCATCTCTCGAAATATTCGTTATAATTTTTACAGTGTTATTTAAGTTAAGTGAATTAATAAGCTTTTGTATTTTTCTATAGTACCACTCGAAACTTCTTTGATATCCAGCCACTATCCTCATTTGAACTTTATTTCTAAGGTGAGGTGCTTCCTTAAAAACTTTGCTAATAGCATATAACAATATCTCATATCCTTTAACAGGAACAAGCCTTCCAACCGATAGTATTGTGATAGTGTCCTTACCTCGAGACGATTTTCGAACTATGGATAAAAATCTTTCGTCAACGGGATTTTCAAGCACTAATGCTTTGAACTTGAAGTGATAGGGAAGAACTTCTTTGAGATACCTAGTTATGCATATTATATAATTAGATCTTTTTAATCCCATAATGCTCGTTTTTTCGATGATCAATCTACGATAAAGAAGCCGAATAAAATCTGAGAGCCTTGAGTACATAATCATACTCTGCAACCAAAAAGGCCCATGTAAAAATGTGGAAATATTCGAGATATCTCGTGGCACTAACGTTATATAGACTGGATCATGCAGGAACACTAGATTAGGCTCTGTGTTATCAATCAGATTCTTTACTATTCTCCGGACATTTATTACATCAGCACTCCATATGGGTTTATTGGAAAAATCATAATATACAGGATATAAGTAAATTTTTTGAGAGAATGAATACGTTTGTAATTCTTTAAAACCAAGTAAAACAGCTATGATAGTGTGTTTTAAACCATACTTATTAAAGGCCATTATCTGATTCCTGAATACCCGTTCAGGACCGCCTGAAACTGTTGTGTGAAATCCCTTTAATTGACCTACTATAAGTATCTTCATTCGATCATCCGGCTGTAAACATTGTCAAATATGTTGGCTATAACTTTCCAATCGTAGTTTCTTACAGTATTTAGTGCGTTACTAACTATTTTCTTTCTGAGGCTTTTATCTTGTAAGATTGTAAGAATAGCTTCAGCAAGCATCTTAATGTTGCCAGGTTTTACCAGTATACCTGTCTCGCCATGGCGAACTATATCTGTAATATCACCAACAGGAGTAGTTACAACCGGGACTCCTGTTGCCATAGCTTCAAGAAGTACAGTAGGTAAGCCTTCGCTGTATGATGGTAACACAAATACATCAGCCCTTGAGTAATATTTCAAAATAACTTTTTCCCATGGAAGTACACCCTCCGCAAACTCAACACGGTTTCTGAGATCATACCTACTAATAAAACTCATCACGAAAGAGCTCAATGACCCACTTCCTACAATTATTAATTTAATTTCACGATCAATCTTAGTGAGCATTTTAAAAGCATAAAGCAACTCTATTAATCCCTTTGTTCTAACTAGTCGTCCTACAAAAAGAACGTTTTTTCCCTCTTTTTCAATATTTCTTGGTCCTACTGATTCTATTATTCTCCTTACTGCGTAAAAGTCTACGCCATTAGGCGTTATAATTACTCTTTCTTTACACAAAATTGAATCTTTTAAAAGAGAACATACATATTCCTTGCTCTTATTTCCCAGTACTGTAATAATATCAGCGCCTTTTAAAAAGAAAGGAACTATAGACTCATATGTACTGTACAATCTTTGAGCTATAAGATTAGTAGCATTTCTCCATCCATGAATTGTATAGATAATCCTTTTTTTAAAACTTAATAGTGAAGCTAAATCTGAATGAACCTGTCCTATAGAATGTGTATGAATTACATTGCTATGTATTTTAAAAAGCAATAACCTCACCAATATAGGTAAAGTTGAAAAATATGGAAGATTCCAGGATGCTTGGGGAACGAAATAAACAATGTTCCGTGAAAATAATTTGACTTCATCAGCGACGGTGTACGTTTTCACATATAGTTCATTCTTGCCCCCCATGGTTATAACCACAAAATTATATTTGTACCTTAGATGTTTCACCATATTGGAAACATACCTTCCTACGCCTGAAATTGATGGCAGAAAAGAATTACAAAGAATTATTATTGTGGGGTTTGTCAAAGATACCACCTAATTAGGTATTTTCCCATAGCTTTCAGTAAAGTAGTTAAAAACGAATCTGAAGACATCCATGTACTTTAAATTGTGATCTAGCCTAAATGCGCTATTATTAGATATAAATATTGCGCTATCGAAAGTAGTGTGCATATATCCATGCATTCCTTTGGGGATTTCTCTTTTTTGAAAGAAGTTTGGGTAGAATATTATTTTCTCATCTAGCGTGAATATTATATGCCCATATAGCTCTTTATTTATTCCAAGCAATTCCATCTCTGTTTCATCAAGTATTTTTCCATATTTCTCAATGCTTTGCAATAATTCATTAAATGCTCTTGGCTTTTTATTTAGGATATAGAATGATGTAAATGTCGAACCTATGTATGGTATATAGTCTCTTAACGGCTTTGCCTGTGCCTCTTTTTCAAGCATTTCTTCTATATTAATGGTCTTTTCTACCGGCACCATTCCATGATCTGACATTATTATAAACGAAAAGTTATCTATTCTGTTTTGAAGACTATTTATTGTTTCCGCTACAACGCTATCTAAGTATTTAACTCGTTCCCTCACCTTGCTGGAAAATGGACCATATTTATGTCCTAGTCTATCGAGAGAGTTTAATTTTACTACTATAAAATCGTATTTTCTAAATAAATCGACGACATTTTTTAGTACCAGTTTCTCCATAAAGCTCAATTTGGGTTCGATCCAAGTAGATCTAATACCATGCATCCCTAGTATTTGGAAGAGATCCAAAATACCCTTATTTTCATGTCTATATGTCACAAAGTATTCTAGATATCTAGAGGGTATGAGGTGTGGAGTGCCGTATTCCTCCCTGAAGACTTTAAATATTATGAATCTGAGGGTCTTATTTATATAATCTGTTGGACTCATGGTGTCGATTATGCGTGTAATGTGCTTTAAAAGTCTTATCTTTAAGTCTCTTCTACCTGTTGGAACGAATATTTTGTCGTGCCATATACCACTCCCGCGTGTATCGAGTCCCGTTAAAATCGCTGCTCTAATTCCCTCATACGCAAATATAGGTTTTATGGTGGAACAATAGTATTCCTTACACAGTTTACTTAGATAGTGGGCGTAGTTGAGGTATCGATCTGAAAACGCGTCTAGAATTAGCAGTAGGAGCTTTCTCTTTTTATGTTGCATAAATACCACTCAGAATGCTTTTCTGTGGAGAGACACATCAGCCAACCGTAGTAGTTTCGTGATAAGCCTAAGCATTATACTCCTTCTTATTGCTGCACTATTAATGCTAGTTAATTTTGCTAAGTATTCTCGTGATAAGTATTCTCTTAGTATAACGAGTCCAAATGCTTCCAACCCTGCCTCATTACCGTATGCAAGGAGTTTCAAAAATCTGAGACCCATATATGTCAGGTATACATAGTGATTTCTAGGAAATAAGAGTAGAGTAATTTTAACGGGAAGCCCATTGCGTCGACCTCTTACAACGAAGTCCACATTTGCGATCAGCGTGTAAACCGTCGCCATAATTAATCCCAGCATTTTTGCTAGAGGAAAATACCTAAAACCCCTTACTCTTAGATAGCTCGAGAAGAATTCCGCCAGAGTAATAGATCCAATTCTACCAATATACGTCTTATCAGCTTCAGTGAAACCGCTTAGAGGAGTACTAACTCCATAACCAACTCTCAAATATATAGGTATTATTTTCTCAAGAGTTTCAATAACGCTAACCGTTAATGCTCTAAGTTCAATGCTGTTAACTAGATCATTATCTAGCAACATTCGCCTTTCACAAGCCATCATTAAACAATCGTTTAAGGAAGGTATAAACTTAAAGAGACTTGGCATTAAACTAGAGTATTTCTCGTAAAAAGCTTTACATCGTCCAATAAAGGATGGTTTATATATAGAGTTGTCGAGTAAACTAAACACTGTCGAGATCTCGGTATATGTCTTCAATACTTCATATACGTAATTAATTATTCGTTTACGTGTTTTAACATCTAAGGGATAGAGCGAGAGCAGACTGTACGTTTTAGAGAAAAGTATTAATATTCCATTATACAGCGATAGATCCTCCAGATTTATATTAACGAAACCCCTTATATCACCACCGTAGAGTAGCCTTGAAGCAACCTTTAATTCATAGTACTTCAATAGAGGTGGGCATTTCAAAAGATCATGTAGTGTTATAGATGTAACCCAAATGTAAAACTCGTCTAGCGAGTCTTTGAGCGGCGATGGAATCCCTAGTCTTTCATGTATTTCTTCTTCTATTGCCTGAAGAATATCATGGTCTATGTGTTTCGATGTGACTACTAGGATGTCGAAATCCCGCAAAGGTCGTACTTCTCCTTCATTACAGTACAGAGCACCCTCTTTCCTGCCAAAACTGCCTATAAGATAAATTGAAAAACATAAACCGTTAAGGTACTTCAGTATGGTTTCTATAGTAATGTCTAGATAGTACTGCATCATGGGTTTAAACATTTCAAGGCAGGACGAATACTTTAATCCTATATTCCGAGACATGCTTCCATCCATGTGTTATTTCCTCCAAGTGATTTCTTTCGTCCACAGGTTTCTAATGCTTCCTATGACTAGGCAGAGTTGTGTTTCAATCCATGTTCTATATGTTTTTGCAAGTAACATCAATAGTCCTATAGATAAGAGCAATATAGATGGTATATATAAAAATATGGTGCTTGCAAGGAGGATGCCTGCTGATATTATGAGTAGCCATGGGTTTACTAAGTGCAAGTAGCTTTCAATAAGCCATATTCTATCGAAAACACTTTTCTTATATATCCCTAATCTCTTAGCATAGCTTTTTGTATGGATGAAGTGTAGGATTAAGTGTTGGGCTCTCCGGATTTTTCTTCTAAGCCTATTCTTCAATATTGGTTCTCTGACTACTACATCGTCTACTTGTATTGCTCTATAACCCATGAATGCTATAAGAGATGCAGGGGTTGAATCATTGTTACCCGTGTATGTTGGAAGCCCACCTATTTTATCTAATAAGGCCTTTCTATACGCTATTAATGCACCATTGTGTACCGGGGTGCTGTGTATCTTGGACTCGCCAACACGGACTACGTTGTAGAAGCCTCTATAGGTGGCTTCTCTATCTACTTTTCTGTATTCTAGTGGCTCTATAGATGTAGTTAGTGCGCCAACAGACGGGTCAGCAAAGTATTCTGTAATAATTTTCAGTGTGTTTATATCCCAGAAGCTATCAGCATCCGTGAACACCACGATCTCCCCATCCTCATGGACATGCTTCAATGCATAGTTGAGAGCCGGTACCATACCCCTCTTCACAGGCTCCCTTATCAGTACTAGCTTCAATCCGGGGTTTCTCCTGACCCACTCCTCAACTTTCTCGGGTGTTCCATCAGTGCTTGCCGAGTCCACTACTATGACTTCTAGTAGCTCGCGTGGATACTCTTGTCTAGCCAGGTCGTCTAGCTTGGCCTCTATGAGCTCGGCCTCATTGTACGTTGGTACTATGATTGATACTCTGGGCTTGTATCCGGGGTCTCTTCTTACATCCCAGGGCTTATTCAGCCACAGCTTCTTCAAGTAGTAGTAGTATGCTAGTGGGAAGGCAAAGGGTAGTAGAGCTAGCCCAATCGCTAT
>Ga0080004_1112728_pt1 | contig 11020 bp, 13 predicted proteins | sample WasSprMetagenome_FD_69207 | JGI IMG/M metagenome (GOLD analysis project Ga0080004, IMG submission 69207) | Sulfidic aquatic microbial communities from Washburn Spring, Yellowstone National Park, USA - WS (SPADES assembly) (version 2) | ecosystem: Environmental > Aquatic > Thermal springs > Hot...
CCCATCAACTACGCCGAAGCCGCCGAGGTCTGGCGGGAGCTAAGGCGCGGGTTCATCACCTTCGTCTACACACCAGGCCGCGACGAAGAGCTCCAAGCCCTCCAGCACGTGCTCGAAAACACAGAGGCCACGATACTCCTCTTCCTCAACCATGTCCAACACGCGCCAAGAGCAAGGGTCGACGTCGCGCAGTTGCGCAGATGGCTTAGAGAGAAGCTGGGCCCCGCGGCAAGCCGCGTGGTGTTTGACCCAGAGGAATTCGCCGGAGGCCCCCAGTGCCTCCAGTGCAGGCTCTGCTGGATATATAGACAACCTTTTAAATAGCCCCACATGCAGAGCCATGGGGTATTGATATGCGGGGCGGTTCCGGTGAGGAAGCCGGCGGACGTGTACAGAGCGCTGGAGACTACCGTCCCCTGTCTAGAACTCCGCCTAGACTACCTAGAGGCTGGGCTGGCCGAGGTGCGGCCGGCGCTTGAACAAGCGGCGGCCAAGAAAACCGTCATATTCACCGTGAGGAGACGCGAAGAGGGCGGGGCTTGGCGCGGCTCCGAGGAGGAGCGGACCGGCCTCTATCTAAAGCTCCTCGAGCTAAACCCCCACTACGTAGACGTGGAGACAGAGGCCTCCATCGCGGGGCAGGTGGCCGCGGCGCGGGGAAAAACCCTCTTGATAGCCAGCAGACACGACTTCGGAGGGACGCCGCCTATCGACGTCCTCCTCAGCTGGGCGAAGAAGGCGGCGGAGCTCGGCGACGTGGTCAAGGTAGCGACGTACGCAAAAGAGCCGCGAGACGGACTGCGGGTGTTGTCTCTCATCGGCGCGGTGGAGAAGCCCACCGTGGCCTTCGCCATGGGGCCGGCGGGGGCCTACACCAGGGTCGCCGCGGCGGCTCTGGGGAGCCCCATAATGTACGTCTCCCTCGGCGAAGCCACAGCCCCCGGCCAGATGACCGCAGACGCCTACTACGCAGCCCTCCTAGCCGTCGGCGCGTCGCCAGCCGGCGAAGGACTGCCGACGCTTAGAGAAACGCTGGATTGGGTAGACGGCGGCCTCATGTACCTCCTCAAAAAGAGACTGGAGGTCTGCAGAGACATGGGCAGGCTGAAAAAGGCGGCGGGGCTACCCATATACGACGACGCAAGAGAAACCCAAGTCCTCAAGAGGGCAGGAGACTTCAAACAAATTTTCGACCTAATAATACAGATGTGTAAAGCGGTACAGATAGTAGCCTAAACCTCAGCTCCGCCCCAAGACGGCCTCCCCACCAGACCGCTGACGTCAAAAACGCCCCTCTATCTTATACCCCCCAGGCGGCTCACCTGCGCCCTCGCCCCGCCTTCATCAGCGGTCATCGAGGGCTTAGGCGTTTTAAGACTCCTTCAGCCCCTATCCACCTGAGCGGAATCCCACTGCTGAGCCTCGCAGGCAGGATGCGCAGAGGAGCGCCGCCACGGCATACGTCGTGATCAGTCTAGCCACTGCGGCTATTACTGCACCCAGCTCCACATCTCCGTGAGCCTCAGCACCCACGCCGTGCCGACCACACGCACCCCCCTTTCGACGCTCTGCACACCGACAGACCTCCGAGTTTATCCGTAGCCAGAGACGCCAACTGCACTGAGGTCACGTCCAACACAGCCGACGCCACAAGCCCTCGAGGTGGTGGCGGCTGGCGCGTCTTGCCCCGCGGTTAAGACGGGAGGAGAGACGTGACCTCCATCAACCGCGTCTCTGGCGCCACGGGCATCTATCACAATCTCCAGCCTGCCGGGCACGCAGGCTTTAGGTCTGACGAGACTACGCCATTCAGTGTAGTTAACTCCATCCCAGCCGAACCTCGTCTCGTTTACGTAGAAGACAAAACGCCTAACTTCTTTAGGCACCTCCACCACCTTTACAACCACGGACACGTCGCCGTGAGCCACGTTGCAAAAAGCCACGTCACACCGCACAACCGAGCCAGGCGGAGCCCATACAAAAAATTTCTGAGATTATACCCCACAAGAACCACATTCCCATCCACAACCCCCTCCACCGGCGCCGCCGACGCGGGGAACGCGGGCCCGGGCGCCATATGGAAGACCCCCGGCCAAAAGGCAAGAATCGCCGCCGCCAAGTCGAGCAGAAGCAACACAATGATACACCTCCTCTCTTCAGCCTCCAGCCGCACCTGCATGAAGCCCGCCGGCACTTCAACCTCAGACCCAGCCCGCGGCTCCGTCATATCACCCCAATGCAGCCACGTTGTACACCCTCAGCAGTCCGTCTCTGGACCCCACGCATTGCGGGTGTCTATGTATCTACAGCCGTATCTGGCTAAAATCGCGCCGTATTGATCTCTGATGATTATGTCGCCGAAGTTGTTTAAAGGCCTGAGCTCCACATACATCGCCGCCGGCAGAGAGCTCAACGGCGTAGAGACGCCGCCGCAAAGTGCTACGAAGGATGTGCTGCTTACTGCAACGCCAAATACCACGTTGAGCGAAGAGTCGAAAACTGCATAAGTCCCCACGCCGGAGAAGTTAGCCACGTAGGTCAAGGCGTTGTTCACAAGCGTCATGTAGGCCTTAGCCGACCCCGTAACCAGTAGGTAGTTGTAGGACTGCCACACGTATCTCCCGCTTACGCTCCAGCCGGTGGGCGGGGGCAGGCGCTGTATTGAATAGTCAAGTCGTCCCAAAACACCCAGAAGTCGTTCCCCGTGCCGGAGCCGTAGTAAGAGGCGTCTACGGCTGTAAACGCCACTGCGACCACCGCTCCTTGTTCGTACAGGATGTAGCTCCACTGGTAGTTGTTGCCAGTGGCCATAGAGCCGGCGTTGACGACCGCAAAACGCGGATCAGTCGGCGTGCACGCACTTGCGCTGTCCACAGTGCAGACGTAGACCGGGTTCCCACCAGAGTCTCTGAAGAAGGTCGACACAACTGCGCCGGGATACTGCACCGTGTCGTATCGGTATATGATGTACTCTTTGTCCACCTGCCCGTCGCCGTCTGTATCTACGCCTATGGAGAGATAAGCCACGTTGTTCCGAACGTCGCTGACATCCCTCACTTATCTACCCCACACCGAAACCACAGCGCCGTAGGCATGCACGGGGCTTGGAAGCTGATAAATGGCAATCGCCGCGCCCCAGTCATTAGGCGGGTTGTTAGCCGAACCATAGGCGGCCACCTCTGTGGCCAAAGAGAGCGGAGAGGCGGGCTTGTGTTAGGATCTATATACATCCTATGTATACTGCTGACCTCCCACATACGTCACGACGTTTGAAGGCAGGCCGCATTTCGTCACAGCCAAATCATCCCACCAAGTCTTTATATCTCTATTTGGCGAATTCGTACTAAAGGCAACTCCTACAACTACGCCGTAGTCGTAGATTTTTGGAAGAGTCCACGTAAGCCATCGTCTACTGGGCTGCAATGAAGAAGAGTACAGCACAGAACTACATCTGATGCTGTAGCCGTAGATTACATGAGAAGACTATAGTGGATTATATCCGCCGACGGACATGTAGTACACAACCTCGACGTCTGGCCTCCCGTCGCCGTTTGTGTCTATGATGAAGTTCAGTTGCAAGTAGCCTGTGCCAGTTATCGCCGCATGAAGGAGATTATTGAATATAGAGAAGCTCCCCGTTGCGGGCAGGCCGCCTATCCAACTTAAGAGATTTAGGAAGGCGCCTCCATAGCCGTTTTTACCCTCGGCATATACAGAAGGCGGGGGTTGCCAAAACTTGTGTCCAGATACGCCGCGCTACCCCCGCTTGTTGTTATATACTTCAACGTCACATCGCCAAACCCCGTGGCGTATCTGCTACAGTAGCCGCTGAAGTAGTCGTAAAGCTGAGAAACCCCGCAGTAGAAGGTCTGCTGGTAGAGCTTGGACATGGGCTCCGCGGTGAAGTTTACCAGCTGAACCGCCGTGGCTCCGCCTTGGCTGAACCAGGCCCTGGTGAGGACGGAGAAGTGCTGGGCGGCGAGTATCCGCCAGTCCAGCGGTGTGTCTCTTGTGATGGACACGTAGGGCCCGGCGTTTTGGCTTTCTGTAATCTGCACTTGCCCCCCCTCCCCAGCGCAATTGCGTACTGCCCCGTGCCGGATCTGGCGACTGCCTCCAGCCGCGCGCTCCAGCCGGGGTCCCTCGGCACGAAATACCCCCACGGTGTAGAGCTCAGGCCAACCTGTCACAAACTTCGCTCTGTAGTAAGTCACGTTGTATATATCCGACGCGGCCCAGCGGGCAGAGGCAAGGGTTAAACCGACAGATTGAGGTTCTTAGAGACGGGCGGAAGGGCGGCGTTCACCTCAAACCGCGCGACGTTTAGAAAGGTGAGGGCCGCCAAGACGGCAAGCCGCCTAGCAGAGGCATCGTGAGGCATCTCACGCCCCCGACGCCAGTAGGTCTAGTTTTTCTCTATATTCTGGGCTTAGGCTGTTGGGGTTGACTGAAGCGAGTATGACCTCTGCGGCGGCTCTGGGGTTTACGAAGTAGTAGGTGAAGGGCCTATTCTTACGGATTTAAACCTGCCCTCCCGCTCCAGCACGTAGAGATGCCACTACACGGCGCCCCACTCCTTGCCGATGGCCTTGACTATCTGCAAAAGCGTGGCGGCCCCCATCTTTTCGATGATCTGCACAATATCCCGCCTCGCGGGGTCGTCGGCCACAGCACGCCTGATCCTAACCACGATGGGCACTAAAAGCAGGTCCCGCCACTCCCTCTTGTTGCTAGCCAGGTGGCTGAGGCCCGCCGCCGCGTCTACGCCGGCCACCACCGTCAGCACCGGGGCCTTAGGCACCTCAGGCGGAGGCGTCTTTGGATACTCCACAGCTACGTAGCCGCCGAGCGTAGCCGGGCTTAGCACAATGTTTACGCAGTTGACCGCGACGGGCTATCCACGACGAAAGTCCCGGTAGCGTTGCAGAGCTGATGCGGAGGCCGTCGCCAGCGCCACCAACGCCACCAGCGTTTTGTAGTTCTTTCTCTTTGCCGTGTGTCTGTATGACTCCGGTGTTTAAATATTCAACGTTATGCCGTGCAAGGTTTTTAGCTGGGTTTTGGTTTGGCCTATGCGGGTCGGCGTCGTGGGTGGGGGGTCTATGGGGATGTGGTTGAGGCGGGAGCTGTCGACGCGTCATCAGGTGTTGATCTACGACGCGGATCCGGCGAGATCCGACGCGGGGTCTCTGGAGGAGTTGGCGAAATGGGCCGAGGTAGTGATCTTGGCTGTTCCATTTTGGGAGACTGCCAAGGTGCTTAGGGCGCTGGCGCCGTTGGCTGGGGGACGTCTCGTGATGGACATCGCCACATTTAAGGAGGGGCTGGCGGAGGCGTATGCAGAGTTTCCGCCGGACGCCAAGGCGGCGTCTGTACATCCGCTGTTTGGGCCGGGGGCGCCGTCTGTCAGAGGGCAGAGGGTGTTGGTGATGGACGTGGGGAGGGAGGGGGCGCGGGAGGCGTACAACTTCTGGCGGGAGCTCGGCGCCGACGTGGAGTGGGGCGATCTGTCGAAGCACGACTACTACGTGGCCCGGACCATAGCCCTCAGCTACGCCGTGGGGCTGGCCTTGGCAAGGATCTACGCGGAGGCCGGCGAGGAGGTCATAAAGTACGGGGGCACCTCCTTTAAGTACCTGGCCGCCTACGCCTTTTCTCTGCTTAGAGATCCAAATGCCGTGAGGTACGCAGAGAGGGCCCCCTTGGGGGAGTTCTTGGCGGCGTTGAGGGGCGGCTCCGCGCCGAGGGCTTTGGTGGACCCGGACGAGGCGTATAAAGCCTTCTACAAGGCGTTGGAGGCGCTTGAGGAGCTTTGGCGGCGCTATAGCCGCCGGAGTGAAGATTTATAAATCGCGCGGCGGGTTTTTATTGTGCTGAGCCCCGAGGAGAAGCGGCGGTTTTTAAAGGCGCTGGAGACAGACGAGGAGTTTAGACTTGCCGTTGCAGGCCTGCTGGGGCTGGGCGAGATATTACAGGAACTCAGAGATTTGCGGAGGCGCATGGATAGATACATCAGAATAAGCGAGAGGAGGTGGAGAGAGTGGCGAGAGACATGGCGGAAATTCCTAGAAGAAAACGAAAAACGATGGGAGGAAAATAGAAAATGGTGGGAAGAAAACGAGAAGCGGTGGGAGGAGAATAGAAAACGGTGGGAGGAAAGCGACAAGAGGTGGCAAATGTGGTACGAAACATGGAGGAAGTTCCTAGAAGAAAACGAAAAACGATGGGAAGAGAATAGAAAACGGTGGGAAGAAAACGAGAAGCGGTGGGAGGCGCAGTTTAGTTTTAATAGGTGGGTTCGGTCCGCCTTGACGGAGATTAGGGATGCGCTGGGCGGCGGGTTTGAGTATTTCGCGGCTAGGGTTGTGGAGGCTGTTCTTCGTGAGCGGGGGGTTGAGTGTAGTGTACGCGTTAACGTTACTCTTCCTGTGGACGGCTTTAAGGAGGTTGATCTCTTCTGTCCAGAGCCGCTGGTGGTGGGGGAGGTTTCTGTGGCGGTGAGAAGCGTGGAGGAGGCTGAGGGTCTTCTTGAGCAGTTGCGTAGGGCGTCGGAGGCGGGCGAAAAGCTGACTAGACGCCGCCCCTATTTGAAGGTGCTGGCTGTGGAGTTCGCCCCGAGGGATGTGGCCGAGTTTTTAAAAGCGCGGTGCGAGGGGGAGGGGGTGTATTTAATATTGGGAAGGGACTACGACCGTCTTAATATTTTTTAAGAGATGAGTCGGCAACATTAATGATTCCCCGTTTTGAATATATCCGCGTCTCTTCCCTGCCCGAGGCGGTGGATGTCTTGTCTAGGCGTGAAGACGCGGCGCCCCTCGCCGGGGGGCAGAGCTTAATCCCTATGCTTAAGCTCCGCGTGGCTAGCTACGGCGTGCTTGTAGGCATCGGGAGGGTGCGGGAGCTCCGGTATCTCCGCTACGGCGACGTGGTGGAGGTGGGGGCTCTTGTGCGTCATTACGAGCTTGAGGAGTCGCCGTGTGGCTTTCTGCGGGGGGTCGCCGTTAGGATCGGAGATCCGCAGGTGAGGTCGTTGGGCACCGTCGGCGGCTCTCTCGCCCACGCAGACCCCTTCGGTGACTGGCCGGCCGCCATGCTCGCCCTGGGCGCCGTGGTGAAGACGGCTGGGCCCGACGGCGCAAGGGAGGTGGCGATAGACGACTTCGTCAAGGGGCCTTACCAGACTGCGCTGGAGAGGGGGGAGCTTGTGGCGGGGTTTGAGTTCAGATGTCCGCCGCGGGGGGCTTACGTGAAGTTTGCAAGGAGGCATAACGACTTCGCCTTGGCGGCTGTGGCCGTGGCGGCCGAGGTGAAGGAGGGCCACGTCTTGTGGGCGCGGGTGGCGGCGCTGGGCGCCGCGGATAGACCCGTCCGGCTGAGGAAGGTGGAGGCGCTTCTCACTGGCGCACCCTTAACCGCCGACGTAATCGCGTCGGCCGCCGAGGTCGCGGCCAGGGAGGCCCAGCCGCCTGCCGACTTCAGAGCCTCCGCCGAGTACCGCAGGGCGTTGTTGTCTGTTGCTGTGAAGAGGGCGCTGGGGAGGCTATGAAGATCGCGTTGAGGGTCAACGGGGTTCTCCACGAGGTGGACGTGGAGCCGAGAAAGCTTTTGGTCCACGTGCTTAGGGAGCTCGGGTACAAGTCTGTGCGGGTGGGCTGCGACACCGCCACGTGCGGCTCCTGTACAGTCCTCATGGACGGCAGGCCGGTGAAGAGTTGCAACGTCTTGGCCGTGCAGGCAGACGGCGCCGAGATATACACTGCCGACTACAGCGACGAGGTTATGGAGAAGCTACGCGGCGCCTTTAGGCGGCACCACGCGGCGCAGTGCGGCTTCTGCACCTCCGGCATGTTGACGACGGCGTACTACCTAGTGAGGCGGGGCGTGAAGAGCGAAGAGGAAGTGGTGGAGGGGCTCAGCGGCGTGTTATGCCGCTGCACCGGGTACCAGAATATAATAAATGCGGTGAAGGAGGTGGCTGGGCTATGAAGTACGTCGGCAGGCCCATCCCCAGGGTTGAGGACGAGTTGATCCTGCGGGGCAAGGCGACTTATGTCGACGACGTGGAGCTCCCTGGCATGTTGTACGCCGGCTTCGTCAGGTCGCCGTATGCCCACGCCAGGGTCCTCAAGGTGGATTTCTCAGACGTGTTAAAGACGCCGGGCGTCGTGGCGGCGTTCGGCCCCGGCGACGGGGAGCCCTTCAGCTTCGCGCCGGGCGGCAAGGTGAGGTACCAAGGCGAGGCCGTTGCCATGGTGGTGACACGGGATAGGTACGTCCTATACGACGCTCTGGAGAAGGTGGCGGTGGACTACGAGCCCCTCCCCGCTGTGCTGGACATAAACGATGCCTTGAGGCCGGACGCCCCGCTGGTCGACGAAAGCCTCGGCAACAACGTGGTGCATGATAAGGTGTACGAAGGCGGCGACCCCGACCGCGCCTTGAAGGAGGCCGATGTCGTTGTGGAGGGGAGGTTTGCCACACAACGCATCATACCCTCCGCCATGGAGCCGCGGGGCGTCGTGGCGGCTTACGACGGCGACGTGCTCACGATATGGAGCTCCACCCAGGTCCCGTTCGACGTGAGGAAGGAGGTGGCCAAGGCCCTGGGCCTCCCGCTGTCCAGGGTGAGGGCGATTCAGCCCTTCGTCGGCGGCGCCTTTGGCTCGAAGCTTTTGGTGTACCCAGAGGAGGTCTGGGTAGCAACAGCCGCCTATAGGCTCAAGGCGCCTGTCAAATGGGTGGCTACCAGAAGCGAGGATTTCAAGACCACCACCCACGGGAGGGCCTTGACGCTTGAATATAAGGTTGGCGCCTCCCGCGACGGGAGGATACTGGCGGTGACCGGCACTGTTTACGCCGACGCCGGTGCCTACTACTGGGGCGAGGGGCTGGCGGACACGGCGGCGCAGATGCTTCCGGGGCCTTACGACATTAGACACGGCAGGGTGCGGGCGGTGGCGGTGCTCACCAACAAGACGCCTCTAAGCGCCTACAGGGGGGCAGGCAGGCCCGAGGCCACGCTTTTCATAGAGCGGATTATGGACCACGTGGCCGACGTTCTAGGGATGGATAGGGTGGAGATAAGGGGGCGGAATTTAATTAGGCAGCTGCCCTATAGAAACGTCTTCGGCATTACGTACGACACCGGCGACTACCCCACAGCCTTTGAGAGGGGGCTTGAGAGGCTGGGCTACCGCGACTTGAAGAGGTGGGCAGACGAGGAGGCCAAGAGGGGGCGCATAATAGGCGTCGGGTTTTCCGTCTACGTCGAGATCACCACCTTCGGCTACGAAACCGCCGTGCTGAGGGCCGAAAGAGACGGGAGCTTCACGCTCTACACCGCCTTGACGCCCCACGGCCAGGGCCTAGCCACAGCCCTGGCGCAAGTGCTGGCGGACGAGCTGGAGGTCCCCATGGAGAGGATAAAGGTGTACTGGGGCGACACGGCCTACGTCGGCGACGGCATCGGGACCATGGGTAGCCGATCAATAACAGCAGGCGGCTCGGCGGCCATATTAGCGGCCCGGAGACTGAAGGAGGAGCTGGCCAAGGCAACCGAGAAGCTTCTGGGTTGCAAGCCTGTCTACAGCGGCGGGATCTTCCAATGCGGCGGAAACAGCGTGACCATAGAGGAGGTGGTCAAGGCGGTGTACAGAGGCAAAGCCGAGGCGCAACTCACCGTCGAGGCCATATACCGCGCAGACGCCACGTTCCCATTTGGCGTTCACGTCGCGGCGGTTGAGCTGGACCCAGAAACCGGCTTCGTGAGACCTCTCTTGTATAGGTCATACGACGACGTCGGCGTTGTGGTGAACCCGTTGCTAGCGGCTGGACAGGCCATCGGGGGAGCCCTACAAGGCATAGCCCAGGCGCTGTATGAGGAAGCCGTATACGACGAAAGCGGTAACCTCCTCACGCCGAACCTCGCGTTTTACTACGTGCCCACGGCCGCCGAGGCGCCGAGGTACGAGGTCCACTTCGCCGACGAGCCTCACCCGTCGAAACACCCCACCGGTACCAAGGGCATCGGCGAAGCCGCCACCATAGCCTCGACGCCCGCAGTCGTCATGGCGGTGGAAGACGCGATGCGCAGGCTCAAGCCCGGCGTGAGGATAGATGAAACACCCATCACCCCCGAGGACGTCTGGCGGCACCTGAGGTGAGTTGCGTCGGCGTTGTCTTAGCCGCCGGCGGCTCCTCGCGCTTCGGCGGTGACAAGCTTCTTCTCAGATACAGGGGAAAGCCGCTTGTGTGGTGGGCCGCGGAGACCCTGCGGCGGGGCGACTTGAAAGTCTACCTCGTGTCGTCGAGGCGGGAGGTGGCGCAGGCGGCAGGCGAGGTATACGGCGTCATCTACAACCCCTGGTGGCGCCTCGGCCTCTCCACGAGCATTAAAGCCGCCGTGGCTACGCTTTTAGATAAAAAATGTGTTGTGTGGATGCTGGGCGACATGCCATGCGTAAAGCCGTCCACAGTCGCGGCGGTGGCCGGACGTTGCAAGGGCGGGCTTGTCGTGCCCACTTATAGAGGGGCAAGGGGCAACCCCGCGGCCTCTTGTAGAGACACGTACCCCTTGGCTCTCGCGCTGGAGGGCGACGTGGGGCTTAGGGCACTCTTTGGCCGGGTGCCGGTGGAGGTGGTGGAGGTGGACGACCCCGGAATCCTCGTGGACGTGGATACGCCGGGCGACCTGGAGAGGCTTAACTGCTAGCTCTTCCCAGCGCCTTGGCCAGCTCTCTCGCCTTCTGGACAAGCTCAGTGAACTGGTCGAAGGTTAGTTGTTGCTTGGCGTCGCTCCACGCCTTGTCTGGATCTGGGTGCACCTCGACAATGATGCCGTCTGCCCCCGCCGCTAGGATCGCAAGCGCCAAGGGGATGACGTAGCGCCTATCGCCCGCTGGGTGGCTCGGGTCGCCTATGACGGGGAGGTGGGTGTGTTGTTTTACATATGCTATGGCCCCCACGTCTAGTGTGAAGCGCAGGGTTTTGTCGAAGGTTCTTATGCCCCTCTCCACAAGCA
>Ga0080004_1087776_pt1 | contig 11003 bp, 12 predicted proteins | sample WasSprMetagenome_FD_69207 | JGI IMG/M metagenome (GOLD analysis project Ga0080004, IMG submission 69207) | Sulfidic aquatic microbial communities from Washburn Spring, Yellowstone National Park, USA - WS (SPADES assembly) (version 2) | ecosystem: Environmental > Aquatic > Thermal springs > Hot...
ACAAAGAGAATTTATAGGCTTTTATATTTCATCCCCGCCTTAAAAGGCGAGACTTTCAGTTGTAAAACCAAGCTCGTAGGGGTCCGCCAGCAGTCTCTAGGACTACTTCGCGTGCATCCTCTGGGGGCCACATATTCAGGGCTTTAGCTGTGTCTATTGGTAGTAAGAGTTGTGGTGTTGGGGCCCTATCCCACTATTTAGTAGTGCAATAGTATCAATTACTTTATCATCAATCTTTATTCTCAACTTCAACCTCACTGCCACTACTCACACCTTTAATCCTCCCCACTCTAGCTATGAAGGGATACTTTATTCTACCAACAAAGACTCTACGTACTTCAGCCTCCACCACAATCCCCAATTAATATACTTCGATTTAAAATATAATATAGTGATTTAAATGGTAACTCATCACAACGACTATTACCAACCAAATGGAAGTAAATTATCGTGAGATAAGACTTGGAGACTATAGAGCTCAAGAAGAAAAATTCTAGGGTTACATAGGTGGGATGAGGAGTTTAAACTTGCGGTGGCTGGTTTACTTGGATTTGACACTATACTCAACGAATTGGAGAAACTACGCAAGAACCTTCAAACATACATACAAGAGCAAGCCAAGAGATATGAAGAGAACAATAAATGCTAGGGGGATGTACAAGGGGTTTGAAGCTATTGATAGAAAGCTACTAGACCACAATAAAAAGTTCGAAGCTTTAATAAGGAGAGTGAATAGTATTGATGGAAGAATAATGGCAATTAAGGCTGGATGAGGTATTAAATTGGAATCTGCTTTTAGGGGGACTATGAAAGGGATTATAGAGGGAGCTATAGGGAGAGGAGGGTTGAGAAGCAAAGTTATTTTGATGAGAGGGAAGAAGTATATAGTTATCCATCAGAAGTAGAGGCAGACTTATCAATCAAGAATAGTGTCCACGTACTTGTCGAGGTTTAAAGCTAGTGCATCAAGCGAAAACGTGGCGATATTGTAGAGAATAGGAAACCCATACTAGAGGGTAACGAGTGTTAAACAAAAGCTAATTATAATAACTCCATTTGGAGACATGGAAGCAGTTGAAACAGCTACAGAACTAGGAGTAGAAATCTATAATAGGACATGAATGAAGACCGCTTATGGCGTTTTCTATCTTTTAGTAATCTCTATAGGTTTTGTACATGTATTCACTTTGCTCTAAGAAGGCTGCTTCTATACTGGGGTTTTGTTAGGAAATATTATAAAAACTAATGTAAAGATTAATCAATATTAGTATTAATTTCACCTGCATGTTTTATCTCAGTATCTCCTACAGGTCTGCATTAGGAGAAGTTATTTAAACCAATGAGGTTTTCTCGCCTTAAAGAAATTAAATTTTCGGTAAAAATCTAACAGATTATTTAGCTAAAGCTCCGCTATAAGTTTTGCTAAATCCTTTACTCTGTAAAGTTGCTCATATATTCTGACCTTTCGAGATAAGTTTCTATGCAATTCCACACTTAATGTACAGCTGTCAACTGTATTTGTCAGGTTCTACTGTGGATTTGGAGTCTTCTAACCTTTAAATTCATGGACGAAAAGCAGTTGCAGTGCTTCTGTAGCAATCAAGCTGCTCTGTGATTAGCTACTTGCCTAATAATTTATGTACCTACATACTTTCTCAGTATCTCCTCTGCCGATGCAAACCTGGTTCTATCAGCTTCATAGACTATGTTGCCTTGATCTATTACGTAGACTCTATCGGATATTTTTAAGGCGTAGTGTACTTTTTCCTCGACCAATAGTATAGTAATTCCGAGTTCGTCGCGTAATTTCTTAATAGTATTAGTGACTTCAGCAGAGAGTTTAGGGCTTAGACCTAGGGTTGGTTCATCAAGCATAAGTAATCTTGGACTACCCATTAGAACTTTTGCTATAGCGAGCATTTGCTGCTCCCCACCACTTAAGGTTCTTGCTTTTTGCTTATTCCTTTCTTTAAGCACAGGAAAGAGTCCATAGACTTCTTCCAGCTTCTTTTCCACTTCTGATCTATTCTTTACAAGGTATGCGCCCATTAGTAAATTCTCATAGACGCTCATCTCGGGGAAGAGACCTCGAGTATCCGGTACAAGGTAGAGACCCAGCTTAGTTCTACGATGAGGGTCTAAATTCGTGATGTCTTTACCCTCAAACAGCACTTTCCCTGAATAGGGTTTAATAATGCCCATTATTGTTCTAATAAGGGTTGTTTTACCGGCTCCATTGGGACCTAGAATGGAGACTATTTCACCACGGTGAACTTTTATATTCACCCCCCATAGGACCTTCACGCCTTTGTAGCCTGCTTCAAGTGACTGCGTTTCTAACATTATGTCATTCAATAATCTCACCTAAATACACCTCTTTAACAAGCTTATTGTTTAGTACTTCACTTGGAGAGCCTTCAACCAGTATTCTGCCCTGATGCAAAAACACTGCACGATCAGCATATTTAACGGCCCTTATAACATGTTCAACCATTGCAACCACCGTGATTTTTTCCCCAATAGCTATTTTTCTCACTAAGTTCATAACGTTATCCACTTCAGCTGGAGGCATACCTGCAACGATCTCGTCAAGCAGTAGGACACGGGGTTTCATGGCTACGGCTCTTGCAAACTCTAACAACTTTTTCTCTGGCGAAGTAAGGTTTGCGGCAAGTTCATTAGCTTTCTTCTCTAAGCCTACAAGTTTCAATACTTCTAAAACCCTCTTTTTTGAATTGTTTAAGTCCATCTTGCCTCCAAATAGGCAACTCAAAACTGCATTATCCATGACACTCGCGTTGTATATTAATCTAGGAATTTGAAATGCCCTCGCGATTCCCATTTGTGCTCTTTTATATGGAGGAGCCCTCGTTATATCTTTGCCCATATATAGAACCCTACCTCTATCTGGTTTGCGTAGACCAGTGATCACGTTGAAAAGCGTTGTTTTACCAGCTCCATTTGGGCCTATTATCGCTAATAATTCGTTTTCGTGGATGTCTAAGGTGACGCCATCAAGCGCCTTTATGCCTCCAAAGTACTTTGCAATGCCTTCTACCCTTAAGACAACGCTCATAAATCCCACCTCTAGATCAAAATACTTTCAATTGCTCTTCCTCTAAGCTTTTTCTTAAGCCACCCCGAAATTCCCTCAGGGAAGAGTTCAACTATAACGATTACTATGATAGCGAATATTAGTAACTGAAAACCTGGCAGTATTGTTGTCAAGAAATACTTAAGGCTTGCATATAGAATGCCTGCTATAAGAGGAAATAGTAACGTTCCCTTCCCCCCTATAAGCGTAATAACCAACGCTTCTAGTGTAAATCCGAGTGAAAATGCTTCTGCGGGAAAAACCGCCTGATCCTTAAGCAGTTTGCTGGCACCGATAAAAGCACCTAGTATGGCGCTGATCATGAACGCCAGTAACTTATATTTAACTGGGTTTATACCAAAGGAACTAGCAACTTCCTCATCTTCTCTAATTGCTAAAAGTGCGTAGCCTGTTCGAGAGTTTAGTAGATAATATGTTATTACTATTGATAATGCGGCTGTAGAGAATACTAGGATGTCAGCATATTCTATAGATAGAGCTGTAAGCCATTCTGAGCCATAGTTTGAAATAATATCTCCTGCAACGATCAAACCCTCGCCTCCACCCCATACTCTAAAGCCCTCTATGAAGAAACGAAGTCCCTGTGTTAAACCTATAGTTGCTATTGCGAAGTACGTCTCTTTCAGCCTCAATCCAATAGCTCCAACTAATAGCGCTACAATACCAGCATAAAGCGTGGAAAGCAGAACACCTATTATAAATACCAATATTGGGTTTAAACTACTTGCCAGCCACTTAATCGAATGAGCCATGGCATATCCTCCTAAGGCCAGAAAAACCGTGTATCCGAAGCACACGTAGTTTGTAAAACCTAGGAAAATGTTGAAAGCCAAGCCGAGCGCTATATAAAATACTATGAAGTACACCATTTGAGAATATTCGGGAAATATAGATCGTAGTAATACAAATACAAATACTATGAGTAAACTAAATATCAGTGATAAATGCTTATTCAGAAGAATAAGCCTCAAGCTTCATCACCTCCCCAAGAGCCCTCGAGGTTTAACGAGTAGAACTATCATTAGAACTACGAACATTATAAACCTCGTAGCTGGATAAACGCTGAGATTGGGTATATTACCGAGAAATACTGGAAGTAGATTTTCGATCAAGCCGTATATTAAGCCCGCGAGTAAAGAGCCCTCGGGTGCACCTAAACCCCCCGTAACGGCTACCATGAAGGCTAAATTTGTATAGATGTCCCCCATGTATGGATTTATACCGCTAGAAACATAGAGCGTTAGTAGACACCCACTTATAATATTTAATGCTATACCCATCGCTAAAGCGGTCAAGTAAAACTTGTATATATCGACACCACATAGTATAGCACCCTCGGGATTTTGAATGATGCTTCTAACAGCCCTGCCGCTTTTAGTTCTATAAAGGTAGAAGTAGGTTAAAAACACAAGGAAAGCGCTAATTGCCGATCCCAAGACCCTAGTTGCCGGAATAATGTAACCAAAGACATGGAGAGAGCCTACGTCATATAGAAAACCTCTATATGTAGGACCCCACAAAAGCTTAGCGAGTTCTTGTATAAATATGCCTAGCGCAAATGCTGCTGAAAGAGAGTAGAGAGCTGGTAAACCAACTAACCTTTTTACAACCAGTGTATAGAGAGCGATGCCCAGTATAAGACCAATTAGAGACGTTAAAAATAGAGATACTAGTGGTGGATAACCATACAGTACGAACAGCCAATACGTGATATAAGCTCCAATCATCATTAGTTGTCCATGTGCAGAGTTTACAAACTGCAATATTCCAAATATGAAGGTGAGAGATAATCCAACTAGCGCGTATAGAAATCCTATCATAACTCCAGATATTATGTTAACGAGTATGTAAGAGTACACCACGATACCCCTCTATAAATTTACTATGAAGGGCATTACCTTAAAAGTATTAAAACTATTTCCTATTAGCTAAACCAACAACCTCCTTAAGGCTTTTGATATTTAATTCACTGAGCCACACATATAGGCCTTTTAAAATTTCCGGTATGGCTTTTTCTCTTTTGAGGATTAGCGCTGTTCCTAGTTGCACAGCTTTTGCTCCTGCCAACAGGAACTCTGCCACACTATGCCAGTCTATAGCTCCCCCAGCTGCTATTATCTCTATGCCTTCATATTCTCTATAAACATCGTACACTACTCTCACCGCTATTGGATGTATTGGCGGTCCCGAAAGACCACCATAGATATTGCTTAAAAAGGGCTTTGCTGCGAATATGTCAATATACATCGCTTTTATAGTATTTATTAGAGTTAATGCTCTAGCGCCGGCTTCTAGAGCTTTGCCGGCGATCTCTATGATCCTATCCGTTATTCCTAGTTTAGCTACTACGGGAATTTTTATTGACCCCGATACTTCCCTGACTACTTCATACACTATTAATGGGTCTTGACCCAGCTCTAAGCCATAGCTTTTTGTGTGAGGACAACTTAGATTTAACTCAATTGCGTTGGCACCTGCTTCTTCGGCCTTTATGGCAACCTCGCTGAACTCCTTAATACTGCTTCCTCCCACGCTAACAATTACTGGAATGTTTCTGCTTTTTGCACTTTTAATAATCCTCTCTAATCCAATTATGCCAGGGTTGGGTAAACCCATACTGTTGAGAATCCCCCCATTCGGCAACTCCACTATAATAGGCTCTTTGTGCCCCTCCCTCGGTTTAAGAGTGAATGTCTTGGTTACAATAGCTGATACGCCATAACTCTTTAAGATATCAACATGTTCCGGCATGTGTCCTAATATGCCGCTAGCATTCATTAACGGATGAATTAAGCGAAGCCCTAACACCTCTATGGATAAATCAATCTCCATGTTCAAGCCCCAAATAACTTGCTAGTTCACTACATTTGAAGATCGGGCCATCTACACATAACAAGTATTTTGTTCTTGGTATAATGCAGTATCCACACGCCCCAATACCGCATTTGATTCGAGTATAAGGTGCTATTACACCTTCAGCTCCAAGTTCATATGCCAGTTCACAGGCTTTTTTCAGCAACTCTCTTCCACCTGCTGCTAAAATAGTTTTCCAAGTGTTGCTAGTGGTGGACTTAGTAATTAACTCTAGTCTTTCTTCGAGATCGCTCCTTATGCACTGAACAATGCGTCCACCGAAATCCATGTCGATAAGCTTTGCTACTTCAAAAATTTCACTTTCGTTCTCAAAAACCATAATTACATCGAGGACTTTACTATTTTTCTTAATCCAAGAAATTAAAAGAGGCAACGACGAGAAACCGAGATCTTCAGTTATGTATAATACTTTATCCCCTATTACAAGATTCAACCTGTTCTTACCATAGAATCCACGGAGAGATATGTACTTTACGCTGCCGCAAAGTTTCTCCGTGCTGTATTCCCTAACTTTAAAAAATAAGTCCAATATTAGTTTTTCGCGATTGTACATTGAAACAGTCAACGGGATTTCAAACTCGCCTGGTAATCCAGCCATGATGAATTGAAACGGTGAAACCTCGCCTAGATCTCTGCCAAGCCTAAGCTTTAGCCTACAAAATCTTTGACCAATCCTTTGAGCATCTACAACTCTTCCAGTAGTATACAAGAATCCTTCACCAAGATCATACATTGTAATATAGTTAGATGACCTCAAGGGAATGAAAGGAATAATTAAAAACAAACTCGAAAGTTAAGGCTTTGGCGTCGCTAAAGCTCCTCCAGCTTTCTCGTCCCATGTAGGTATTGGATAAACTGGTTTAGAATTGGCCGCTCCAGGTGGCCATACAATATTGAACTTCCCGGCTTGCCACTGTCCGACTACGATGGTATGCCCTTTTTGCGCTCCTGTTGCCGGATCTATTTGGAATGGCCCATATATTGTCATGACTTTTAAGTTGTTAAATGTTTGTCTAAGTACGCTTTGTTCTAGCGACTGTGCTGTCTCTATGGCTCTCGCGACAATTAATATTGCCGCAAACCCTGCAGCAGCATGATATGATGGAGATTTATCGGAACCTGCTACTTCGTGGAATAAGCTAAGAAATTCTTCTTGCGTAGGACCTATCCACTCGTATCCCAATTGCTTAGCGACTTCCGGAGACCACTTAGCATATGGAGTCCAGTGCGTTCCGTCAATCAGTCCTTCAGCCATGTTCTTAAAGTTATTGTAGAAGTCTGGAAGACTTGCAGCGACCGCTATCCCTATTAATTTAGCGTTAACCTTCATTTGTATCAATTGTTGCATCGCGAGCATTCCATCCTTCTCGTGCGAACATATGAGTATTACATCTGGCTTGGCAGCAGCTAGCTCGTAAAATATAGGTGTGAAATCAGATATATCGGTTGGATAAGATCTAAAATACACGATCTTTAGACCGAGCTGAGATGAATAATTCTTTGCGCCATTAGCTACCATAGTATTGAACTCGTCTTCTTTATGAAGTATAGCTATAGCCGCGCCTGGATCTAATTGTTTAACCATTTCAAGAGCGGCTTTCCAAAGAGTACTAGCTAGTGCTGGAACCATAACGAAGTATTTAAATCCCTGCTGGGTTAATTTATCGCTATTGGCCATCCAGCTGATAATTACTTTACTATATTTTTCTGCTACAGGAGCAGCTGTCAAAGTTAACGGAGATCCATATGGGCCTAGAACTATGTCTACTTTATCTACTGTAATTAGTCTTTCATACAAGCTAGGCACGAGGTCTTTGCTCGATTGATCATCATAGTATTTAAGCTCTATTTTCACTTTTTTACCACATAGGTCGATCCCACCTTTGATATTATTTATATAGTTAACAGCGGCACTCATACCCCATAAGCCTTGCTGTCCTGTCAAGGCATACGATCCAGATAGGCTAATAGATAGTCCAATAACTATTTTATCGGGAGGAGTGAAGTTGCACCTAGGGGATGTTGGAGTAATTATAGGTGGTGTTGTAGGTGGAGTAGGTGTAGGGGTTGTGGGAATAGTTGTAGTTAAAGTAGTGGTAGTAGTGGTGACTATAGTCGTAGTTAAAGTCTGCACTCTAATAGGTGAAAGATTATATCCCGCGATAAAGCCTACTATGCCAACTACTATCGCGATAACAACAAGGATCGCAGTAGTTTTATTCACGGAATCATCGCCTCCAGCACTTTTAGAGACAATAGATACCTTATGGGGTATTTAAATCTTACAACTATATTTTAAGAAGATATTTTAAGAAGCTAAAAGTTACGGGGATAAAGTTGTAAACAGTAGTTGCACATAGTTAAAGGTTTTCACGGGATTTTACGTATGAATACCCCATTTAAACGTCGAAACTACCACTATTAAAAGCTTAAGAGAAAAATATGAAATAACCGCTAAAGTGCTTTATGGAAATATGTTCAATCGTTAATCGATAGAAACGATGAAGTCGAAATATGGTTTCATATTTTCCCATTGAGAGCAGAATACTTAGAATTGAATTAACGTACTTTATTAATTGAATTTAATATCGTTCTCAACAAGTTGAGAGCTAAAATTGGAGAAGTTAACTATGACATGGAGTTGCCATTTGCTTTTTATACTACTCAGGCGTTAAAATAAGTAGAGCAAATTATACTAGAATTCCATGCAAAACAAATTCTGCGGTAAAGTTAAATGTAGTAGTAAGTAGTACAATGTTCTAAGTGAAGTCAACAACTTTCTTAGCTTTATTTATAATTATTTTTTATTTATTTATTAATAGCGGAATTAAAGTGGGATTTTGAATAATCAATCACCCGGTATAGCTAAGAGGAGACTTGGAGTTTTTGATGAATGGCTATTGAGAGCTATTGGGTACCTTGACTATTTAGACTACAGGGTTTTTAGAGATCGATGTACTCGTAAGGTCGCTGAGAGTATTATTAAGAGTGTTGCCGAGCACTATAAGGACTCGAAGCATAGACCAGATTTTCGACTCATTGTAAAATACGCTATTTTAATTGCCTCACGTGAGTGCGGTGAGTGCATTGACTACGATAAACTACTAAGACATAGTCCTAGGATTAGTAGCTCTATTCTCAGTAAATACGTTTACCTAAAGAAACTCTATAAACCACTAGATCTACATAGTTATACAAAAGTATGCATTAAACGCGTTGTCGACTGCTTAGTAAAACAGGGATTCATGGAGGCTATCCAGAGAGAAAAACTCTTAGTGTCGGCGATGGAGCTTGTAGATCAATTGTCTAGTAGCAAGCCAGCACGATCTTGGAAACCAATCGTTCTAGCTGGACTATACGTCTACATGGCTAATGAGAAACAAGGACTAGGCGTTGATTTACAGGCTATTTCTTCGTGTATTGATAGATCCGTTGAGGGTCTCAGGCAACTCCTTAGAATACTTCGAAGGGGTGTGAAAGCGTATTAGTATTGCCACGTAGCGGAGAATGGTTGGTTTGAAGTTGGTCGCAAATAGACTTCATTATCTACACGTAGTGCTTTAACGCTTCTTTCCGGGGATTAATGTGAGTATTGCTGACAGCGCTGCCATTGCAGCGACAAGCGAGATCGACGTAACGATCACTGCTGTTGGATTTAAAGTGTATACCTGTGTCGTTATAGAGGTTGTTGTCAATAGACTAGTCTGCGTCTCAGTGGTGGTTAACTGAATAATTGATGTTTCAACCGAGCTCTGCGTCCTAATCTCTGTTACAGTAGATGTAATTGTCTCGGGCTTACTAGTTGTAGTCTGCGTAATGTACTTGGTTATGGTTTGGGTTGTTGTATGAGTTGTTGTATATATGATTAGACTTGGTGATGGAGGCTTTGAAGGCGAGTACTTTAGCGGGTGGTAGTCTATATTCCAGTAGTCTATCTCTAGTGGTTGATCACAGAAGCCATCTCCATCCCTATCACTACACGTTTGAGAGTAGCCATTATTACCTGGTAGTAAATATGCATTTCCACCAATGAAGTTTCCACCAATAATGTTAACTCCTCGAATTGGCTGAATACACCAATTGTTTCTACCAGAGCCAACTACGTAGTTAAGGTCAATGTTGTCGAAGAGGTTGTTATATATTGAATTATTGAAAGATGCATGTATGAATAACCCCTGTCTACCCTTGACTACGTTATGTGCTATAGTAGTGTTCTTGACTGAGTATAGGTATAGTCCTCTAAGTGTTTTATTACCCTGAATAACATTGTAGACTATTGTAACACTACTTGAACCATATATTTCAAACGCAACGTAGCAGTCTGTGAATACATTGAAAAAGAACTCTATAAGCGATGAATTAAACAATAGAACACCATTTACGAAAGTATTGGAGAACGCGTTATTCTTCAATAATAAGTTATCTGATCCATCAACTACAACACCATAGTTCCCCCCAATAACCACATTGCCAACTACCCTGACGTCACTAGAATTCGCTATACCTATACCCTCGTAAAAGGAGTCTATTTTAAGATTTATAATAGTTATGTTTCGCCTACCATACACTTGGACGCCAACAGACCTCCTACCATATGATAGACCATATAGTCTAAACCCCCCTCCATCCAATACTACATTGTCTCTCTCAATAACAATCCTCCCATAAACATCGCCGGTTAGGTAGTATAGACCACCAGATCCACTTAAATTAACGTGTAACCCGGGCGGATCAGTCTCAATGGATCCATCGCTCCTAATGTAAATAGTTGCAAAAGCCTCTGCAACCGAGACGGGGATAAATGCATATAGTTCTTGTAGAGCAATAAACAACGATAAGGCAACGCCATAGTATCTACAGCCCAATGAAAACCCCTGTAATAATAAAACCCCGAGGACTTAATAAGTTTAATACAATTGTAGATTTAAAACACTAGGCTTCTCATAGGCTCACTATATCCTCACCTAGCGGCACACTAAATACGAGATTTATTCTAACCCCCGGTAGTCAATTA
>Ga0080004_1113465_pt1 | contig 10999 bp, 13 predicted proteins | sample WasSprMetagenome_FD_69207 | JGI IMG/M metagenome (GOLD analysis project Ga0080004, IMG submission 69207) | Sulfidic aquatic microbial communities from Washburn Spring, Yellowstone National Park, USA - WS (SPADES assembly) (version 2) | ecosystem: Environmental > Aquatic > Thermal springs > Hot...
GTGAGGTGTGAGCGAAGATCGACACTGCAGTTGGCACGATACTAGCAAGACTTGACGCGATAAACGCTGTCATAACGAGTATTCAAGGCGACGTAGCAACGATAAAGACTGACGTAGGAACGATAAAAGCTGACGTAGCCGCTATAAAGCCTGTTGTGACGGAGATTAAGGATGGTGTAGCAACGATAAATACTGCTCTCGGGGATCTGAAAGGCGTTGTCACCACGATTAACGGGAATGTAGCGACGATCATGACTAACGTAGGAACAATAAAAGCCGATGTCTCGACAGTGAAGTCTGGCGTGGAGGACGTTAAGAGCGGAATATCAGGGGTTAGGGGAGACGTATCTGGAGTGATGTATGCCGTCATAGCTGCCGTGATACTCTCACTCATAGCCGCCGTAGCAGCCATATACTCAGTCATGTCGATACGCAAAGCACTAGTTCACTAAACCTTCCCTCAAAACTCATAACTTTTTATATAAAGTGTAAAACACGCCTGCTTTCTTCCAGGCCCTCCCTACTTATAGTGCCGTGACGCGGCTTCTTAACTTTATCAAGAAGCGGTAACTCATTACTAGACTTCAGCATGTTCTTATTGGAGAACACTTCGCGCTTGCCCGATAAAAAGCCAGAGAGACTCGGGAAACGTCTAAACAATTCTAGTTAAAAGATGCTCAAATTTTGTGAAAGCAGTTAATAGTAAAGCTTATAAACGTTAACGACAATATATTCCGGTGTGATACATTAAAGTAAATAAAGAGATAAAGGTACTAGCGGGCTCTCTCATCATCGCCTTAATATTCGTTGGCTTAACAATCAACGCTCAATCACAAAGTAGTAATGTCTTTACAGGAAGGTTCATCAGAGTTGGCATAAACGATTATGGAGCGCTCGGAGTCCGGGATGACGAGTTAGGTCCCGTGGGATTTCAATACCCTATCGGGTATGAGTATGAGTCCTTAGCTGTTGGTTGGTGGGGTGATGGGTGGTCCGTCTTCTACGGGGATGATAGCGCGGGCTTCAGCCCTAGCGACGGTCCTTGGGGCACTATAGAGGACGTATCACCGACAGTTTCCACGATCCCTACTAGAGACGGATATATTCACATAATCAGCATGACTACTAATGACGGGAAACTACAATTAACTTTTAAGTATAGATTCTTCAAAAACTCTAAATTCGTTGCTCTCGCGATGTTTATCAAAAACGTAGGCGATACAACAATAGCTGATCTGGAAGTGAAGAGGATAGTTGACTGGGATGTCTGGCAGCCTTACATAGGTGATTACTACAATTATTGGGGGAAGGACGACGTTAGGAGACCTAGGCTAAACTTAGCTGTTGCATTCATAAACTCCAGCATAATGCCTGGAATACCGTCAGTTTACACGGGCTTCGCGTCATGGGAGAAACCGACGAATTACGACCTGTATTGGGACGACTATTACTCTAGAGGAATTTACTGGCCGGTCAAGGCTAACCTCACCTCGAACGGGAAAGCAACGTATCTTGATGATGGGTGCGTAGTTTACCAATGGTTATTGGGACAGCTAAACCCTGGTGAAACAAAGGTAATCCACATGGTCTACGCAGCTGGAAATAGTTTAACCGAACTTGAGATGAATATCGCGGCAGGATTGAGATTCGCGATAAAGCTAGACTATGACAGATATGAAAGCAGTGACTAAATCCCTGTAAGTTCAACACAGGCTTTTTATTTTGCAAGTAAGGTTTGAGCACAATTGAAAGCCTCATCTCTAAGGGCGGGGCTATTCCGTAGTTGATGTTTGGGGGTTGGATTTATAAGTTATGCTTTTGTTGTTGGTGTGGATGTAGGGCTATGCCCCGATTGTGTGAAGTGATTCCGGGGGTGCGTGCCGTTCACCCCGATGCCATATGAACCCACTCTAAAGGTAGCAGTACTACCTAGAGCGAGGAGAAAGCCCCTAAACGCGATGAGCAAGCACGAACCAACGAGAATGAGCATCTAGGGACAAACGGTAGGCTGAAACGTTTGTTAGGGTTTTGCCCTCTTTATTGTTTGATGGAGTGTTCTGGGGTTTGTGTTCAGGGCTCCAAACATCATAGTACCCCGAAAACTTGGGAAGCGAACCACAAACAGTCCGCTATGCGGCAACACATACATCAGTGTTTAATACCTCCCAAGCTGAAGCCGTAACCCCGAGGATCTATGATCCGTGTTAGAGGGCTCGCGGCAATGGATAGGGATAACGGGCCGGAGACCAGGCCGAGGGCTAAGCCATCAAGGGCGTGCAACCCTAAACCAACGAACCGCTCCGAAGAGACCTCACCCTTTATGACGGAGAGGGGTCAGAAGCGCCCACAGGAATTTAAACCTATCGCCAAACCTGCAACGACCTTATGGTGTTGGGTTCAACTAAGGTTCTTGAGGATGTAAGCGAAGTTGATGAAGTTACGTCAAGACTTAACCCATTTGTTAGCGCTTTATGGTTTAAAATTTATGCGATCCCTTAGCTTACGCTGATGGGCTGTTTTTCAGTTTTCATGATCATTTATATTGTTTGTGATTTGTGATTATAATCTATATTTCTCCTCTTCATAGTTTTATTAGAATCCCCAGAAGGTTTATGTGCCCAGAAGATTATGTGTTTAATTGGTGCCTCCGAGCTCCCGAGACCCGTAGGGTGATGAACCCTTGGCGACTAGCGGTGAGTCACTGCGGTGAGGGGGGCTCGGGGAGACCGTTGAGAAGCAGATGGTGGGGAACAAACGAACCACCACTTACCGAGAAACGGTTAAGGGATTGAGCGGTAGTGCGGTTAGTGTTGAGGGGTTTGCTAAAGTTATCGTTACCGTTAAAATATCCTTGTTTTTGAGGTGATCGCTGAGAATCACTATAGTTGCCGTGTGTCCAGGGCTTAAAGCTATGGGTAGCTGGAGGCTTGACCTAGTTTTCGTGTTGTCCGGTCTCGTTATGATCACGTATGATTCGTTGTTTGACACGTTATACTTAGAGAGGATTAGCTTAGTGCCGTCCGCGAACACCACAGTAACCCCGGTTACTAGTATTGCTTGAGGGTACCTACTACTGACGTTCACCGCTAGCAGGGTGCCCTCATGCAGCCACGCGCCGTGCACCGACCTAATTATGGACTCACCCTCAGCTCTCTCCCTTAAAGACTCACCCATCATCTGCGTGAGGTCCGCCAACCTGTGGAGCGTTGTTAGGAGGAAAGCTATTATAGCGATGAAGATAAGTATTAGCGCCGCCACCCCGACCACGGAGCTAATACCGTGCTTAAATCTTGGATGCGAGGACCTCAACCAAACCACCACTATACGAGATCTTAACCCTGACCACATCCTGCGGTTGAGGAAGCTTACAAGCGATCTCGACGACGTCGTAAGGTCTTAAGGAACTGAAGCCATCGCCCGGACACACCTCAAGCAAGACGTCGTCAACGTAAACACCGTATACCCCCACAGGATACTCACCGACAGATACTATCACGTGTAGAACACCGTCACCGCTCACGTAGCTCGCGGTAACTACCAGGAGCGAACGCGTGCTAACACTATACTCAGTCAAGCTCTTAGAAAAGAGTGACTCACTCAAAGAAATCACGGCGTTGAAATGCGCGTAAATCAGGGCGAGAGCTCCTAAAACTATGATAACTAATATCACGGCAGACACATACTCACTAACACCAAACCTAAACCTCATACCCGGCACACACCCCCAGCCCATACATATATCCCTCACACCCCGTAATAAATGAGGAAGACGGCTACTGAAGTCTTTGTAGTAAGTAATAAATATTTCGTTAAGGGTAATAATTACGGGCTTTAAAATGAGGGCACGGTCAGGCGTTTCACCCATTATAGCTACCATGATCTTAATACTGATAGCTACGGCGGCCGGCATCTTACTCTGGTTTTGGGTTAGTGGTTACGTGTCTAGAAACCCGGCAATGCAATCAGCGTTAGAGGAGAGGATTAAGATCGAGGCGGTGAGGGTGGATGTAGGGAGTGAAGGCACCACGATAACGCTATACGTGAGAAACATAGGTAGCATAACAGTGAACATAAGCTCTGGATACGTTCTCGACATGAACGGCAACTTAATTATGGGAGGACCCCTCAACGAGGTCATGATAAAGCCGGGTGAGGTAGGGCGGGTCATCATAAGCTCGAACCAAACCTTAATAAGGGAGAACATGTACCTAGCTAAGGTGGTTACGCGGAGAGGCACGGAATCCTTATACCCGTTCGTAGTCCCGCCTTAAGCCGCCGAAGATAACCCGTGAGGCGAGGACCATCCCCCAAGCATTAAGAGAAACCTTGATGCCCGCATCACCTCAGGTACGGAGCCCTCTACAACTGTTTTGGGTTTCATAAGGGTTTATAAGGCTTGGCATTATTATATGTTTTGATGAGATTCCCTGTGAGGGGTGAAGAGCCTGCGGAGGCTCTCCCCGAGGGTGTCTAAACACTCAAGATGTGGGGTCTTTGGGGTGGCCTCGAAAGCCCCCAAGCCCTATGAAGCCCCGAGCGGAATGCAGGGGAACAAAAATGAGGCTAATGATTACAGAGAGCTGTACCCCTCAAAAATATAACTTGGTTTCACGAGTATTAAGTCGGTGGTGCATGACCGCACATGCTGAGATCCGGTGACGTAGTCCTGAAGACTAGTTATGTAATTCCGACAATAACGGAGGTTAGAGTAGACATTATTGAGGGGGTTGATAAGAAACTCAAATACTACGTTCGCGAGCCACCGCTTAGTGACGCGGGCAGGACCTTTCTAAACACTTTCATAAACAAAGTCTACCGTGACTTAAACCTGATGAAGCGCTTAACTAGCCACGGATTCTCTACCGAAGCATTCAACACGGTAGTAGACTTAATGAGGGATTACGTGAGGAAAGAGATTCCCTCAAGGCTTAGCAACCTACTTAAGAGATCCCCTAATACGAAAGTAGTTAGTGAGAGCGAGATCCCTAACATAGCTTACTACATAGTCCGGGACCTCCTAGGTTACGGCCCCATAGACCCCCTCGTGAGGGATCGACAACTAGAGGATATAACGTGCAACGGGGTAGGGCTACCCGTTTACGTATTCCATAGAGAGTTTGAATGGCTTGAGACGAACGTGGTCTTCCCTGACCCAGACTCGCTAGAGAGAGTGATCAGAATCCTCGCCGTGAAATCTGGTCAGGAACCCTCAGTAGCTAACCCAATCGTTGAGGGGGTGTTAAAACCTGAAGGCTACAGAGTCCACATAGTCTTAGACACCGTGTCTAGAAGGGGTCATTCATTCTCTATCAGAAGGTTTAGGGAGATCCCCTTCACCATCGTCGAGTTGCTGAGAAGAGGTGTCCTAGAACCCGGTTTAGCAGCTATATTGTGGATAGCCGTGGAAAACAAGCAGGGGATAGTTATTTACGGACCTACAGGCTCCGGCAAGACAACCCTCCTAAACGCGCTAGCCATGTTCCTACCGCCGGAAATGAAGGTCATGAGCGCGGAGGACACCCCGGAGGTCTTCCTCCCCTTCCACGATAACTGGGGTTCCATGACTACCAGACTAAGCAGCGAACCGAGAATCCAGAACGTCACACTCCAAGCACAAATAGAGTCAGCCATGAGGCAGAGACCGGACGTCTTAATATTGGGTGAGATAAGGTCGAGGGAAGCGTACGCATTCTTCCAAGGAGTTACTACAGGCCACGGAGGACTAACAACGGTTCACGCGGAGAGTCTTGAAGCTCTGATAAGAAGACTCACATCACCCCCGATGAACGTGCCTAAACCCAATATAGCGACAGCTAAACTCTACGTCAACATACTCAGAATCCCCATGCCAAACAACATAGTCAGGAAAGTCACTTACGTTTATGAAGTCAAGGAATACGACGCGTTAAGAGACACCATAAGATTCAAGCTAATATCTAAGTGGGTTAGGGACAGTGACACGTGGCTCCTCGACTTAAGAGATAGTAGCTTGCTGAAGACAATAGCTGAACTAACCCTCACAACATACGAGGACGTGCTCACGGACCTGGTGAGGAGAGCTACTACGTTGAGCTACGCCGCAGCCAGAAACATCGACATATTCGAGCTTAACACACTCATAAGACGTTATAGGAAAGACCCTGTGAAAACCTTCAATGAAGCTAAGGAATTCCTAGGAAATCCTTATGAGTTGGTGAATCACGAGCTTGAGGAGAAGATTCTTTAACTACATGGCCTCGCTACCTAAGCAACTCTCACACCCACTCACCACGTTATACTCTAAACACTCAAGACTTGAAGACTACGTTATAGGTTCCGGGATAGGTAGCTTCGAGCAATACGTCACCATCTCCGCGACACTCACGTTAACCGCCGCGCTAACCACCCTCATCTTAGCAAGCGCCCTAACCTATTACTTAAGCGGCTTAATCCACCTCTCAATACTCTCCGGACTCGCGATTTCTTTAGGCGCGGTCTTCCCACTATGTTACGCGGCTTCCCTAAGCTTTGTCATCCTCAAATACAAGAGCAGGGGCACGGTAATGGAGGCTAAGTTCCCCTTATTCACGTCCATCACCTCATTAGTGTTTACGTCGGAGAAGAATATCTCAAGAGTTTTCGAGATCCTCAACCACAATTACGGGGAGATATTAAAAGATTTTCGAGTAGAGCTAGAAATGATAACCTCGCTAATTAAGCTGAACTACCCTGTTAGCGAAGCTCTCGCAAGAGTTGCTAAGGTAACCCCCTCACCAACCCTCAAAGAAGTTTTGCTAAGCCTCTCATCCTCGGTACTCATAGGCGCTGACCCCCTAGAATCGATGAAGGCAATCACCAACAAGTACTTGGAGAAGTACGCGCTTAAGGTTGAGAAAACAGTTAATGAGTTAGGCACCATGCTTGAGATATACCTCGCGATAGCACTCCTAACCCCGGTCGTAATGGGGTCGCTGGGAGCCCTACTAGTTTTAAGCCCCCTAGGCGGCATATCTTTCGAGTTAGTTATCTTCATACTCTCGTACGTGGTGGTGCCGGCTTCCTCCCTAGCGTCGATGGTATTAATAGACGCAACGATCTCTAAGGTGATGATATGAGCTTAAAAAGAATTATCATAGCCTTCTCAACCCTCCTAACGTTCACGACCCTACTACCCCTAACAACATTGGAGATCCTGAAAATCCTCGGCTTAACGCTCGATCAAGAAGTCGGGGTGTATTTCACGGTTTCAGGCACAGCCCCGCTCATCATTTTATCCGGTAACGCCACATACTTGTTCACAGGATTCATCATCAGCGGCTTAGCGCTATCCGCTTACTTATTAATCAACCCGAGGCTAAAGGAAGTTGAGAAGCTTAGGAACCAGTTAGGTGATTTAATGAGTGTTTTCAGGTCTCACGCAATGGCCGGGGTACCTATAATCGACTCCCTCAAGAAGACCGCCGAGCTCGTCGGCCCGCCAGCTTCTAAGTATCTCGAGACCTACGCCCACCTAGTATCTATAGGTGAAGACCCTCTAAGAGCTGAGACCATAGTAACTCACGGGTTGCCTAAGGAAGTCAGGCTAGTTTTCGCTTCGATCACGCAAGCAATGAAGTCTGGCGGCAGATACTTAGAAGTCCTGAGTCAGGGTGAGGAGTACTTGAGGCAACTAGCCAGGTTAAATGACGTTAGGAAGAGCAGATTATCTGAGTATAAGCTAATCCTAGCTCTCTCGGTGATAGCGTACGTCTTCGCTTCAATAGTGACTTTAAAGCTGGTTACGTCTATGGGTGTAGGTATTAAGGGCGTGCCAATCTCAACATCGCCGACAGATATCAGCATGCTCAAGTCAGCTTACTACATATCAGCACTCACACTAACCGGGATTACCTCAATAATAATGAGCAAAGCTATTGAAGGCTACGTAGCTAAATCATTGAAGTACGTAGCAGCGTTCACGCTAATTATCACGGCCATGTTCGTAGGATCTGAACTAATCTGACCCCTCCAGTCCGTTTGCCGGCTCCGGATAAAGAAAACTAGACTCAGTGACGACGGATTCACAAAGACTATATGTCCACGCCGAGAGATCTCAACATCTCCTTAAATCCTTCAGGATTCTTCATAGCTAGCGTGAGAACCTCGTCCGCCAAGTCCAGCCTCCCAAGCCTTATCAATATGGGTTTAACTAGAAGATAATTCAATATTAAGATAGCCGTATCCTCACTACTATACAAACCACGCAATGTCTCGTAAACCTTCCTCGGATCACTCAAAAATAAGGTTACCATGTCGCTATTGAGTTGAGCAACGAATAACTTATTTAATATACTCATAAGTCCTGGCATGACCCTAGAAGAATAGGACCGCACGTAAGAAACGAGCTCGTCCTTGCTCACCCTTAAAGATTGCGAAGGCACGGAAATCCCTCTCCTAAATATTATGATCGTAAGCCAAAATAATTGCAGGATCTAAAATAAATGTAAGTTTTAACATACTCATGTAAACCCCCGAACGAGAAAACCCTCAAAGCATTCATCAAGTAGATGAAGACTCCCGCACATAATTAACACCTTACGACAGCCTTATTACCAACACCCTCCACGACGCTGACGAAGATTCTTAGACCCTCCTCACTGTATGCCCTCCTCAACTCACCGCATATGTAGTCACCTAAACACTCGGCAGTGACCATGCTGCAATCAAAGACTTTCTGCTTATACTTGAACGGCGCCTCAACACGTATTCTACCAGCGTCCCCTGCCGGGATCAGGAAAGAGTAGCTCAAGTCCTTAACAAGCTTCTCAACAAGCTTCCTCAACTCAATGAAGTCAACAACCCACGAACCACTCAAGAAACCCTCAACACAAACCCCAACAAAGAAGGTGTGTCCATGCAGCAATAACTCACCCTCAACCAAGCTATAGTGAGCTGCGTCAAAACTAAGCCCGAAAACACAATCCCTAACCAACTTACTCGAAGCCACTGAAGATCCTCCTCAACTCATCAATATTCCAAGACATCTTAGGAACATACTCCTCCCACCGCTTATAAGGTAAAGTAAACCTCTTACCGAACTCTATGTTCAAAAGCCACATCATATCCCTGGAAACCTCAAAACCGTACTCAGCACCGACCTTCTCAAGAAACTCGGCAACGAACCTAACCATAGAGAAAGGAATGATGAATTGAGCCATACCTAAGCCAGAGTCATTCCTGTGAGCACAAGAAACTACCGTAGGGTGAGTCACTAAAGCCTCACACAACTTCTTAACAACGCCGGCACTCCTAGATTTAATTAACACAAGTAACGAGGTTCCTAGAGCCTCAGGATATAGCGGCAGGCTCATCAACCTAATACCCTTAATTAGGTAAGGCACGTGTGAATTCGCGTGCCTCCTAAGCTTACCTAAAGAAATACCTAAAGCTCTAGCTATCTCAGCCTGCTTAACGAAAGCATTCTTCTCCAACTCTTTTATAATGCCTAAGTCTATAGCGTCGAAAACCACTCTCTTCTCACCTACTTGTCGCTCCCTACCTAGATTACTAAACACTTCCTCGATAGTTTTTCTCAACTTATTGAAAGACTCCTTACTAAACCCCTTCTCAGAGGAAAACACTGAGTCAATTCCGTAAGTCGTGAAAGAGGTTTTATTCCTTAACCTCTCATGAAGTTCTATAACCACAGTATCACCACCTATCCTCACCGGCTGAGGAATCTCCTGAGCGTTGACAGGCATGTAGAGCGAGTAAAAGTGTTTGTTTGGGAAAACATAAGCTATCGCTTTAACAAACCTCATAAACTTAGCTGTAGATTCCTCTAAGAGAAGGTTTTTATTGGTTATTATTACCACCAACTTTAAACCTAACTCACTTAACGAGTAATCAACTGAAAACCAGAAGTATTTTCCTTTTAGGAGAACATTTACTCTGTAGAGTACCGACCTAACGTCCTCACCTAAAATCTCAGCTAGCTCTTTAACTATCTGATACTTACCGACCGTTTTTATCTTATACAGTGTTTCAAGGAATTCAGGTTCTATTAGCTTCATGAACCTCCCTTACCTATCCTTAACTCACTTCCGCACCATATCTAATCTAATATCGGGTTTTCTAATAAGATACTTGGGTAATTAAGCCAATTTGTATAATATGCAGTAAAATTGAAATCCTGCTTTAACGTTAACTTAATCGGTGAGTAAGTATATGAAGCCTGAGTCAGCTGTTAAGTTGGTTGAGGTTCTTGAGACTCTGAACAAGAATAAGAAGCTGTTGGTCGTAGCCGCAGTACTAGCTGTAGCTCTAGCTAAGATAGATTTCGGCGTACTCGGCGACGAAAACCCGAATGACTGGTCTGTTTTGTAAGGAGTTAAGTTAGTTTTTGATTTTACTCATTAATAGTTTTGGTGTTTCCTCGTTCTGGAAAATCTTAAATAAGAGGGACGTTATTATCTCTTCCGCGGTTCCGTTATTTGATTCTACCACTATCGTTTCTAGGTCTTTACCGTACGTCATCCTAGACATTAGGTTAAGTACCGGTAGTAGTCCTGGAGCCACTCTCCTTAATTCTCCTATGTTTATTTTATGACCTACCATCGCCTTACCCCGAATATAATCTTGTTTTTGTTCTATTGTAAGTTACTGTAAATGACGTAACCCGTGTTTTTGTAGTAAGGTTTATAAAGGTTTTTTGCGTAATATTTTTGTATAATATTGGTTACTTATCGTCTGGAACCCTCCTCAAGACCATGAAAGTCTCCGTTGACTCTATTTCCTCGATTGATGGCAGGTATTTTAGCAGGTATCTCGATAATTCTTCCCAGCTCCTTATCCACACCCTCAATATTATGTCGTAAGCTCCTGTGACTATGGCTGCTTCCTCTATTCTGGGTAGCTCGTTGCTATTCCTGGACTCATTAACTAGTTTCTTAGCTAGTTCGTACTGGTCTAGCTTGCCTGTAAGACCTTTCCTCACCTTCACCGCGACGTACGCGTAGTAGTTGTAGCCTAGGACGTCGGG
>Ga0080004_1137910_pt1 | contig 10998 bp, 15 predicted proteins | sample WasSprMetagenome_FD_69207 | JGI IMG/M metagenome (GOLD analysis project Ga0080004, IMG submission 69207) | Sulfidic aquatic microbial communities from Washburn Spring, Yellowstone National Park, USA - WS (SPADES assembly) (version 2) | ecosystem: Environmental > Aquatic > Thermal springs > Hot...
TAATCCTTGGATCAATTAATCCAGATCTTAGGGTATTAAGGGCATCCCCCATGGATCTACCGCAAACTTCAACTCTTACAATGAAGAAACCAGTGTAGCTAGAGCCCTCAGAGACATTGAAATAATAATAGTTGGTAGAAGAGTTAAAGTCCAAGTTATATGCAAGAATAGGTGTAACGGTTTGATTAAAACCACCAATCAAGGAAATATTTTGAGGAGTCTCTAATACAAGTGTATCATTAACACCCGACTCATAGACAACAATACCGTTGAAAAAGTAGAATACACTACACTCAAAACCACTAAAAGACTCTGCATTGACGACGGGAGTGAAGAACTCAACGATCATAACCATTAATAATACCAAGTAATGAAGCCTCGGCACAAACAAAACACCCTCATATACCAAGTATCCCCAATATCAACTAATAAATAATTATGTAAATACCTCTATATTTTTAAATTCTTTGTACCAGACTTGCTTCAACGTGGTCTTCAATGTTATGCCCGTGAAATGGAAGTAAGCATAGAGGCCCTTGAGGTAAAGGCTGAAAGGGTGTTCAACCCGGAAAAGCTGAACACGGTAAGGAGATTGCTGGCAAGCTACAAAGAAGTGAGAATTAAAGCATGCGTAAATCCAGCTGCTTCCCGAGAAGTTCTAGATAAAATGGTAAAAGCTGTGAAGAAGCAGTGCCCAATAGCCGACAGCGTGGTTAACCAGATACTACCTAGTAGTTAGATTCAAAACAACGCTCTGGAATGACCAGCCCGTGGCATAGTGGAAAGACTTGCTAACAGGGTCATCTGTTTTGCATACCACGAGTACATGGTCCCAATCCTCATCTAATTCTAGAGTGTGGAAACTGAGATAGTGAGCTTGAGCTACGCGTAGAGAGCGGCTGGAAGCAGAAGAGTTAAGGTCGAGTGGTTAAAAAAGTAATAAAATATAGTGCTATGGTGTGCACTTAGGGCTTTATTACTGGGAAGTTCACTACTCTCTTCTCTATTGGCACGTACTCTATGTCGAATCCGAAGTGACGTGGGCCCAGTACTTCTAGTCCTTTTGGCGTTCTAAATGGCTCGCGGCCCTTTAGGCCGACAACTGACACCTTTATTCCCTCCTTTAGGTCGGTGTTTGTGATTGGCTCCCCTGTCTTGGAGTCTATGATCTCTATTATGTCGGGGCTTGTCGCGAGCACCTTGTCGTCGAACCACATTACGTGGTTCTCGTTCTTGAAGAATACCTTGGCCTCGTGGCCCTCGAACTCGTCAGTTCCCTTAATGTACGTTGTTCCCCACATGTACCCTTCTCTATCCTCCCAATCCTTCTTGGATACTATGCCCCTGAAGAGCACGTAGCCATTCATTTTCTTGGCGACCTCTATAGCGGGGTCTTTTCCGGCTTCCACGGCTTCTCTTATAGTCTTTCCGATAATATAGGCTTCTGTCAAGGTGCCTGGAATAACCACTTTCTTCATCTCTCTGCCAGTTATCGCGAAGGACGCGCCTCCCACGAGCCCGAAGGAGGCGACACTTATGAGCTTACCTATTCTCTCAGCCATCAAGTAGTTAATGGCCTTCGAGACCACTGTCTTGTTCCCATATTCATCAACGTAGACTGCAGGGTATGGTGGTATGTCGTACAGGTATGTCGTTATCTGGTCGATCTCCGGGATGGCCCTCCCAGCGTAGTCGCCGTCAACTATGATCTTGCCCAGAGTGACAGCGACATCCACGGGTCCGGGGGTGTTCCCGCCTCCTAGCTCTATCGCCACTACGCCCTCGAACTCCACGCCCAAGTACTTCTCTAGCTCCAGAACCGCGTAAGTTAGTATCCTATCAGCCATTCCAATTCTCTTAACTAAGCCAAGCGAGGTCATCTTGGCAACTACTTCAGGGGTTTTGGGGGCTATTGAGCCCATCAAGTATGGTGTTACAACGTAAGCGTCGTCTCTTACGCTATTAACGTCGTGTATAACTATTTCCCCGTACTTCTCGAGGTCCTCGAGGAGTATTTTAAGCCCGACCTGCGGAGAACCACCACCACCGGTTCCCAAGAACGTGCAGCCACGAACAAAGTCCTCTACATCTTGTCTAGTCCGGAGCTTTAACATTGCCCAGACACCCTTAAATACCTATGCCGGCACAACTTATAAATCTTTCTTCCTGGGGACGGGGATCCTGGTCTGCTACAACTCCCAAAGGATTAGGTTCCGCGGTAGAATGAGTGCGTAGAAGTGAAAGTAAAAAATGGAGTTAGCGTGGTTTAAGGCGCTAATGGAGCCTTGGTTTCCCTGTGTACCGCGTATATCAGGTACAGGCCCCAGATCAGCCAAATAGCGGAGACTACTGCCATTGCAGTGCTCTCTGCGCCAGCTACTTTGATGAAGTAGTCTGCTGGGAAGAATAGTACTCCGGCAAACCCGCTGGATGCAGCCCACCATATTGTCTGTATTGCTGTCACGCCGAATTTGTATGGCTCGTGGAGTGCACGTAGCCTAATAGTGCCCACTAATGAGGGTAATAGTGCCAGTAGTGCTGTCAGTATCCACGGGAACCCGGCGTACGGGCTTACATACCAGGCCATTACGCCGAGTACTAACCCCACTAAAGCTGTTACTATACAAACCAATAGGTATGCGTATACGTGCCTCTTAATGCCCTGCACGAGAAACTCACCCCGGGGCCTTCCCTGCCCTAGCAAGCCATCTCTTAATGGCCCAGCTTGGTGACAAGCCATACTTCGTAACTTCGAATTTACCAATCGTATACTTTATACCGGCCTTGTCTAGCAATATTGCTAGAACGCAGTACAGGATGAACGATATTAAGAAGCTGTTTAATGAAGGTATCCCAACGGTAATAACCCATGTCCCGAGGACACCTCCAATAGCTGTAGATATCCAGCCAATGAGGTTTACTTCCGGTAACTTATCACCTATTTTCAGTCTATAAGCCTCAGCTAGCGGAGTCTTCTTGTACAAGCCTCTATACACGTAGAAGTCAGCTATTAATGTTCCACTCACTGCTGGCACAAAGCTACCGAGGATCGTGAGGAACGCTATGTAGGGATCTAGGCTGGCGCCAGCCACGAAGCCCACGTAAGCCGCTATCGCCGTGCCGATCAAGCCTTGTATAATTACCAGTGCCCTTCTGCTAAGCGGGACGATGAGAGCCCAGTTCAGTGCACCACTATACAGGTTGTTGTCGTTGGTTGTCCACTGCCCAAGAATTGCGAGCAGGTATGCTCCTAGGCCTACACCGATCGCTAGCAAGGCCTCCGTGATTCTAGCGCCACCCATAGCGAGTGTTAGGACTCCTGCACCTACGAGGAAGTAGACTTCAATTATTATGACTTGAACAAACCAAGCTAAGCCCGCACCTAAACGGCTCTTTGCAAACCTAGCAACATCGGGTGTTATCGTAGCACCCGCAATGTAGAGGCCGACGACCTGGGCAACCCCTATTTCCCAGGGCGCTGATCGGACTGGCTGGACTGCTAGGACTTTTTCCCAGCCCCCTCCCACCATTACTCCCGCTGCAAACGATATCCCCGCGAGGATTATCCAAAATGGCACGGTCAAGTAGCTGAGAAACGCTATACCCGCTATGCCAATCGCAGCTGTTATCATCATCATTAAGCCTCCCCAAATAGAGGCCACGCCCACGCTCATGATAGGGTTACTAGGCATTAAGTCATGCATCATGACTCCGAAAAGCCACGTCTCCACAGCATACCATCCGAGACCACAAGTTATGCCCGCAAGCGCTAAACCCCATAGAAATGCCCCGAACCTGCCATATGGCCAAGTCATGCACGCGTACGTTGATAGCCTACTCGACGCACCCATGTAGGCTGTGAGGAAGCCTATTACACCCTGTATTAGACATCCAATAATTGCAACCCACACCATATCCGCTAGAGTGTACTGAGTACCTAGGGCGGCTCCCCCCCACAGTGCAGCTATACAGGCCAACACTCCCGTGAACACGAAGAATATTGCCGTGGTTGTCCTAAGGGCGGTTTCGGGCACTGGCACCAGGGTGTAATCTCCGTAAATGTCTACCCACTCGTACTTACTCTCTCCACTACTCGCCAATGGAGGGTCACCCAACCTAGATAATTCAAGGGCGTGGCTTATATACCTTTTAGAATAAGGCTCCGCATCCTGGAGAAAAGCGGAAAAATAAAATATGTAGAAGTACTATTCGCCACTCTCCGCGTAGTACTTCTCGAGTATAGATGCTGCTTTCCCCGCGAGCTCAGTGTTAATCTCTATAACGAACTTCTTGAACTCCTCTGCACTATACATTAGCGTTACAATACCTCTTGAGAGCTTGCCCTTTAGTTCCTCAAAGTACCTGGCGACCTCAGGATCCTCCACCAGCCCTGTCTCCAGCGAGAACTCAATGAGCCTTCTCATCGCGTCTAGGCACCTGAGGGGACCATACTCACGGGGCTCGTCGAGTAAGCCCCTAGCACTGGAAGCCAGGTACGCTAGTAATTCGAGAATCCGCACGATTTTCCCATCTTTACTCATCTAATTTCACCTCCACACGACCAGCTCACTGAGGGGTAGCCTTGGAGGTGGCTCTGGAATGCTCCTAGGGTACCCTACTAGGATTATCATGACGGGGTCCCAGCTCTCGGGTAGGGAGAGTATTTTCTTCACTGCTTCCTTGGAAAAAGACATTATCATGTTTGTCCCGAGGCCCAGGGAGTGCGCGAGGAGGGCAATGGTCTGCGCGACTATCCCCGCGTGAACCAGGTACATCACGTCCCTCGCGAGCGGCCCTGCTTTCTCGTAAGCCCACTTCCTGTCCGAGCACACGACTATTGCAGAGGGGTTTCCGCCTCCAATCCATCCCGGGGAGAACATCTTAATGGCCTTCAAGAGCTTCTTGTCCGTTACGACAACGAATCTCCAGTCCTGCACATTACTGCCACTAGGGCTCCACCTCGCCAGGTCAAGTATTTTCTCCACGATTTCCCTCGGCACAGGTTCATCAGTGTACTCGCGAATAGTTCTCCGTGCCTTGACAATCTCGGCTAGTACTCCAAAGCTCGAGCTAGGTTCCAACACGGCATCCCTCTTACTGCCTAATCCAGCGCGTTCCCAGCGCTCTAGGCCAAGATCACTCCTTCCTTAATTAAGAGCTTTCCATCAACATACACTGTTGGCTTCTTGATTATTCCATCCAAGTGTATTCCGGCTTTAACCACTCCACCTATTGTACTGTTATCGCCTAACGCTATGTGAACTGTGCCAAAGGCCTTTTCATCCATTAGTATATTACCAACTATTTCTGCGCCCGGATTAGTACCTATACCAAACTCCGCAATATTAAATGCTTCCCTAAGCCCCACGTTCTTGAGTAGCGTCTCCAGTTTCTGCGCCTCCGGCCCTCCCTTAAACTCTACTGCAAAGCCGTCCCTCACAGTTATAGTTATGGGCTCTCTCAAGATACCCACGCCTGCCACGGAACCGTCAAACACGATCACTCCGTTCGCTGTGCCCTCAACCGGTGCCACAAACACCTCCCCCGCTGGCAAGTTCCCGAATGACCCCTTCTCATGTAGTATACCCGAGTCTGCAATGAACTTTCTCCCCTCAACGGAGAACGATACGCTGGTGCCGCCAGGGCTCTCTACTCTCACCTCCCTAGCACCCTCTAAGAATCTCAGCAAGCGCTCGTTTCGCTCCTTGATCTCCTTGTAGTCCACTGCAAGCCCCTTAATGAATATCTCGGACGTTAAGCCAGGCATTGTGGCTCCCCGTGCCCCCCTCTCCGTGGCTCTCTTGCGCGCCTGCGTGTGCGTTAGGCTGTACTTTGTCGGCGCCACGAACACGTCTACGTGTTGCCACATTTCGGCTATAGGTTTCGGCGGCTCTTCTCCATGCCTCGTTCTAGGCTTCATTACAACCAGTATTGTCTCTGCACCTGCTTCAAGCCCAGCTTGGAATATGGCTTCTCCAATGACTTTAGTCTCCGCGTCTGTTATCACTAAGAAGAGCTCGCCAGGCTTAACACCAAGACATGAACGCACAGTTGTCTCAGCTGCCCTCCTCATTTCGGGAGTTATGGTTGTAGACAATGAACTCACCACAGCTAGAAATAGCACTAGGGGTTAATAAAAGTTTAGCGAAAGCCGTTCCCCACATCTCGAAGTTCACTGCTTTTTATACACCGCGCCAATAATTTCTTGAATTAGGTGAAATATGTGGAGCGTTCAGGTCTAAGCGCGTTCGAGGTTGTGTCAAAAGTTGTCGTGGAGAGGAGGTCTATAAGGGCATGCACTCACGAGGTGCTATCAAGAGAAGTTATTAAAAGAGTTCTCGAGGTTGCTAGATGGAGCCCTAGTGGTGGCTGTTCCTGACCCCCTACTATTGCAACCCCTGCGCCTCTAGCTTTCTCAACGGCCATCTCCATGGCCGTGTAAGCAACCACTTGCCCTAAGCTAGCACCACTATCTATTAAAGCCATTGTGTAAGTCTCCTTCACAACCTTAATCTCGGCTCTGGACTTAACAGACCCTACTTTAATGCCTGTCGTGTATCTCTTGAGGCTCTGACACCATGGTTTTCAATACTCATTAAGCTAGCTGTAACTAAGACATCTGCGACGATCTCGGCGTGCTCACGAGGAACACCAAGAGTAGGGAAGACGTCGGTGATGTAGTTCTTCAGCGAAGTCCACTCTACCCTAACAAATTCCTCTGGAGGAGTTAGAACAGTCTTCTCGTACAAGTACATGGCTAAACACCCATGTAGTGAGAGCTTGTTGCACGTAACGAATTTAATAAGGAAGAAAGAGAATAATAAGGGAAAGACGCAGTCTACAAGTAGGATTAAAGTAAAAGTTGGAAACCAAGAGCTATGTCCCTTTAAGTAGTTCTGTCCGTTTTTCCACTTTATTTCATGGTATATCGCCTCTAGTTGCTGGCCAATCGATATGGTGTAATAATTTGTAATTCGAAATCGTGACAGCAAGCCAGCTGAGTTAAATGCTTCGCGGCTCTTTCTGCGAACCCTTAGCTACTATAAATTTCCTTTGGGTAGCATTAGAGATAGCTTTATTACCCCGTAGCCCCCTATTGGTTTCAGAGTGACCCTGTTGCAACGGAAGATAAAGATCTTGGATCTCGTCCCAATAATTTACACTGAGGGGATTAAGGCGGCTATTGAGGATAGAATGAGCCTCGCTAAGAGGATCTCAGAGGAGACTAATGGGCTAGTAGTGATGGACGTCGTAACTATAGATAAGGGGGCTGCGTCAATAGAAAGCGCTTACGACGAGTACATCAATGCGCCGTACATCATACAGAAGGTTAAGTGGGCTGAGGAGCAGGGCTATAGCGCAGTGGTGATTGACTGCTTCGGGGACCCAGCGCTCGATGCTGCAAGAGAGGTTGTTAAAATACCAGTTGTGGGCGCTAACCACGCAGCCACGTTCTTAGCGTCTCAAATAGCGCACGGTTTCTCGGTGATCTCGATACTGCCCGAGGTGAATCCACTAATAATACACTTATTGCGCAAGTATAGGTTAATACAACACTTGGTCTCAATAGAGACCATTCACGTGCCAGTGCTAGAGCTGGAGAAAGACCCGGAGAAGGTTGTTAAGACAGCGCTAGAAGCAGCTGAAAGAGCCTACGCTAAGGGAGCTGGCACCCTCGTGCTAGGGTGCACTGGTATGTCTTTTCTAGCAGATTCTCTCCAAAAAAGGCTCCTCGAGAAGGGCATTGAAATACCGGTAATAGAGCCTTTGAGGGCAGCTATATATACAGCAGTAGCCTGGGTCTTAATGGGGATATCACACAGTAAGCTAACATATCCTAAGCCACGCGAGAAACTAAGGGTACTCTAGTTGCTTCAAACTCATCTTTTTAACTACTTCTAAACTTTCACTCTCTTAGCGAGTTGTAACGAGGAGACATGCGAGGAGTTAACTGAGAGTTAAGGAGAGCGAAGAATACGTGGTAAAAAACTAGAGTGGATTTTGTTTACTTCTTCGTCAAGTACTTCCCGGCGACATGTATAGCCATTGCTAGGAAGAACCCTATGACTGATGGCACGAAGTACGTTAACCAGGCGGCTGTTAGCGAGAACGCGACCAGGCCTCCAATAAGCCAGCCTATGAACCCCGATATCTCGACCTTCTTCGGCGGCTTGATCTCCACAACTCCCTTCCTAATAACGTAGAACTCTCCAACAATTACTCCAGCAGCAGGCAGGATCCAGTTTGCCAACGCGTTTAAGAAGTCTATCCAGTACCATACAATCCCAAGCACTGCGAGGATCGAGCCGAAGATCGCCGCGGCCATTGTAATATGCGGCCTATACTTACTTTTACCAATGGAGGCTGTAATAGCGAGACCCGCAGAGTACGCATTTATAATGTTAGTTGTAAACTGCAGTATCCACGCCAATACTAGTAGTGGCCACAGGTAGCTTGCGGCAACTCCCAGCTTAACTAGGACTAAGACTATGTTCCACGCGAGGTTCGGTGGGAGGCCGGCCTTTATCGCCGCTAAGCCGAAGAACATGCCTATGATCTCCATGAACACCGCTACGAGGAAGAACCCTAGTAGGCCTGCTAAGAAGACCTCCTTCTTCTTAGGTCTAATCCACCGAGCCGTGTCAGGTGCGATCGTGGCGCCGCAGGCAATTAACCCTATTACGAGGTTAATCGTGGCCATGATGTTTATCAGCGCTATCTGAGGCGTGTAGGCTGGTGGCACGTACTGAGTAAACATCCCTAGTCCAACAGCCGCCACGGCTAGGTAGGCTCCATATATTGTTAAAGCCGCCATTGCAGGTATCGATATGTGTAGTCTACTATCGCTATTGACGCTATTCCCAGCACTGGAGGTATGGCGTGAACTATTCCACTAATCATAGTGAATGTCGCGGAAGGAGGGTCCATTAACCTCCCAGGGCCTCCTATGTCCCAGCCAAACAGGGCTGCAATAACCGCGCCTGCAAGCCATGTTTCTACACCAAACCAGCATGTTGCAGGAATACCGCTCAAAACCCAGTTCACGATCGCTCTAGCACCCCACTTCCCCACTGCTTGTTCAGCTAGGAGGTACGTGGAGAGCCCATACTTCGCGCCAATATACGAGGTCAGGAAGAATATCGTGAATAGAACTATGTTCCCGATAAGTATTGTTGCCAGGGCTATTGGTCCAGGGACGTATGCAAGTGGTGTACCTCCACCCATGAACGCTGCTAACACGAAACACACACCAGCCCATGCAGCGGCGTGGTACGTCCATGGCTTTCTTAACTCCAGGGGGATAGGGGATAGCGCATATGCCTCTTCAGCTCTCTCCTTGGGTTTTTCAGCGGGCTTTTCGGCCATCGTACACACCCACTATATCTTAAGGAACCGGAAATATATAAACTTTCCTAAAAGAAGTCGATTGATTTGTGGGCCCATCGAGCACTTTGCTTCTCTAACACTTCTACTGCTTTTCTAGCTAGCTCGATGTTCACGTCTACAATGAACTTCTTGAACTCTTCGGGTTGTATAGCAGTAGTAGGATACCCTTAGAGAGCTTTCCCTTAAGCTCTAGTAAGTAGCTTGCTATTGCGCTATCCTCGACGAGGTTTATTTTTAGTGCCACGTCTATGAGCCTCCTCATAGCGTCTAGGCACCTTAGAGGCCCGTACTCGTGCGGTTCTTCAAGTAGCCCTCTCGCGCTCGACGCCAAGTACGCTATTAGTTTGAAAACACGAACTGTCTTAGTGCTCGCACTCACCTAGCTCACCTCCAAACAACCAGCTCGCTGAGTGGCAGCCTGGGCGGCGGTTCTGGCACGTGCTTCGGGTACCCGAGAAGTACTATCATGACTGGGTCTCAGTGTTCGGGTAGCTCTAGCATGCTCTTGACGGCCTCCTTGGAGAACGACATGATTATGTTTGTTCCCAAGCACATTGCGTGAGCTAGTAGAGCTATTGTCTGAGCAACTATTCCAGCGTGCACTAGGTACATAGTGTCCCTAGATAGAGGCCCAGCTTTCTCGTAAGCCCACTTCTTATCCGAGCATATCTCTATTGCAATAGGATTACCGCCTCCAAGCCATCCAGGCGAGAGCATTTTAATAGCTTTAAGTAGGTTTCTATCTGTGACCACAACGAACCTCTAGTCCTGCACATTGTCACCACTAGGACTCCACCTAGCTAAATCAAGTATTTTTCTACAATTTCTCTTGATGGCGCTTCATCAGTGTACTCTCTTATAGTCCTCCTACTCTTCACAATATCCGCTACAACCTCAAATTTAAAAGTAATAGGCATGAATACCCTCAGGTACTAGGAGAGTGCGCTTCTAATAAAAAAGCGTTTACAACCCTTAATGTATTGCGTTTAGGGGATTGTAGTGGGCTCCGCTGGAGGCTATGCAGTTGCGCTGTAGAAAAGCTTAAATAGGACTAAAACAATAATTCTCACAGACAGGGTGCTCGTGCATGAAGAAGTTCACTATCCAGGACCTCAAAGATATAGTTGTTGGAGCAACTTTCCTCGGCAGTGGTGGCGGTGGGTCACCGGAAAACGGGCTCCAGCTGGTTAGCGAGATCGCCAAGATCGCCAGCGAAATACCCGTTGTAGAGCCCGCCGAGCTTGCGGACAACGAGTACGTTGCAATGATTGCAGGGATGGGTGCCCCCAAAGCCCTGAAGGAAAAGGGTTTTGGGCCGGAAGCCATATACGCGTTTGAAGGCCTTGAGAAAGTGTACTCTATTGTGGGCGCGAAGTTCAAGTACATAATGCCTGGTGAAACCGGCGGCTTTAACTCCATAACCCCCATTTACGTGGCTGCAACTAAGAAGCTGGTGGTGGTGGACGCGGACGGTACGGGTGGAAGGGCTGTACCAGAGCTTGGCACAACGCTTTACCAGCTGTATGGTATCGCACACTCGCCATTCGTCGTAGCTGACAGGGAGGGTAACACCGTTGTGGGCTGGTTAAAGAACCCGATGGAGGGCCGCAT
>Ga0080004_1137410_pt1 | contig 10996 bp, 19 predicted proteins | sample WasSprMetagenome_FD_69207 | JGI IMG/M metagenome (GOLD analysis project Ga0080004, IMG submission 69207) | Sulfidic aquatic microbial communities from Washburn Spring, Yellowstone National Park, USA - WS (SPADES assembly) (version 2) | ecosystem: Environmental > Aquatic > Thermal springs > Hot...
AGGGGAGGCGATGATCGGCGCGTGTGAGGAATTAAGTCAGATATGCCTTGAGTGCGCAAAGAGATACGTCACAGTAGTAGAAAGAGACAGCAGGATAATAGTCTACGCGGATCTAATGAGCGACCTGTTCAAGAACGCGACCGCGAGGCGCGTGGTTGAATCGCATGTGGCTAGATGTGCTGCTGAGCTTGCAGCTGCGTTATACAGAAAAGTTGAAAGGGTGGGGTGGCAGGAGGTCAACGGCAAGATGCGCTATTTCTGCGTGGTTGTATGAGCTTCATTGCCGAGCTTGGATATGCCGGACTGGCGCTCGGATATGCGTTGCTCACAATAGCAACCGCTATAACGTTGATAATCTTGCTGAGATATTTCTAGAAAAAATCGGGTTATTCGGTTAGGGCGTTCACAAGGAGCGCTATTGCGAAGAACGCGAGTGTCGCAATGGCCGTTAGTACAACGGCGAATAAGGACGCGTACTCTATATAGCCCTCTAAGGGGTAGATATGAATAAACGCATAGCGCGACAAAACCTCCCTGATTGCCCACATGAATGTCATCACTATCCATAACAAAATTCCAGCAAGACCCCACTTTACAAATAGATCGCCAATTCGGCGAGGCGGCTTGCTGGCCAAAGTTGCCGCGAGCGCCAAAAAGAACGCTATCGCCATCATTGCCAGCCAGGCAGGCAGCACGTATTCTACGTCCGGCGCGGGCATAGCTTTCTACCCCCCTCGGCGAAGCTGACCGCTTTACTCTTTCTGTAGAGCTTGTTGATTATGAACGATTTAGAGACTGAGCATTTATCGAGCACCTCCTGGACATCCACACAACCTACTTTCAAGAGCTCCATAATACAAGCCTCCTTGACCTTGTCCGCATCCCCCGCGATGACTTCATCTCCCACAACCACGGCCTCCTCGACGCCTCCGCCCTCCTCTGCCGCCTCGGCAACCTCGGAGCGGTAGTACATGTAATAACTCATACTGTAGATATATTTGAGGAGCTCCTCGACCTGACCAAGACGGCGGCGGAGCTTGGCGATATCTATCCACACTGCCGCGACGAACACAACTAGGACTATCTGTAATATCAAGTCCGTCATCTCGCCACCATTATGTCCGAGGTACAATTGACATATAATGTATTTACGGATAGGCTGAATCTGCACGAGCTCACGTCTCCCGCGAGCGTAAACGACGTAGAGTTCTGCGCATATATCCACCCCCTCTTTACGAATATATACTGGTCTGTTACCAAATCTACGCCGCACACTATAACTCCGCTTGATGTCCTGAAAGCGTTTCCTTGACACATGAACAGGTTAACGACACTCTGAGGTTGTTGCTGCGGCGGTGGCGGCGGCGTGGCGTTGATCTTGACGACCTTGACCTGCTGCGGCGGAGGAGCGCGCGGCATGTTGGCGAGCACTATCCATATAACCGCAGTGGCGACAACAAGTATTATCGCCAGCGTCCTGGTGCTGAGCTGGCCGATCTGGGACTCTGTCGGAGCCATATGGTCTGGTTACGGCACATTTATAAAAATTTAACTTTCGGAGGACGGCAAGATTTTTATATTGGCGCGGGGGGAGCGGACATGTGCCGCATCAACCCCGACCTCGATGTGGACCGCGTCGAGCAAGTGGCATCAATGATAATTAAGGCTGCGACAGCGGGAGATATAGATTCGTTGATCGAGTATCTGCGTCACGGCGTCCGCACGGAGTTCATGAAGCGTATTGTGGCTCACGCGAAGTCCATAAGCGAAGATAGGGCAAATACGCTATACGCGCTTGCCAAGGGATACGTCTATGTGTCGTATATATCCGCAATGATCGATGCGGCGGTGGACGGCGTAACGTCTGCGCCATATCTCGCGGGATACTACTACCCTAAAGTTGAGTGCTGTCAAGCCCTAAATGCGATTAAGAGTGCGTGGTTGCATTTCCTCGCGACGACTAATATCCCGAATCGCGACGCGGCCAGGGCGTGGATATCGGCGATACTCTATGAGTATCCGTGCCGCGTGCCCGCGTCGGTGGTGACTGCACTCAGAAACATGCAGGACTATCTGGCCACACTCGCCTTCGACGCGTCGATATGAGCTGCGCGCAGTGCTTCCTGGTGGTGAGCAAGGACTGCCCTCACTGCAGGGAGCTTCTACACCGCGCAAAAGACGCGGTAGAGCTCCTGTCAAGGCGCGGCATGCTCGTTGTAAACATTGAGGATTTTCCCGACTTGGCGCTTGCGGACGTATATGAGGTCAAGAACGGCGACCTGAGGCTAACGATCCCCACGCCGCAACTAATCTGCCTAGCGAAAACCGACCTGGGCTGGACAAAGCTCTATCAATATGTCATTAAATCTCCAGAGGAATTCTACGAGGCACGCAGGTTCTTAGAGGCGAAGCTTCATGCGATAAAGTTGCAATTTGGCAAGACGTGCTTTGAGACGCGCGGCAGGAAGAGGAAAGAGGAAAGCGAGGATCAAGAGCAGAGCAAAAGGAGGGGCAGGAGGGGGCGGTCATGAGCGTGTGCTATAAGTTAAAGGGCAAGGTCTGGCGCACAAGCCACGGTTACTACGTGCTGTATCTATACATACGAGGCGTGCCGCATGAAGTCAGAGAGACGCTAGATGAACTAGCGGGCAAGGAGGTCGATATAGCGATACTATGTCCATAGTCGCAACGACGTCATACAAGGCATACGACGCAACGCTAGACAAACTGGTCACGATATCGATAGATAAAATAAGGAGAGAAATATGCGTCAGCAAGGAGGTTATGTTCGGTCTCGGCAGAGAGTGCTGGCCGTACCCCCACGGCGCACTTTCGACGTTTGAAATGATTCTAAGGGAGCGGCGGGTGCCCTACGTGGTGCGCTCCCCCGAGTTTATAGCGTTGCATCTATACACGACGGTGGTCTGGGAGCCGGCGGGGGTTAAGGTGGTCGAGGTGTACTACGACAACCGCGGCTTTCTGCGCGATACAAAGGGCAGGCTGGTTGAGGTTGCTGGCATAGATACCGCGGCGAGGGAGCGCACTGCCGCGGCGGATATCTACATGTGCCTGGGCCACGTCACTGAGAGGGCTGACAGCGTAAGGATAGAGTGCATCGCGCCCCCCTTCGAGGCCGCTCAGGCAATGTGGGCGCTTGAGAGGGCAAAGCTATGCGTGGCGGAAAAGCAGGATCTCGATATATTGAGAGACGTGATTAGGCGTTACGAGGCTGAGCTGAATTCATGTAAAGCCGAGCTAGAAGAGTTAAAGAAGGTCAAAAAATAGGTTTTTTAGGGTTGGACTGTATATAGGCCCAGAACCCAACCCCTTTCTATTTTCACAACGCTTCCGGCGGGCAGGTATGCGACGTAGTACTGCCCGAGTTGTCTTGTGCAGTTATCTAGGGGGAGCGGCCCCACCACCTGAGGGCATGTCGCATTTATTATGTGGATCGATTGTGCAACCACGACCGCGTCTGTCTTCATCTTGACCACTGCGCTCTGGATCATCAAACTGTTGGCTGCGACGACTCCTAGTGCCGCGATCACAGCCGCGGCGGCTATGGCCAGCCTCAGGTATTCTGCGTACATACTCATGGTCTAGGCCTAGTTATATAAGCATATATCAGTATGAGCAGCAGAGGCACCCAAAGGAGCGGAAATAGAATTGTGCCAAAGAGCCATGCCACCATGGTGTTGTAGACTGCGTGGGCTGTTATTGAACCTACGAGCCCATGACGGCGGTAGACATCGGTGATCCAGCGGGTGCCCATGGAGATAATTGTCAGCACGGCCGGCGCGGCGACAAACGCTTGTATGAGCCTCGACGGAGCGTGCAGCACGACAAACATATAATTTGCCAGCGGCCCCACAGCGTCCAGAGCGAAGCGCGATATCAATTCCTCATAGCCGATCACGCCTGGCCACATCAATATATCAACCAGTCCAAACTGACCTGTAAAAGTGTTGTGGCCAAGCGCTCCGAAAAGCGACATGCTCTGGATCAAATTTATCGACATAAAGCTCGATAGTATGTCAAGCGATGGCGTGAACATGGTGAACAGGAGTGATAGCAACGCGGAGGCGGCGGCTATGCGCGCGCCTTTTTGCCACATCCTGTACGCCTCATAGGGCACTAGGAATAGAAAGCCTATGGGTATGCCGACAGCCAGACCTAGTGGAAACGTCGACGTGCCCGCCTTGATATCGTTAATTATATCGCCACTCGTTATACGTAAAGGAATATTCCTGCTCGTGTAAAGCACAACGGCGGCCGCAAGAAAGAGCGATATCCACGCTAGGAAGTTCGGCAAGCCCTGCGCTCCGGCCGAAAGCGCAAAGAACATCATGACGTATGCGAGCAAAAACAGTATGGAGTACTGCCACGATTGCGGCGCGAAGTCAGCGAATTCAACTATCGCGTAGTTGATATAGTCGTACACGAACGCGGCCGTCAGGATACCGGCCACGACCACCTCGACCGCGGCCAATATAAAGAGCGGAGCCATGAGGAACGCGAAGATCGCGAGGGATATGAGCAGCAGCGCGAGCGCTATCGCCACGGCGAATATGTATATCGCCAGCACCCTGCTGATCATATAATAGAAAAAACCGGTTGTTTAAATCATTAATAGGGCGATCGTGGCTATTGCGACGGGCAAGCCAAGGAAGTAGAACGCGCGTTTATCGAGCAGGGTCAGCTTGAGCAGGCTGACAAGCACGTTAAGCCAGTGCGGAAACGCCGCGACCGCGGCGGCGGTGGGGGCAAGAATAAGTACAAGCGCGGGGTCGCTTATTTGGTCGTGGATAGCTGCTGCGAACATGGTCCTTATCGCGTCCTCAGAACCAGCGTCCTCCCCGACAGCCCTAGCCAGGGTTAGTCTGATCATTAACGCCGTGATCAAGTCGGGGGCCGTCGCTATAAGCGCGGCGATCGCGCCCAGCGCGCTCTCGGTCATGTGCCACGTTGCCAAGTCGCTCCCGAGGTCGTACGCTATATACATTATCAACGCAGTGTATATCACAAGATTTACTGCCTCACGCGCATTGAACGAGATCGACGCAGGTATGCCGCGAGAGAATAGAATCGGCAAGAATAGAGCGCCTATAACGAACCACGCCGAATAGAACGGCATGGGCGGCAAAGATATCTGCTCGGGTGCGGCCACAAACGCTCCGAAGACCAACGTTGCCGTTACCCATATGATAATAAGAGGCCAATCGCGCCTGACCTCTGACAGATATCTAGATCTTACGAGCGCGGTCACCAGAAAGGCGTCTATGAGGGTCGACACCATAGAATCAAGAAATGCTGCCGTGTAGAGGCCAGACCACGCGAAATAGACCGCCACAACTGTCTGCGGAATTGCGGCTATCCATGAGACCACGACGACGTTGTAGATGCCGTGAATGCCCAGCTCGCCCGCGGCCCTCTCTATGTCGTCTGTGAGCGTGTATAGAAACGCTATCAAGAAAGCTATATCCACAAGCGCGAGCCCGGCGGCGGGGGCGCCCTCATGCTGAAGGACATACATTGTGGCGACGTACGCCGCAGGCAGTAGATAGTCCCAGAAGAATTTGGGATTCATCTCACCCCCTTCTTGTCCTTCTTGATCAAACCGCGGGACTCAAGCTCTTTCAATATCTTCTCAAGACACTCGCACATACAATAAAAATAGTGTGGATAAAAAAGGATTTTTAGCGGGCGCGGGTCGCGGCGGCCCTGGCCCAAGCAGCAATGCCGGACGGGTACGCCGTCTTCCACTTGTCGAAGCCGATGTCGGCGCCAGCCGAGAGCTCGTAAACACAATCCTCGTACGAGCGGAACATGACCTTGAACTGGTCGGGGAACGCCGTGCGCAAGAAGTCGCACGTCTTCATGGCGTACTTAGCTTTATATTCCTCCTCTGCGGCCTCCACAACTTCGGATCCGGTGACCGCGTCAGGGACGTTTGCGATCCTCAGCTCACCAAGTTCTACTGACATGTGCTCGTTACAAATACATGTTTATAAAGCTTTCCTTGGGGTTTTATAAAAATCTAGTGGGGTTAAAAAACGGGTTTTATATAATTGGCGCGATAAGCGTGGGCGACGCAAGGTATACTATTATCGAGTGCACTATCAGTGCGCTCGCTATCCACATGTACGCTTTATGGCCGCGCCTCGTGGACAGCAAAAGCGCCACGCTTATTGCCATGAGCGTGGCGGGCGTGGCAAAACCAGAGAACGTTGCCACCACCACCGCGGCGATCACTGCGGGGGACATTATATCGTAGTCAAGCTTGTGCCAGAACGTCGTTATTATCATGCCTATTGCGAACGCGAGCGACGCGACTATGTTGAATCCGAATATGAGCGAGCCTATCGCGGCGGCAAGGAGCGTCACTATCGTTAGAGCGAACGCCAAACCGGCTAACATGATCATCAGCATGGTCTGAAGCGCCCCCGCGGTGGCCGCGGCCGGGAGCGCGGCAAGCGCCATGGCGCCCGGAGGCAAATTGTGAACCATTTTGTGTATAAATCTGACAAGCGAGGAATTTATATACGACGCCAGCATGGAGGAGCCGGAGATCAACAGCCCCGCCAGGACGCCCGCGATAAGACCTATAATTATGTTGACTATAGGTATCAACATTATTATGAACAGTATGAACAAATATGCGGCGGAGGCCGATATTATGTATATCAACACTGAAGCGAGCGGCTGGAACACTATCTGCCAGAATATGTCCGCAGCAGATACGACTATGTTGAGCATATCGAATACGGCAAGGAGGGCTATGCCTGCGGCAACGCCCGCAACGCCTGCCCACCTGTCGCGCCTGTACGCCGTCATGAACACGAAGCCCAGCGCGACGGGCAGGACTATGTAGTCTATTCCAGCCACTGGATAATATTGGTAAAGCGATAACATGACCAGAGCGAAGACGGCCCACGTCGCAACTGGTACAATTGAAAAGGGAATTTGTGCTATATATTTTACAAGCGACAGTATTACATTAGTGTACATACGCAAGCGCAAAGGAAAGCGCTATGGCGGACACAGCGTATCTTTTCTGGACTATCGAGAACGCTATGTCAAGCACGGCGAACACGGACATAATCGGCACGAGCGCGCCCCAAAGTGCGGGGAAAGCGGAGACAAGAAACGGCGCGCCTATTGCGGCGTCCACTGCCGCCTCAACGTCGCCCTTGAGCGCTTCATATGTTCTATATATCGCTATAAACGATATGGCCGCGGAGAGCGCTTGCCACGCCAGCGCGGTCAGCTGCGAGTACTGTTCCGATGCGGCCCCCACAGCGCTTATCGTTGCGTTTATGACAAGCCAGCCTAGGAAGATCTCGGCCAATATCGCGAACGGCATGTCCTCGGCCGTGCGCTCCAGCCTCCTGGCCAGGTATGTCCACGCTAGGGCGGCCCCCACGGCGCCACCGGCAGCGCCCGAAAAGCCGAGGGCAGCCCCCACAGCGCTAAATATCCCCGCGAAAGCATAGGCAAGGACTGAGCTGAACGCCACCAAGATTTGCGATATTATCGTGTTGTCGGAGAGCCAGACAAGCACCCCAGCGAGCAGGAGCAGGAACACGGACATCACCCCCGGCTTTTCCATGGATATTGCCTTAAGCGCGACAACGGCTATCCAGGCAGGCATGAAGATCCAGTAATACTGTTGTGCCGCGACGGCTATGGCGGAGGACACGAACGCCATGGACAGTATGTGCCAGAACAGCCGCCTAGGCGCAATCAGGAGCGCTATCAGCGTCCCTAACGCGAGCGGTATGAACATGCTAAAAATATGGCCCACAAAAAAATATTTTATTTGGTTCTACCGACGTAGATCGTGCTGTTTGTCTTGCTCGTGAACATCTGAAGCACGTCTACGTGAATCCAATCGTTGTTCACAAGTCCATCGAAACATAACCAATTCGCCCCGGGCAGCATGAAGTATCGCACACCTGCGACAGTATAGGTGGCTTTCATTGTCGCGTTTGCATAGACGCACACGCTATACGTCGCGTTGACCGCGCCCAAAATAGTTATCTGCTGCGGTATATAGTTCAAGTTTATCCAGACGCTTTGGCCCACTGCGAGCGAGGTGGCGTTTATGACGTACGAGCTGCTCTTGAACGTAGTTGTGACTATAACCGAGCCTGCGGCCACCACAACAAGCGCGGCGATCAGGGCCGATATGGGTAGGCGGCTCATATTACCCCACCACGTTATAAGATATATTTATTTTAGTGCCGTTTCTAGCAACGCTCACGATCGCGGCGACAGTGTGATTGCCCTGAGCCAGAAGCACGTTCGCCACGTTAGAGTACATCTTTCCATCTATCAAGAACCATATATAAGTATAGTTCGCAGACAGTTGAACTACCGCGGGGGCGTTGGCAACATAGATCCAGCCCAGGTTCACAGTATACGTGCCAGGGTAGTCCACGGCGATTTGATTCGCGAGCTTGACGGTGGCCGACGCGGTCGGCGGTGGCTGGTACGGCTTCGGCATTGTTGCTATTGCGTATACGGCAACGATAAGCGCTATGAACGCGACCGCTATCGCGATCACCGAAGTGCCGACCTTACTGCCAACACTATCATACATATGAGCAAAAAAGACAGTTATTTAAAAGCTTTAGGGCGATACGGTAATGTAGTACGTCGCGTTCTTGTCTGCGAACACAAGCCAGCCCGGCAAAACGCCTTCGACTTTCACGAGTGTCACGTTGTAAACCTTGACTGGAATCGTGTTCACTGTGACTATACCCCAGCTCGGCGTAACCCTGATCACATATTTCGCGCTCACGCCGCACGCCGAGGTAGGAATCCAGACGTACACGTCGTTGTGAATTAACGGCGGCCTGAGGCACCACGCAGCGAGCGAGTCGTTGTACGACACATAGCCGCCATACTGATTTGCATGTACACTGAAGCCGTGCCCTATATATTGGTCAAGCGTAACGTTTCTAGATGCCACGCCAAATATCAACAAATATGCATCAGGCCCACCCGCATCCTTTAGATTTATGACAAGTGATGAGATAGTTATATTGCCCTGCGGCTGCCAGCCGCCCCACAGCGGTATGGCGGAGTAGTTGTATGGCGCAGTGACGCTAACTATGAAGGTGTTCTGAGTTACAGCTGACACGAAGTCCTCGACAGCAACCACGTCCGCGCCCCGATAGATGCCCCACGCGGGCTCATACGCCGGCGTCGACGGCCTAAGGAGCCAGCAGAACAGCAGACAAAGCGCGAGCGCGGCGATAAGGGCCGCGATTAGGGCTTTGAGCCTGCGGCTCACGGCCCCGGCCCGCCTGAGAGTGTAATCAACGTCGTGCCGTTGTACCCAGGCTTAAACGCAAGTATATACATGCCGCGTAGATATCCTTTATAGTTTTCCTCCGTCGGCATAGCATAGAATGAGCCCCAGGAGCTGTCCGGATAGAACGAAACCGACGTTGTGGGCCCTTCCATGGTCGTTTTCAGCGGAATCATCATAAGTATACCATTACCTTGGTATGCATCTATGGCAATGGTTGTGCTGTTATACATGTGCACAGTTCCATATAAATTATACACAGGCTTATCGAAGGCGACCCCGCTTATTGTTGCCACATGTCTTATATAATAAACAAGTGTATTATAAGCGTCCACATCAATATACATCATAGGTATTGGTATGTATACATAGAAATATGATGTGGTCTTAACAACATAATCAGTGGAGCACAGGTACGCCCCGCCCACAGCGGCGTCCGGATCATACCAACACGTCCACAATGTACCAGAGATGTTCGTTATCAGCAACGTTACTCTGCGCGAGTCGTGCCACCACACCACACTGCCTGCGGGGATCTTGCCCGAGGCAATAACTTGACCATACTCAGCCCAAGCGACGCTCGACAGTGTTGCATTGGCGCTTATATTGATAGGCCAGGCAGACGCATATGCGAACACATAATCCCAGCTTGCCATTTGTATAGTCTCACCGTTGGGAAATATTGCGGGGATCGCATAGGGCACTGTCTGGACGTAGAAGTATATCGTCACCGTGGTCGCGGACACCACTATCGCAAGCAGCCATACCCAGGGAATCCGCATGGAAAAAAGTGTGTGGGGGTTTAAAAGTTAAGTGCTAGTTGAGACCGTTATCGTGACGTTGGCGTTTGTCGTCGGATTCACCGCGATCCATACTGCGGGCCTGATATACCAATAGTAGTTCGTCTGATTGTAGAACTCAGCTATGTGGTACGTGTTGAAAGACAGCGATACTGACGTCGTGCTCGTATAGTAATATTGAACCGCAGGGCCGACTGGGCCGCTATACGTATAGAAGACAATTGACGGCGTGGCGTTGACGGCCACCGTACCGTTAAACACGGCACCGCCTATGGCGTTGCACGCCTGGCTGTACGTCGAGTATGACGAAGACGAAACGCCTTCCGGAGTCAGCAGTATGAGTCCACTGGCGAGAATGGTCGGCGAACCGGCCATACAAAGTCCGTTTACCCCGAGCACGTAGATGCCGCTATAGTTTACAACACTATATCTATTTCCTGCGTCTGTATAGCTGACCACGAGGCCCGGCGGAAGCGAGTTCGCCACCGCTATTGCTGAGCCCACCCCAATTAGTATGTTAGCGGAAACGTTGGACGTCACTGTGATCGAGTTCCCAGACACCGGGCCGATTATATACCATTGGCCAGCGGGAACCGAAACCGTTGTCGTCGTCGGAGCCACTGCGGGTACGACCGGGGCAGATATCACGTGTATGTATATATAGACCGTGACCGTTCCCAAGACAATTGTAAGCGCCAGCAGCCAGGGTATTGGCAGCCTCATGGCCTAAAATTGCTATCGATTATAAAAATATTTCACCAGACTCGCCTGAACCGGTAGTAGAGCTTGTAACGCAGGGCGTAGACCATGAGCGGAATAAATGCCCACGCCGGGATTATGAATGCGACCTTGCACGTAGGTGTATAGGGACACACTCTCA
>Ga0080004_1117129_pt1 | contig 10995 bp, 8 predicted proteins | sample WasSprMetagenome_FD_69207 | JGI IMG/M metagenome (GOLD analysis project Ga0080004, IMG submission 69207) | Sulfidic aquatic microbial communities from Washburn Spring, Yellowstone National Park, USA - WS (SPADES assembly) (version 2) | ecosystem: Environmental > Aquatic > Thermal springs > Hot...
TCACATAAAAATCGTTTACTTTCTCCGGGCGAAAGCCTCCATATGGTTCCTCAAGGGTGCCTGACCAGAAAAGCTGGGCTAAGCCATCCCTATCGCTTTTCATTTTAATCTCAATCACTTGACGATTATTTGCGTTTATCTCGAAAAGGGGGCTGAAAATTTGAGGGTCAGCGCCGACGCATTTACCGGTTAAGAACTTGCCTTCCACCTTTAAATCACTGATGCTTTGATTTGCTCGCCAATCTTTGAAGGCGGTGGATTCGAAGGAGATGATGGTTATCTCCTCTCCCAGGGAAAGAAAGGAGAGAAGGATAAGCAGGGGGATAATTTTACCCATTTATATCACCTCTCTCTTGTCATCAAGTTCAATAGGCTGGAGCATATCTATAATTCCATTTACAACGCGATATCTGCGCCCGCAGCCTGAGCAGATGAGCTCTTCCTTGTCAAGATGGAGGTCTGCAAAGCAGATTGGACAGCGGAGAATCCTTATTAGTTTTTCGTCAATCTCCATTGATTCAAATATTGGGTAAAATCGTTTGAGATGTCAATCTTCATATTATCATAATTGCAAAAAATTTTCCCCAATGTTATGATTAATTGTAAAGAATGAAGAAGTTGGAAAAAGAAGAGGAGATAAAGCTCATCCAGCGTTGTCTCTCAGGAGATGAGGAAGCGTTGGAGGAATTCGTGAGGCATTTCCAAAAACCGCTATTCAATCTCGCTTACCGCTTATGCGGAAACAGGGATGACGCTGAGGATATCGCCCAAGAGTCGCTTGTTCGTGCCTTGGAAAATTTGAAGCTTTTCAAAGGGGAATCCTCTCTTTTCACTTGGCTCTATCGCATAACGATTAATATCTTTTATGATTATACGAGAAAAAAGAAGGAGTTCTCTTATGACCAAATGAGGTATGGGGAAGAAGAGGATGAAGGCGAGGTGGATTTTCCCTCGGAGGATACGGTTGAGAGGGAGACGGAGAAGAGAAATATCCAGGAAATAGTGCAGGGAGAAATATCTCAATTACCATCCCATTATAGAACCGTCCTCGTCCTTTATGATATAGAGGGATTTTCCTATGACGAGATATGTGCTATGTTGCAGAAACCCCTGGGCACTGTTAAATCCCGTCTCAACAGGGCGCGCCAACTTTTGAAGCAAAGATTAGAAAAATATCGGGAACTTTTTGAGGGATAAATATGTCTAAAGATATAGAAATGAAATGCGAGAGAATTAGAGAGCTGTTATCCGATTATATAAACGGCGACCTTACCCAAGCGGTAAGGTCGCTCGTTGAAATCCACTTGGAGAGCTGTGGCTCTTGCCGGAAAGAGCTCGCCAAGCTGGAGAGGATGCGTTCAATACTTCGTTCTTTCCAGCCTGTGGAGCCTCCCTACGGCTTCACGCAAAGGGTTTTAGCGAGCTATAGGGCGAGAAGGGGAAGGGAGGTATCTCCTTTACGCCGCTTCTTACTCGGCGAATTACAGCCGAGAAGGGCTTTAGCCTATGCCGTCATCTCCCTTCTCCTTGTTTTCTGCCTCTCTCTCCTCGCTCTTTTGCCACATTGGCCTAAGGCGAAACAAGCCCTTTTCTTCCCTCCCTCTCCCACACTTAAAAGAGCGCCTTCCATCATCTCGGCAAAGGGAGTGGGAAAGGTCCTCATATTGCCTCAAACGCCCTATCCGAATCCACAGGGGATTTTGAGATTGGAGATTATGATTTATCCTCCCTATCGCAAGGAGAGGGTTTGGCTGAACATTCTCCTATCCCCTGGACTCTCCTTAGCAAATGGAAATCCCTTCCTGCCAGCGGAGAAGCAAATCTATCTTGGCGCCATAGATAATCCCGTGACTTTCTTGACGGATGTGAAGGTCATATCTGGTGGTGTGCAATGGGTTAGGGTCTCCTGTGTAAGCGATAATATTAAATGGGCTGAGGGATTGCTTTTCCTCCCGCCGCCCGGTCCTCCAGCTCATTATCTCACGATCTCCCAAAACGATGTGGATGCCCTTCAACTCCTCGCTACGCTTGTGGAAAGATGTAAGACACCAGTTGCAATGCCAATCGCGATTTCCGCAAGGCTGAACTTCTCCTACCAAGGTGATGCCGAGGGAGCCATTCATTATTACGCTTCCCTTCTCGGGTTAACTTCATTAAAATATAATAACGGTTTTATCCTTGAATCGCCTTGAGAAGGGAGGAACGAAAATGAAGAGAGCTTTACTTCTGCTCCTTGTAAGTGGATTGCTTTTAGCTCAGATTTCGATAAAGCAGATTACTTATAAGGGATGGGAGGATTCCATCTTACTGGAGAGAGGGGACACGAGATTGGTGGTGGTGCCGAGCATCGGTGGGAGGATAATGGAGTTCTCCCTTGACGGAAAGAACCCCATCTGGCAGAATCCCGCTGAATATGGCAAAGTTTATCCCCTAACCAATGTTTGGCACAATTACGGTGGGTATAAGATATGGAATGCTCCCCAATCCGCCTGGGGCTGGCCTCCCGACCCCTTCTTGGATTATGGAATGGCGAGCGTTGAGTTGATAGATGATGGGGTAAGGGTTTATGGCGCTCCTTCATTGAAGGCGGGAATTATGTTTATGAAGGAGATAACGATTCTTGAGAGGGGAAGGGCAAGGATAGTCGAGAAGATGAGGAACATCTCGGGAAGAGATGTAAGGTGGGGAATCTGGGAGGTTACGCAGGTTGAAACTCCTTGTTTCGTGGTCTTCCCCGCTGAGAAGAATTCAAAATTCCCTGATGGGCTTTATTTCTTTGATGAGAAATCAAGGAAAAGCAGGCAATGGAAGATAAAGGGTGGATTGGTGATAGTTAACTATTTGGGCGAGGTGGGGAAAATAGGCTTGGATTCCAAGGCGGGTTGGATGCTTTATCTGAAGGACAATCTGGCATATGTGAAGCGTTTTCCCGTGATTGAGGGGCAGGAGTATCCCGATGAAGGGTGTAGCGTTGAGGTATATACTAATTCAAAGGATTTGCCCTATTTGGAAATGGAGGTCTTGAGCCCTCTTGTTACCTTAAGACCGGGCGAGGAGTATTCCACCTGGGAGGAATGGTATATCAAGGTTTTAGCCAATCCAGTGAGGACGGAAGCGGATATACCCTCAGCGATAAGGGAGCTCGTCCTTGCGGGAATGCTTCCCTGGGATGCTTTGAAATTCGTTCCTTAATAGTTAACCGGGATTAAGCTCTCGCAGAGGAAGGGAATAGAGATTTCCCATCATATCCCCGACGATTATGCTATCTTCTACTATCACTGGAGTTGATGTACAGCAACTATCCTTCGCCAGGGCTCTTTTGTTGACGATTTTCCCGCTCTTCTTATCGACGCAGAGAAGAACATCGTTAAAAGAGACTATATAAATATTTTCTCCCTTAATAACCGGTCGGGAGTTAAAGCAAGGATTTGCTAAGTTGGTTTTCCACAGAACCTTTCCCTCCGGAGAGACGCAATAAAGGTTTCCCTCCATTGAGGCGATATAAAGCCTATCGCCATCAATAACCGGAGTTGAATAGCCGAAATTCCCATCTACTTGCCAAATCAATTCTCCCTTATCATCAAGAGCCAAGAGCCCTCCTCTCTTGGCTGAATTGTCGTAGGGTTGGGTTAAAATGAGTTTATTACCCCAAAGAATGGGTGAACAGGTAGCGGGTGAGTAATAGCGGGAGCGAGCTTGTTCCTTCTGCCAAATAATCTCTCCATTTTCAATATTTATAGCATATAAATTCTTATCCCAAGCCCCTATGTATAGATTCTTTCCCTTTATCAAGGGGCGGGATTCAAGGTTCCCACCCAATTTCCTCTGCCAGATTACCTCCCCTTTCTCGTTCAGGGCGAATAAGGACTGGCTTGCGGGAATGAAGAGCTTCCCATCAGCAAATGTTAAATGTCCGGTTATCGGCTGAGGCAATTGGGTTTCCCAAAGCATTTTTCCATTATTAACATCAAAACTGCGAACGAAGCCGTTGAGAAAGGGAACGAACAATTTTCCCTGATTTATAGTGGGGGAGGTTAAAATTGGAGAATCAAATCTCTTTCGCCAAGCTTCTTCCCCTGTCTTCCTTTTGAAGGCAACGACTTCTCCAGCCCAATCACAGGCTATGACGAGGTCATTGTAGGAAAGCAAATCCGCTTGAATAGCTCCCGAGAGCTTTTGGAAGGGAGAATTAGCGTTAGATTTTGTAGGTGAGGAGGTTGGCTGAGTTCTCTTCAAAGGGAAGACGAATTTTTGATTTGGTATTTCCTTGCCGTTTAAATCATAAGTGGAAATCTCTATTGTATCGTTTCTTATCTTTATGAACCTGAAGCAGGTATTAGCGTCCATCAAGCCCTTCGTCATAATGGAGTTAATCCCATCCACTTGCCAGGTCTGATTTGAATGTCCATGTCCCGTGATAAAGAGAACCACATTATAGGGTCGTAATATCTCCAATAAAGCGTCCTTACCGATGAGGAAGTTCCTTGAGGGCATAATCGGATGGTGAAAGAAGATTATTATCGGCTGTTCAGAGGGGATTTTCGCAAGGGTATCCTTGAGCCAAGCGAGTTGAGATGGGTCTATCAAACCGTATTGGCTGAAGGGAAAGGAGGAATCTAAGGCGATGAAGGTGATTCCCTGGTTTGTGAAAGCATAGTTGCGCTTGTAATTTGGAAGATATTTCTCTCCCAAAAGCCAACCTGCTCCGTTCCATCTGACATCGTGGTTTCCCAATGTGTGATAGAAAGTGATATTTAGCGAGGAAATGGCTTGAGAATAGGCTCTGAATTCCTCCTCACTGCCGAACTCAGTCACATCTCCCGTGTGGATGATGAAATCTGGCTTTTCAGGAAAATTTCGCATCAATTGGATGAAGGAATTCAAATTCTTAAGTCCATTAGCGGACCCTATGTGGGTATCGGTGATGTGGATGAACTGAAGGGCAAATGCTCTGCAAATGAGGAATAAGACGAGGACGAATTTTCTCATCAAAGGTTCACCTCTCGATTAGAAGCGATTTCAAAGCCGATGGCGGAATAGGAAGCGTGAAGCTTTCTCTCATCGGCAATTCCTCGCCTCTGCTTTCATCTAAATTGGAAAGAAAGATTTTGGTTATCGGGAGATTCAATTTTATTTCCCCTTTTCCTTTTTCCCTTTCCGGCAGCCAGAGACGGAGAATCCAGCCGTCTCCATAATCTCTTTTCTTCAAAGTGGTTAAGAGCGCTCCCTTTATCTCGGCGAAGGAATGATTATCCTGTTTGAGAATACCCTCTTGCTTTTGAAGCGGAAGGCAGATTAAGGGATGGGAGAAACTCCAAGCCAACTTGCTTGCCTCAAGATTTGATACCTCACCCTTCAAGGGAAAGATTGCGTAGCGGAAGAGGAAATCGCCTCCTTGCGACGCCTTGTAGTTCGTGTCCCAATGGTTGTGCATTAGGTAGGAGAAAAGAGTGGCTTTACCAAGCTTGAGTTCATTGAGCCAGAACTCGTGTATCGGTTTCCCTAAAGAGATTAGGGGAGCACCCTCACTGCACCAGATGATTGAAGAATTCTTGTCGTAGAATCCAACCCATTTATGTATAGTGAACCAATTTTTGCAGGCTTGGGGAAACTGTTCCTTCGTCGGATCAATCACACAGGTTGGATATTCAAGTTTTATCTTCGGATTTTCAAGGGAGAAAGGGAATGACAAGAGAACGGATTCCTTATCAAGCGTTTCCTCCTTATTTATTTCCACAAATAAGTCAATCCTCCTTATATCCTTGTAAAGCCTAAGGCGGAGGGAGAAGAGCGGGGTTTTATAGGCTGATGAGGAGAAACAGATATCGGCGAAAATTGGTCCCACATTCTCCACCCATATTTTTCCCTTTTCCAGAGAATGGAGCGTTTGCTTTCCCTCCGGACCAGATAGGTAAAGATAATCGGCGAGCCTTTTCCCTTTCTCAATCAATTCCAAATTCAAATCCTTGTCTTTTATTGAATATATCCCTTTTTCATTAAATTTTATTAAAAAGAAGGGAGTTTCCAAAGTTCCCTCCGAGCTCCTGAAGGGAGTGGGGAAGGAAGATGGTTTGGTTTTAATGATCTTGATTCTCTTGTATCCCAGAGGAGGGACATTTTTAACGAAGAAGAGGACATCCTTTCCGTCCCTTTGCCAGGGGATTTCCCTCTCGCCATCGTAGAGGGCGAACTCCTCGTAAGGAATCTCCACCTTTGCTACATCGGAGCGAGGGAAGGAAAGGGGGTTGAGCACGAGGATTGATTCCCCATCGCAATAAACAAGTGAGGAGAAGTTTCTCATCGCTTCTTCTCTCAATTCCTTCGCTTCCTTTATAGCTTTGTGGGCGAATGAGGCTTTTACTTCCCATTGTCGGAGAGTGGTCTCGGCATAGGGGTCGGAAACGCTGCACCAGGCTCCCCAGGTGTGCTCATCAAAGAGGATGATATTTCGCCAGAGCTCCTTGAATTTCTGCTTTGGATAGTCAATGGAAGGGTCGAGGAGGGAGGCGAGGGAATAAATCGTCTCCGCCTCCACAGCCCAATCTTTAGCTTGTCTATTCATAGCCAATTCCTTAGCTGTTGAGACGGCGCCATCCTCCCAATAAGCTCCCGCATCAAGCTTGTATGTTGGTATTTTATCCTTATATTTTTCCTCAATGTACTTAAAGAAGTCGCTATAAGTTGAAACGATAATTTTGGGATAGGCGTATTTTGAGTTCCATTCCTCAACCAGATTCATAAAGCGAGGGTCTATTAGCTCGTTATCGGAGTAGGCGCCATAGAGGAGGTAGGCATCGTAAGGATAATTGCTTTGTTCCAATCCCTCAATGAGGGAGAGAATCCTGTTGCTTAGCACATCAAATGAATCCAAAAGCCCAATTCCCCTTGCCCAGGCATAGCCTGGGGAAGCGAAGAAGAGGACCTTCCCTCCATCGGGACCCTCCCAGTAGAAGGGATGGGATGGGTAGGGAAATCGTGCCCTATAAGTGTTTATCGCCTCGGCAAAATATTTGATTCCATAAGCGTTGAGGATGCTGGGCATCGGAAATATGGCGGAGGGAACATCCGAGAGAACTGCAGAATCGAGGGGGAAATCCTGTAGCCGAGAGATCTGTTTGCTGAAGAGGCAAAGGCGAGCGAGTGATTCAGGGCTACATAGACCTGTGAGCATATTCGCATAGAGGGCTTGAAGGGAAAGATTCCCTCCCTTCAAAAGATTTAGCAAATCTTTACTTAATTCCGGCTCATCTTGGAGGAAATTTTCCAATTGCCAAGCAACCTCAAGGTTCCATTTGAAGTTCGGATTTCTTTTCGCTTCCTCTATCGCTATCCTCAAATTCTCGTCGTGGCGTCTGACCACATTTGTTTGGACATCCGTATAGCCTATATCGGTATGAACGCTCGGAGCGAGGAAAAGAAGCCATTTTCTCTGGGGTTTTATGTTGAGGGTAAGAAACTTGTCCTCCACCTTTATCTTCACATCGCCCGTTAGCCCCTCCGGCAAAGGCACTTTTAGATGATTATCTCCCTCAGCGATTCTTAAGGGAATCTCTTCCCTTCTTTTTCCTTTTTCAATAGAGAGGATGATATCTCCTTCTTTCCCTATATTGGATAGCCAAACCTCTAAAATTTGTCTCGTTTCCTCTTTTTCCTTTACGAAAAAGGGAGTATCTTTTGCTTTCATAACCTTTATTTGCGGTTTATCCAATTTCAACCCCTCCTCTAAAATGATGGCATCGTAAAGAAGCCAGCTCCCTCTTACATTTTCTATTCTTATTTCGTTTTCCCCAATATGAAAGTCCTCGGGATTTAAGGGTATAGCGACAACCCAATTTTCTCCTTTTTGGGGGTCCGTGAGCGATGCATCTCCTCCGCCAGGCGGAAGCTGGCATTGAGAGATTTGCTTATCATTAAGATAAACTGCGATTAGAGGCGGACCCGAGTAATGGGTATTGACGAGATAGATATTAAGATGGACGGAGGGTTGAGGGGTGTGGTCAAGGGCGAAGACAATTCGGAAGGTATGGGGCTTGGAGCCAGCCCAGAAATCGGAGGGACCGGGATGTATATAGGGGAAATCCCTATTTTCTACACTGGAACCTATTTTGAAGTTGACATCGTTGGGGAATAGGGAAGGATAGAGGGAATAATTTCCCGCAATTGCGAACTCCCCATAGGAGGAATCGAGCTTCCCGATTTGAAAAATGGTGGAAGGGAAGGCACTGGCAAAGGAAAGGAGAGCGATGAAAAAGCGAAGCCAATTCATATCGATATGATGATAAAGGCAAAAAGGCAGGCAAGCAAGCAAATTCAAAAGAAGGCATTTAGTCATTGCTGTATGGTTAAAAATTTGGGATTAAAAAGAATATCAGAGATAGAAGTGAGGGCTCCTGTAGGAAGCCCTAACAATCTCTTTTAGAAAAAAGAGATTGCTTCGCTACCGCTTGCAATGACACCCTCTCTTTGTCATTGCGAGGCTTCCCGAAGGGAAGCCGTGGCAATCTCTTCATAAAAGTCGCCTTGCTCCTGGCAATATGGTTTTTCTGGATCCGAAAAGAATTGAATCTACTAAAATTTGCTTGATTAAAGGGACTTCTACTTTATAAAATGGTTTCACAGAGCAATGAAGTCAAAAAAGGAAGGAGAGATTTCTGATGAGCAAGACATTTTTACCTCTTCTATTTTTACTTATCTTTTCCCTCGCCTTTTTGAATGCAGATGCTGGGAAGAGCCCCCCCAAAAATCCACGCCTTGGTTGATATCGCCCACGAATTCACCTTCTATTTCGACGGCAGATTTGAAAACGCCTATCTTAAACCCATTGGCGGAGTGGATGCCCGTTGCTGGTCGGTTCTAAGCGCCGCCTACCTCAGCAACATCAATCTTCTCGTCATCCCCCAAGGGAATACTCCCTGCCCTTACACCGCGGATGACCTCAAAGCCGTTCTCAAATTCGTTAGGGAGGATGGTGGCGGGCTCTTGATGATTGGAAATTATGGTATCTTCAAAGGGGAGAAGGATTTCAAATTGAATCAATTGGCTAATAGGTTCGGGATAGAGTTCGTTAAGGACAAGCCTAAAGGGAAGCTCAGGATTTTGCCGAACGAGATAATAAAGGAAGCAAGCGAGGTGCAGGGACAGGCAAGCGGAATCCTGCAATGGAGAGAGGGCTTGCCTTGGAGGAGGTTAGTGGTGGATGAGGAAGGAAGGGCGGTGGTGGCGGTAAGGGAGTTCGGAAAGGGAAGGGTTTGCGCCATCCATGGTAGTGGTTTGCTAAGCGATAAGCCAAAGGATGGAGAGGCGATAAATGCGAAGTGGCTATGTCCCCTCCTTCAATGGTTATCTGCTAATAAAACAATTGACCCTACAAAGCCTCCCAAAGGAACCTCTCCCGAGAAGGAGAAGATAGTGGAAGGTGGCTTAAAGGTTCAATATTCCGCTTATCTGGAATCATACGCGGATGAGATAGTTAAGTTATACTTTAAGGTTGCCGAGCAATTGAGGGAGATAATGGGCGTTCCCCTTGCGGAGGGGATGAACACGACATTGATTTTGCTTCCCACGGGCGGAGGAGGTTTCTCAAGTGGAGTTGCTTTGGGGATAGGAGTTTGGTGGGGAGGCTTTCCGGAAAATCCATATGCGATGATTGAACTCATCGGTCATGAGGCGACGCACTCCTGGGTCCTTCCATTTCCAGAGCCTATGTGGAATGAAGGGATAGCCACATATATGGGCATAGAAGTTGGTAAAAGGCTGGGATATGTAAAGGAGGCGGAGGAGAGCAGGAAGGGTTGGGCATCCGCTTGCGAGAAAATAGACCCAAATTACGATAAAATAGACATCTCCCAACCCGAACAGCCCGGTCTCCACGAGGTTTATATGGCTAAGCCTATGTGGATTTGGGATAGATTGAGGGAGAAGTATGGAGATGATATCATCGCTCGCTATTTCCAGACGAAGAGGAGATTGATAAAGGAGGGGAAGCTGAAGAGCTATACGGCGGATGATTGTGTTGCTGTTTTGAGCATAGCTGCGGGCGAGGATTTGTTTGATTGGTTTAATAGTTTGGGGATAAAGGTCTCTCGGGAAAGGGCTTCCATCAAATTTGAAAAATAATCAAAAGGGCAAAATTATGGGCAAGCATATAATTGAGGTAAAATGAAATTGGATGGCACAAAGATGATTGTTGGCTACCCCAAATTTTTGCTGGGGATTTAAAGAAACTCATACCTTCGCCGCAAAGACCGAAGAAACTGATAAAGGGGAAAGAGGAAAACTAAAAGGAGATGCTATAATGAAGAGACCAAAGGGTATTCACAGGGTATATGATTGAAGTAAAATAGATTAGTAGGTGTCACAAAATGCTTATGGATATTCTGAATGATTGGAGAAAATTGCTCCTCTTGAAAGGAGAGAAATTTTCTCTCTCCCCTGATGTTTTTGCTCTTTCTCCAAGGGATTTAAGGGAGCTCCAGGTCTCGGAAACGCTCGGAGCTCCTTCTTTTATGATGATAGATGAAAAGAGGTGGTGCCAAACGAGCGTTTAGAAAGGAGGGAGAAGATTCTGCTCCCGCTTCTCCCTCGCCGGAAAGCCCGGAAATAAAGATGGGGGCGAAATAAAAACTAAAGGGAGGTGTTGAAAAGGATGTTAATGAGAAGAAGAGGTTTTACCTTGATAGAATTGCTGGTGGTCATAGCTATCATCGCCATTCTCGCCGCCATTCTCTTCCCAGTATTCTCAAGGGCTAGGGAGAACGCAAGGAAGGCGCAATGTATGTCCAATATGAGGCAGATAGCTATGGGCTATATGATGTATCTACAAGACTGGGATGAGCGCTTCATCTCCGAGTGGCTTTGTGGTTGTTTTGATACGAGACGAGGCAATGCGAGGCCTTGCGCGAACTATGACCCTGACAGCCCGACGGGAGTTGCCTGCATCTGGGGTTGGGACCGCAAGATAGAGCCCTATATAAAGAACAAGAAGCTTTTCGTCTG
>Ga0080004_1109288_pt1 | contig 10993 bp, 8 predicted proteins | sample WasSprMetagenome_FD_69207 | JGI IMG/M metagenome (GOLD analysis project Ga0080004, IMG submission 69207) | Sulfidic aquatic microbial communities from Washburn Spring, Yellowstone National Park, USA - WS (SPADES assembly) (version 2) | ecosystem: Environmental > Aquatic > Thermal springs > Hot...
ACAGTTAAGCCATTCACCTGTGGATCGTACAAGGTAAGAGTTGGAGGGATGGTTTGAGGTGTTGTAGCTTTTTCTTCTTCCCTTCCTATGCTTGTTATTGGGTCTGGAATAATGTATTTTCGACTTTTAATGTTTAAATTAGAGGTTGACCATGCTGTCCAGTCTCCACCTGGCCTTTTAAATTGTAAAGCTTGGTCTCCCCCACAGCAGTCCTCAAACCCAATGGTAAATAGTTTGTGCCAGCCAACATCTAGCTTTATGCTCCCCTTTAATACGCTTGGACTGTTCCAGTTATCATCCCACCAGAGGTCTGAGGTCCACTTCTCATCTAAAGCCACGTTGTCAACATAGAGCCCTCCTCCACGCCCATAGTCACACCCAAGCCTAAACTCCCAGACGCCGGGGGTATCAACATAGAAGACAGCCTCAACCCAAAAAGCAATGTTTCTACTACTTCCAGAGCCTGAGGTACAATGTTTATTCGAAACAGAAGTATAGTCTGGGATCCACATGTAGCAGTATCCAGTTTTATCCTGAGCCTGGGAGTAAGCATTCAACGCTTCAGTCAGAGAATTGGGATCCGCAGTCGAATACCTCGTATGAAAGAAAGTACCACCTTCAGTAAAAACAGCCCCAGCGTCACTTGTTGTTGTGGCTGTTGGGTTCCCGTAGTATATGTAGATTGTTTTTGTCGCGCTTGCAGGAATCAAGGGGATTTTTATCCATATCTTGGTGTTGTGGGTGTTACAGGTGTTTGGCTCTATCCAGTAGCTGAGTAGGGTTGTGCCATCGCTATCTATGAACCTTATGTCTCCGCAGTCTGGACGCATCTTCCCAGCACTAATCAGGCTAAGTGTGTCTAGAGTTACTAGGACCTGGTAGTCTCTCAGGTCTTCACGGCTCCGAGAATTATCAATCATTATACTCCTACCATACATCCACGCAGAGTTCCACACAGGTGCACCCAAAACACTAACCAACAGGGTAAATGGAAAAATCAGAGGGATCAATAAAAATGAAATAATTTTTACGTGAAGAGATCTACTGCACATCTTAACCGGGTGCTATTGATATATCTAAGTTTTTAACTTTTTCCTTTTTAGAAGAAATGTAAAATTTATAAGATTGCGCGCGCTTTCCTATACTTTGACAATGCATAAACAGCACCATTAGAAGAAGCAAAGTAAATTGACTTCCGCGCACGACTATGGCCTTATTTCTGGTCCAATATTTACTGTTGGCTCTGGGGAAGTATACTTTACAATGTAAAGTGGTCCTCGTATTCTATGCCAGTTCCGCCACAGTCCAGTCCTTCCTCCAAAAACAATGAGCCCTTGCCCTTTAACAACGTTAGGCTGGACAGTTAAATCGCATGCATATACTTTCAGCGTACCATCGTAGTAAATTCTTGCACATGCGGCTGTCCTGTTGTACCAGAAGTAGATTTCGGCTAGATGCCACCGACCATCATCGATTTTGGATTGCGAGGCGTAGGCTATTGGGTTGCCGTTTTCAAAGATGCTCTTTGTGAAGGCGATCCTTCCCTGCCACTCGTCGAAAGTAAAGTGGTAACCATTCTTAACCCTGTCCTCCTCAGTATCAACGTAGTTGCTATCATATGCTCCTAGCCAAACTGCGTCAGCGCCATTCCCACCACCTGCAGAGAAGTAGAATTTGGCATAAAAACCCGTAGGGCTTGTCGGAACCCTTGCATAGCTTAGGTGACCTAGCTTGTTACCTTCGGCTGGAGTCAGTTCGACCCACTTGCCCGTCGAGTTGTATGTAGCGCTACCATCTAGAAGACCCGTGGGAGGCTTTTCAAAGTCTTCATAAATGAACATTGTGCTGAATGGGTTGCTTATAGGCGTAGCTGTTGGGTTCCCGTAGTATATGTAGATTGTTTTTGTCGCGCTTGCAGGAATCAAGGGGATTTTTATCCATATCTTGGTGTTGTGGGTGTTACAGGTGTTTGGCTCTATCCAGTAGCTGAGTAGGGTTGTGCCATCGCTATCTATGAACCTTATGTCTCCGCAGTCTGGACGCATCTTCCCAGCACTAATCAGGCTAAGTGTGTCTAGAGTTACTAGGACCTGGTAGTCTCTCAGGTCTTCACGGCTCCGAGAATTATCAATCATTATACTCCTACCATACATCCACGCAGAACTCTGCCATAAGAATGTGTAGGCTATCTCAACGCTCCTGCCGGCCGATCTTCCAAGTACAAAGGACTGGAGGTGGTAAGGTAGAACTTTCTCGATAGCCCACGAGACATCTACTTTTAAAGTGTATGCAGTGTAAAGCTTGAGGCTAGCATTGCTGGGGATTTGAAGCGACAACTGCTTGGCTTCTCCCGGGTCGATGTAAATTGGACTCCGAAATGTGTCCGTCGCGATAGTGTCTTCGTTTGAAGCGACAAGACTTACTATTGAAAGTTTTATAGGAGCTTCTCCAAGGTTTTTAATGCTGGCTGCTAACGCACTCCCATTATACTCTACAGCTTCTATCTCCACCCTCTCCAGGAGCTGTGGTGACCGCCACGATTGTGAGATGTAATATCCGCTTACCCACGCAATCAATACGACAATAATAACCACAAGAGGCAGGAGGACTTCAACATTAAGCTTGCTACTCCCTCTTCCCAACAAGGCCATACTAGGAAAGTCATATTTCACGTTATAAAAAGCTTATGCGAGACACCCCCGTCTACTTAACCGTTGTTACGTTGTGGCATAGGCTCAAAGCCACAGCCTCCTTCATGTGAAAAAGCCTTAAGCTCATGTAACATGAGAATGAGGTTGTAAGCCTCGCATCAGTCAAATCCGCTACGCATCCGCAATTGGCTATAAAACATGCTATGGTGGTAGGGGTGGCGGCTGTAGAGGTGTTGACTTTTTTCTATGGAGGTAAACAAACACTAAAATGAGGACAATTGCGAAGATCGTGAAGATAATTCCTGTTAGGGCTAGCATAAAGAAGGTAGACGGCAAGCCTTGTTCTTCTATGGTAAAGACCTTTATGTCGTCGAAGTAGCACGCTACTTCGCCCCACGCTGATGAAACTTCGAGAGCGTTTATGTCGTATGTGTTCGCGGTTTTCAGGTTTGAAGCTTTTAGCTCGTCGTCAATCCAGACTGAGAATGTATTTGCAGACCTATCTAGAACCACCCTGACCTTATACCACCTGCCGGGAGTGTAGGGCTGCAACTCCTTAAGCTCTTCATTCCCAGCTTCATCTATGAAGTGGACAGCTAAGTACCCGTCGCTCATAAACGCTACGTCTACGTAGTACTTCCCCCACGTAGCCTTCTCCCTGTTCCAAAAACCAATCGACCCCAACCCCTTCACATTGAATAGGGGCTGTCCTTCAACCATGATGAAGGCTTCTAAACCTATTACCCTTGCCGCGTCGGTGAAGCGCCTCTCGGCGACACTACTCCAGCCGTATTTCCCTATAAGCTGAAGGGATCTTGATGGAGAATGATAGCGGTCACTCGTTACAACTTGGTATTGAGGACCTACACCATACCAGACAAGATCCCAGCCGCCAGCCCATGGAAAAGTGCCTGCTTGGTAGCTTTCGAAGTCATCAAAGAATATTATGTTCTCCGTCTGTGCATTAACGCGCGTAGAAAGGGAGAGAAATAGCATCATTAAGAGAAGCAGAAGAGCAACCCTCGCTGTAGAGGTTTGCAACAAATTCTTAAACCCCGCCAAGTGGGTTCGCCGAAAATATATGCCGAAGCACACTATTAAAAATCTTACCCGCGACACACTATTCTTTCTACCTGCATAAAAACCCGAAAATGTTCCTGAGTGAAAGAGTTACCTAATAAAGCAAAGGATCTCACGAAAAAAGACAATTAAAAAACATGTATTGACTTACTGGCTACCTGTGCGCCTGAGTAGCTCATCGTATTTCATGTATGCTAGTAGAAGAAGTATGCCGGGTAACAGGCCTCCTATTATAAATCCAATTATCATCCATGTGAGCGTTTTTTCCTTGGCCTTTACATAATCGCCTCTTTCGATTGTACGAATAATATCATTGCAGTTTGTATAGATAAGGATATCAACAATTCCAGATATCAATGGTACGATGCCGATTAGAAAGAGGAGAAGGACTATTCCAAGAATTATTTCAATTATCCCATAGATTAATGTTATAAGCCCTGCAACCTTTGTAAGACTTTTTATGCTCTCCGCTTCTGGAGGAAGCGGAGGCGGTGGCGGTACTGTTAACATAGCATTATCAATTTTTGTTTCTTAAAACAATTACTTAAAATTTTCGCAAACTACAATCAAGCTTCGCACAACTGCAGAAGTGTGTTATATGCAACCCTCGCACATGGAGGTTATTTGAAAATCCTGCTCACAAATGGCCGTAATTTTCATTTTACTCAATGGCTTTCTTCGCAAGTAGAAAAACCCGACGCTTAGGCATGGCTTTGCCTCAGCAATCTTAAAGCCGTAATCCTTAATGTCGCTGACATATCTTTGCTTTCTCATGCCTATACACTTGGTTGCACTTGAGCTTGGAAAGGCTAATGCTCATCTTCATCACCTTGAAAATGAATGGAAGCAGAATTTTTCACCCCACTATACTCAAAATTTATAAGTTTCTATGGACATTTAATATTGCGATAGCAGTCAAAGCGATGCTACAACTCAACGCTCAAACTGGGCAAAGGTTTTTGATGATCTGGCCTTTAATCGGAGTCCAGCACTACCATCCAAGGTCAAGCTTACATGTCTCAAGCCAGATATATGCTGAGAAGACACTGAAAGGAGCTTAAATTTGTTCGCTGGCCCTATTCTTAAGTAGTATAGTTGCAATAGTTGAAATTTTAACAAAAATTTTAAATACAAGGCCATCAAAAATAAATATGATTTAAAATGACAACTCCCCAGGTGCAACCTACTGGAGACATAGTTCTAAGTGGCTTAAGAAACTTGAAGATGGCCTCACTACTACAAATAGTTTCATCACTACTTATGGGCATCCCGGCAATAATCTTGATAGGCGCTTTCATGGACGCCTTCTTCTCCCTAAATCCTGGAGCTATTATAAGAACAAGCATATTCTGGTTTTTCTTGCTTTTTGCGGGAATAATACTAGCTGCCATCAGCATTTATGTTTTTCTCCTTCGTTCAGGAAACCAATTTGCCTCGCAGAACCCTGAAAAATTCTCAACTCCCGTAAAACTCATAAAAATAGGGTATCTTGGAGGCGCAATAGCGATGTTACTAGGAAATTTAATAATTATCCTGGGTATAGCATATATTGTAATTTCCCATAGATTAGAAGCCTTTGGAATAGTAGGTATAGCTACTTTAGTTGGCTTAGTCCTGTTCGGAATAGGATTTTTGCTATCTTTCATAGGGTTTATTGGGCTCATGATATACTTCTTTGGGCTTAGTGACATGTTCAACTCAACGCTATTTCTAGTGGCAGCTATTTTTACACTAATATCAATGTTTATACCGATAACGGGATTTGTGGCCTGGATACTTGTATTCATTGAAACAGACACGCTGGAAAAGAAGCTAGTTTCTCAGCCTCCTCCCCCACCTCCACCTCCCATATAGGTGACGCGAATGAGTATAACCCTTACCGAGCTTAAAGGTAAACCTGTCTACACCCAGGATGCGAGGCGCATCGGTGAAGTAGTAGACTTAGCCTTTAAGCTGGAAGAAGCCCACCCCTCCCTCGTGGTCAGGACCCTGTCGGGCCGCACCCTCGAGGTTCCATGGAATAGCATTGCTGCAGCCAAGGACATCATACTGCTCAAGCCGGAATTCAAGGTCCCCGAGGAGCTACTAGTAGCACCCACAGTACAAGCTGTGCAAGGACAGCCCGCCCAGCAGAAAATCTGCCCCTACTGTGGCAGACCAGCCACATGGATACCCCAGTACCAGCGCTGGTACTGCTACCACTGCAAGAGATACATAGACTAAGCACTCAGCCGCAACAAAGGTCTCCCAGAAAATTATTTTTTTCTAAGAAAAATATTATATTTTAAGTTAAAAAAGTTATCCAGACTGGAAACAAGGAAAAATATTTAAAAAAACATAGAGCGCATCAAAAAATATAAATAGTTTGAGACATAGATTATTAAATGGAGAAAATGAAGAAGCCGCATTTTATCCAAAGGTTCATTTTTTCGCTAAAACCCACATTCAAAACATCCTCTATCATTCTTATTCTTCTACTTGTCCTCCCCTCCTTTCCACCCAACCCCATCCCTGTACAACCAGTAAAAGCAGATCCGCAAGGTTCACTCCCACCCTATAAGGCAGGCGACTGGATCCTCTATAGGTACGTATTAAAGGTTGAAGGGATAACAGGCAGTACGAGCTGTGAGGGAACTCTTGAGGTCTATATTGAGGAGGTTAAAGGGATGCATGTGAAGTACCGCATTAAACAGAACCCTAGTTCTAGAGACCCATCATGCAATTTCAGTGTGATATGCGTAGGATGTAAGATGGAGATTGAGGTTTCCCAAGATCTTAACTCACCCACATTAGCTTTCCTAGTAAATCCAAACACTACAGGAACGAAGGTTTATAACTCAGCCAATGGAAATGTTACCTCTACCTACTATAAAGGAGTGCTAGTTAACCAAAGGATTAGCTGGAAATCGCCTTATGGAAATATCGACACATTTAATATTAGCCTAGTTAATACCTCGATCGGAGAGCTGGGAGGCACATCAACACTTCTAAGTATAACATGGGGTCTCCTGGTTATAGCGGTTATAGTTGTGGTAGCTAGCCTACTAGTTTTCTGGGTTAAACATAGGCGAGCACCTAAACCACCACCGCCTTTGCCGCCAAGCTAAAAATATCGGCATCGTTTGAGGCCTTTTTGCTGGACTGTTCAGGCTAGGCGCGCCTATTCCTGGGAGCTAGGGAGAGGGTTAGACAGGGAAACTCTTGTGGCTCCATAGATTTTTGGTTGCCTTGTGATTGGCTCTATTTTCCCCATGCGTATCTTTAATTTTTTCTCGGATTCTCCAAAATGAAGGCTTTCACTAGCTATTCTACAACATATAGGCTCGCAGGGCTTTTCCCCAAAAAGATTAAGCATAAAAACCATTTCCACTACACGGTTTGGTCTTCTAAAAATTTTTAGATTTCATGTGTAATGCAAAAAGGTTTAAATATTTAGATTTAATAAAAACACATGAGCGAGATGCATAAAAGACGCTCGATTTTTAAAAATACAGTAGACACAAAAATACGAAAGCTTTTTGCCATTTTCCTAATCCTCCTCCTCGCATTTCCACTTTTAAGCCATACACAGCCGATAAAAGCAGAGCCTCAAGGCGCCTCTCCTCCATACAGGGCTGGTGACTGGCTCCTCTACCAGACGACTACACAGTACGGGGGAGACGTGTACGACTCCTTCACCAAGATAATAATAGAGGAAGTAACCGCAACATACGTGAGGTACCGCGTTGAAGCATTAGACTTCCTCATAGATGGGGTAAGCCTATCCACGCTTACAGGCGCCACCTTCCCCAGAGATCTCGGATCCAAGACCACCTATTTCAAGGATGCTACCCCGTCTACAGGAAGCATGCTGGTGGATCCGAGCTATACGGGAACCTACACCTACAGTGGGGCACTCAGCGAATCCGAGATGAGCAACCTAATATCTAGCTACCTAAGCCAACTCTTTGGGGAACAGATCAGCCTCGGCATAGGCTTCAGCCTAAATGCGAGCGGAAAAGCCACCTACTACAAGGGCGTACTAATTAAATCCGATGCAACCGCCGCTATAGCTACAAACATGCCAACGTTTACAATAAGTGCAAGCCTCATTGAAACCTCCATTGAAGGACTAGCACGCGCGTCTGAGACTTCCACTGGCACATCACCTACGGGGAGCAACAAAGTTACCGTTGGGGCCATTTAGCATACTACCGAGTAAGAATTCTACGGGTCTCGGGCTTGCACAGCTACCTATTCAAACTAAACCCAAAAGTATCATATTTGTTGTGGGTGCCTCTTCACAACCAATCACTTCAACAGAGGGATTCGATATAAAATTGAAAAGGTCAGACAACATTGTACTGGGCACAGCATCTAGACCGGGGACAGCTATAATTAAAAGTAAGGCAAAAGCGGCTACTTCTATAGCAATTTTGACCATATCATGCCCTTCCTGTCAAAGCGCGCCATCAATTCTAGATATTCAGAGTCAAATAGAGGAAAATGCTCAAAACTATGCAATGTCATTCACAATAAGAACAAAACAACCAGATGAGCTTCTCCTCATCATTACTGCTGGCTACACCCAGGTATATAACGGTTACTGGACGGACCGCTATCCCCAAGTGAACGGTCAACAACCCTCTAACGTAGTCAGTACATATGTCCAACTGTATGGTGGCGTGTGGTCATCCATATCTGCAGAGTATTACCTAGCTCATGAAGTCGGAGAGTATAAAATTGACGCCATGTTTTCTAGCACGCAAGGAGCCATAGCTATGTTCGTGATAGAACTAGCAACTCAGCCTACAACCACCACCTCGGTTCCAGCAATCACTCTCTCCCAGCCCCAGATAAACGGTCTAACAATCACTATTAGTGGCATAGCAACTCCAGGATATAGTGGTGCAAGCATATCTAGGATGCATTGGGAATGGGGTGATGGTAGTGGTGGGGATTACTCTTTCCCAGCGTCGCACACTTATAGCAAGCCTGGGACATACACTATAACAGTAACGGCATACCAGTCTGACGGCTTGTCAGCATCCAAGACGATAACTGTGACAGTCTGTCTTGAACGGTATGGCGCACTCTGGACTGAATGGCCTAGTGCAACTTTAACATTTTCTCCTTCTCCAGGAAAAGCCTTAACAGTAATAGTTAAAACTGATCAATGTGGGTACGTGATAGAAGAGCAAAGGGGGTATCTATTAAACTTAAATATACATAATCCAAGCCAGCTGAAGTATGATAGATTGGAGGTAGTATTTCGTGGCTATAGATCTAAGAGACTTCCCGTTTGTGCAATTAAATCATTAATCCCCCTTGACATGGCTGATCTTGCGAAGAAAGGGTTAGAGAAAGGAGTGGAAGAGTTATTAAAGAAAATTGGTTCTAAAGCTGGCGAGAAGTTATTCTCACTAGCTAATACAGTTGCAGACGTAGCCGAGTTCTCATATTGCGTTAATGCACCATACACCCTTATTATTCCAGTTTCATCATCAACTCAGGATCTTCATCTTAATATTTTGCTTCCTGAAAGTGGTACATTCTACTTACTAGCGTATCGTAATGAGGAAGCAGGTGGAGCAGGTGGAGGTACCGGAGGAACCGCTGGTGGAATAATAGTAGGAGGTAGCCAGATAATAGATATATCAGATGAAACACCAGCGAATATTGAGCTGACTTTAAGCCCTGCACTCGAAGTACTTGTGCCTCCAACTCTTAATGTGCTGAATGGACAAGACGAAGAGTTTCCAGTAACGATCAAAGATAATTTACCGATTTTACACAATGTCCATCTTCCATCAGCACATTATCCGAAGGATGCCCTAAACATTTATTTTTGGACAACCGCAAGGGAAGAATTTAAGTATGCTTTGGCATTGGGGTACAAATCCATCAACGTAGTTAATGATGTTATACCTGTATCTGGAGATTTCATTAGCTATATGCACATAAAACCTTTGAAGAAAGGAACCTATCACGTGAGAATTACAGCTTCTGGAGATGGGGTAGAAAGTACTGAAAGAGAGATAGAAGTAAACGTTTACTCGCCAGAAGATATTATTAAAAATATGGTGTTGAAGCCGTCTACGCAGAACATTAAGACAAGTGATTCCTTAGACGTATCTCTCAACTTTAACCTGGAACTTTCAATTGTTTCTTCACTAGAAAATCTAGGATCAGTTCCTGCTGGTGCACAAGTGAAACCGGTGGAGGTTACGGTTGAGCTTTGGGAGGAAAGAGAGGTTTTTGGTGTGCACTTCGACAAAAAGATTGCAGAGAAGAGCATAGAGTTACAGTCAAGTAAGTCTACACAAAATGCATGGGTAGACTTCACTATACATGGCTCTGATCTTGGATGGGGAATATTCCATGGAGGTGACCACAAGCTCTACGCAAAAGTCACGGTGAAGTATTGCATTGGCGCAGCTACATGTATCTCTGGAGCAGGCAACAATTGGGGAACAATCGTAGTGGAGACGCCACGTGTCACTGTCTCCGTGGGATCGTAGCTAGTTTTTAATTTTTTATTTTTCTTGGTTTCCAGGATTAAGCTACCCTACAAGCATAGACTTGCACTTAAGGAGCTTATAGGGAACAAATATGCGTAAAGCATTAGCTGTGTGCCATTTTTAGAATTTCTATTTTTAGCGATATTTAAAATATAGCTATACATGTATCCGTTGAGGCACCAACAAGTGCAAAAATAGGAAACTCTACCTACTCCACTCTATTCCTTAAGGAAAAGATTTATAAATTTCTGTGAACAAAATTTACATGCAGCGCGCTGCCCTTGTGAGAAAAATGGTCAATATTCCTCCTGGTGAAAAGGTTATTTTTAAGTGGGGCGGTCTTACAAGAAAAGCTTTTATCACTGACAAGGCAGTATACAAGAAGGGAATAATTTCTCTTGAGAGGTATGACTTTAATGAAATAATATGCATGTTTTGCCGAGAAGAACGCATATCTAAGACTTATTATAGTGACAAGGATTATACAGTAGGCCGAAGTATTACTATTAAAAGAAGAATAAATATGCTTCTCTCGAATGGAAGAATCGTAGAGTTCTTATCGTACAACGAGGGCGCGCTTTCTCCCCTTGCAAGGACACTTGGTATGGGAAAAACAGTTGAGAGAACTATTTCTGAGGCAATTAGGAAAAATTTGCCTCCAGGCAGGCTTCTTTTCTATGAATATCTCCCTATGCCTATAGAGAAGATAATGGAGATGATAAAAGAGAACCGTAGCCCTGGAGAAATTCGAGAGGAGCTCCA
>Ga0080004_1133391_pt1 | contig 10993 bp, 12 predicted proteins | sample WasSprMetagenome_FD_69207 | JGI IMG/M metagenome (GOLD analysis project Ga0080004, IMG submission 69207) | Sulfidic aquatic microbial communities from Washburn Spring, Yellowstone National Park, USA - WS (SPADES assembly) (version 2) | ecosystem: Environmental > Aquatic > Thermal springs > Hot...
AACTTAGCTTAATACTTTTGCCAAGGAACGAAATTTTGTTAAGTTTCTTTAAATTGTGGCTTCACAACTTTTTGAAAATTTTCTATCTTGCTAATTTTCCGTCCTGTTCTGTTAATAATGTCTAAAAGAACTTGTCTCATAAAACATGCATTGCGCTTAACGATGATTAACAGAATGTGGCTGGATGCTTTAACATGGTTTAACTTTGTTTTTGTCCGCAGTATGGACATTGTTCCGAGGCTATTGGGATTGCTTTTCCACAGGCAGCACAGTTTTTCAGGAATGCTTTCGGTGTTAGCTTTAAAAGAGATTGCTTTGCTTTTTCATCGGCAGTCAATCGGACTTCTCCACACTTTGGGCAGACATAAACGTCAAGGTAAAGCATCTCTTCTCCAAGCTCCGCCCACTCTCCAACTATCAATTTCCAGATTCCCGGCGTTCCCTTAATTCTAAATGGCACCTTCTCCGCATACTGCATCTCAGTATTGCAAGAATAGCATCTTTTAACGTTCTTCTCTTTCATGGCTCAAGCCCATTTTCCACGATCACCTTAAAACTATGGCTCCGGGAATATTTTAAATTTACATCACAATCCGTGTAAAGTGGTGTTAACAGCACGTCAGCAAAGAACAAGCTGCAGAACTCAACACGAAAAACACCGTAAGGAAAAAGCATAATACGGGTAGCAAATGTCAATTTTCTGTTAGGAGACACTAACAGAAAAGTTAGGTTGTGGTTTAAATAGCGGCTGTAATTGCAGAACTTTAACTTTTATAGGTGCGTAAGGGTTCTGTGGAGTGGTTTGTTGTTCTTGCATTTTCAGTAAATTTTTTAAGCTGTTGTAGGTGAAATCATAGTGAAAGGGGAGGGTGTAGTATAGGTTTATGTGTGGGTGTTGTAAAAGGGCTGTTGGTTTCATTTTTGTTTTGGTAATGCTTGTTTCGTTTTATGCGGGTGTTGTTGAGGCTGCGGACGCTTTTGGGTCGCATGAACTTTTTATGTCTTTTAGTGTGAGCAGCCTTAGGCGGCTGAACTCGACTGACCGCTTTGTTTCTGGTGATACTTTGGTTTTTCGGGCTGAATGTTTGTTGGACGGCGTTTATGAGTTGAAAATTTATGAGAATTCTTCGGTGGTTTTTGAGGTTTTGGGCGAGGTTTGTAACTCTTCAATTGAGGTTTATGTTCCTCTTTATCCTCCAGCGTTGAACTCTGGTAAAGCGTATACAGCGGTTCTTTATGTTTATGTCTTTAATTACCCGATGTTTGGGGTTTACTCTGCGGATTCTGAGGTTTACGTTTTTGAGGTTGCTGGTGTTGAAACTCGGTTAAAAGTTAGTGGCGAATATAAGAGTGCATTCCATATTTTGAGCCTTTATGCGAACTTGATGGATGTTGATGGTTATCCTATAGCAAATGAAAGCTTAAGCTTTTATTTACAATTTAAGGACGGCGAAACGAGGCTTACTGATGGCTGGCTTCCTGTGGGGTCGGCTAAAACAAACGCCAGTGGAATAGCAACATTAAATGTGGCTTTGAACGTGCCATGTGAAGGTTACATGGTAAAGGCATGTCATGAACGTAATGACAACTTCGGTTTCTCCGAAAGCTACGGCAACATTGCTGTTTCGTCTTCTTCACTTGAAATTTTCAATTTAAACATTCAGTGTGGAACGTATCTTGGGAATGGTGTTTTAACTGCTAATGGTGGAAACGTTACCATCTTGGTGAGCAGCGCTTAGCGCCGCAAATTTTTTATGACAATAGGAGTTATGTGCTGGACAAGCCTGTTAAGGGTATTCCTGTAAAATTTTATGTTAATGAGAATTTTGCATGGCAAGGTTTAACTGACGAGAATGGCCTAGTTTCAGGCACCTTACTATTTGAAATCCCGCCAGGAGTTACAAATTTCAGTCTGAAGTTAAAATGTTTTGTTAACGATTCCTCCATTCTTTATCAAGGGGCGAATGTCGAGAAAATCGTGAACTTCACTTGGGTAAGCGTTAAGAATGTTTGGGTCGGTGACAGCGGAGATTTTCAGTTAAATTGTAGTGTGGGCTTAGACGTCAACGGTGAAAGGAAAATTTACGCGGGAGAAGAGAACCATGTTAAGGTGAAGGTAAGCCTTTTCAATGAGCCGCTTTGGGGCGTTCCCGTCTCAGTTTTGTTGGGCGAGCCTATAAATCGAAATTGTAGTGAAAGTTCTGGAGTTACGCGGGTTCCAGACGGTTCAAAACTTCTCCGAGTTTGCAGCCTCTACGACATCAATTCTACGACCGCAAAAGTCTTATGCGATGTTAACGGCGATGGCTACGTTGGCGTAGATGACATTGTCAGGGTGGCGAATGCTTTCGGCTCTGAGCCAGGGTGTCCAGGATGGGATTGGCGGTTTGATGTAAATTCCAATTTTTATGTTGGCGTGGACGATATAGTCATGGTTGCAAAAAATTTTGGTAAACGCGTTAGTTACGTTGATGTTTCCGATTTTAGCCTTGTGCATGTAAAGTTTTTTAATGGGAGTGGGAGTTTGCTGGATGAGCGTTCTTTGGATTTTGCTGGCTGCGTTAATATTACAAGCGGCGCTGAATTTTTCCGTCTTTATAATGGTAGCGTGTTGGTTGGTGGCGTGGTGGAGTTTTTTGGAGATTCTGACTATGGAGTTTCTAGCACGAACAATGTTGGGGAGGTTGATGCCTCGTTAGATGGCATGTCCACGGGTTGGCGTTACATGTGTGTTTGTTTGCCGCGTGCGTTTAATGTTTTGGCTTCCCGCCTCTACAATGTGACTAATGTTAATGCTAAACTTAGTTGGACTAGCTTTGTGCAGGTGGAGAAGAAGCCTTTAACTGTTTCTTTGACGTATACGCCTGAGCAGCCGAAGTCTACTGATAATGTGACTGTTGTTGCAAGCGTTTTTGACAGCGTACTCGGAAAGCCTGTCGTGAATATGGATGTCAGCTTTGAGGTTCGTTACCGAACTGCTAGTGGCGTGGAGCAAAGCTTTTCCCTCGGGTCTAAACGTACAAACTCTTCCGGTGTCGCCGCAGTTTCTTTTGTTCCAAGAAATTATCCGGTTTTAAAGTTTCGTGTTTTTGCTAATTGCAGTGAAACATCGTATACTTTGTCTGCTGGGGCATGTGTGGTTTTGGACGCTAGGACTCCAACGAGACTTGAATTTTACGGTGGAAAAGTTATGAAGGTGGAAGTTGGTAGAGTGTTTCATCTTTCTTTTAGGCTCTTTGTGTTTAATTGGTATGGTTCGCCTGGTGATGAATGGTATGGTTTGAGTGGCGCGAATATTTCTTTGTATTTGAACGAGACTTGGGTGTTGAATGCCACAACATACTCGTTGAACGGTGCATATGTTCCTGAGGATTTTGGATATTCTATAAGTAGTATTCCTGACTCTGACGGATTCTGTATTATCCCATTTTCAATTAACAATTCCGGTTTGCATCTTTTAAGGGCAACATTTTTAGGTTCTGTTTATTATCAGGAGTCTAACAATGTTAATTTTACAGTAATCGCCAACGTCACGCCCGTTTTTGTTTTGCTGGATGTCACGCCTAAAGAGTTTGAGCCCGGCGCATACATTACTTTGAGGGCTACCGTTTACAACGCGTCTTCGTATAACGAGTCTTCATGGCTGCCTGTTGGCAGCGGGTTTAGGGTCTGCTTTTTCCGGCGTGGCGAGTCTGGGAACCCTGAGGAGATTAATTCTAGCTTGACAAACTGGAATGGTGTTGCTTCTGTTGTTTGTCAGTATCCGCTTAGTGGAGTTTACGTTTTTTATGCTTGTGTTGTTGCTGGTCAACAGCTTGTTAGTAACCCGCTTACGCTAACGGTTGGCAATAATACAACGCTAAGCCTAAACGTTGGCAGTCCAGACTCCGAGTTTAATTTTCCAGTTTCTGGCAGTCTCCTCTACAATGGGAAAGCCATCGCAAACAAGCAAATAACCCTAAAAGTTAATGGCACGGCTGCAGCTTCTGTTAACACTAGTTCAAGCGGCTGCTACACTGCTACCTTAAAGCTTAAACCAATAAGCAACAATGCAACAGTCTACCAGCTTGAAGCCTTTTTCAGCGGCGACAACGCTTTAAACTATACGCTTTACGGCGTTGCCCCAGACGGCACAGAATACGCTTTGTGCACTACGCTTTATTATTATGGTTTTAAGCCTTCAGCCAACACCACCACGTTAACAGTAGACCCGAAAAGCACCCAGCTCATGACAACAACAAAAACGCCAGAACAGTTGCAAGCGGAAGCAGAACAAAGCGGGTGGTTCTGGGTTGAGCCGTGGTTCAGCTTCTTCTACCCATGGTTCAGACTGCATTACAGGCTTAGTGTTAATTTACCTCATGGAAACCCAAACTTGAACTACGGATGGTCTCCTCTACCATTCGGAGAAAGCTCAAGCGCCAACGAAACAGCACTAGCAAACATCATGAACGACGCAACAGAAGGAGACGACCCATACGCACTAGTAGAATTCTTTGTAGGTGTAGCAGTTCCCCTCATAATACAGGCAGGCACATCTCGCCTTCTCGGAAAAAGTCTAGTAGCAATTTTGGTTGCGACTGCGCTCTACGCCGCCTTCGTCTTAAGTGAAGCTGTAACTCTTTATTTTACGATTGGAAAAAACCCGAAGGCTTGGCTGATGGCGTTCATGAGTATTGGCTTTGTTGAAATGGCCGAACTTTTTGTGATTGGTGGAGAAGGTGCAGTTAACCTACTGCGCTTTTTGACCACTGAGAGCAGGTTGATTCTGCAGAAAATTCAACACCCATTGCAGGCACTTCGTGCGTTGAAGCTTAGTTTCTTCGATATAACAAGTGCGATTTTCATACTTATAGACTTCGCTGCAATGGTATTCTATTTAACTATGTATTTCGATTTAATATAGGAGTTGAGCAGTATGGTTCAAATCTTAACGGTAAAATATACTAAAGAAGAAGAGAGAATTCTTGCCGTCTCAGGCTTTATAGGCATGCTCTTCGGCATTCCAGCAGGAATTTTATTATGTTACTGTGTTGGATTCTTTGCTAACGTGGACTTGGTGGCAAATGACATAATCGGTTGGACAATGTTCCTCTACAAAATAGGTTTAATAATTATCCTACTAATTTGGACAACAAGCTTTGTGCTTCAAGTTTTGTTCTTTAAAAGAAGAAACTGGACGCTATCCAAGCAAAATATTAAGAGAATGCTTCTCGGTACATTACTCGTTCCATTGATTTTCACCTACACTTTCTTGGTTTTTGGTCTAATTTTTGTTCCTCTGAACGCCTTTTTAATACAATATTTGAGCCCTTTCATGATAGTAATGATTGGCGCGCTAGTTTTCTTCCCATTCATGATTGCTTTTGCCGCCATAATCCTTCCTGACACGCCGGCTGGAAAAGTCCTACGTCGATTCTTGCATCTCTCGAAAAAAGAGGGAAGCAAAAGTAAAGAACGTGAAAGCTGATATGTTTGAGTCTTTCCTCAATGAAGTAGAAGATTATGATGATTCAAATTGTTGGCTAGATGATTGTTTAGGCTTTAACTATGTGATTTCTGGCAAGCTTTTATGTTATGGGAATGATGTTTCGAATAAGCAGGTAGCTATAAAAGTTAATGGCACGGCTGCAGCTTCTGTTAACACTAGTTCAAGCGGCTGCTACACTGCTACCTTAAAGCTTAAACCAATAAACAACAATGCAACAGTCTACCAGCTTGAAGCCTTTTTCAGCGGCGACAACGCTTTAAACTACACGCATAACGACACTGCTCCAGACGGCACAGAATACCCTCTGTGCACTACACTTTACTATTACGGCTACAAGCCTTCAGCCAACACCACAATCCTAACAGTAGACCCGAAAAGCACCCAGCTAACGACCACAACAAAAACGCCAGAACAGTTGCAAGCGGAAGCAGAACAAAGCGGGTGGTTAAGCTTTTGGCATGAGTTTAGCTGGTGGTACCCATGGTACAGACTACACGTAAAAATAAATGTAAACCCAACAATAGACATAGGCTTAAACCCAATACTACCAGGAGGAGAAACATACTTCTGGGACGGGTTGGAATTCTTTCAAGGATTAACGGAAGAAATCATAACCGACATAATGCTTGACATCGTAGGATTATTTACTGCGTATTTTGTGGCCAGAAAGTTTTCATTTTTCAATCCAGCTGTAGGAGTGTTGATGGAAATAGCTAAATTTTTCGTTCAGTTAGGTTTACTTGTGTTGAGCCCTGAATGGGCGAATAGAGGAGTTAAGTTGCTTGGTTCAGGCATTGGCAGCATTTTGATGGCTCTTCTCGCCATAAAAGTTGAAATTGCAGAAGCACTTGTTAACGCGTTAATTCGATTATGTAAGTGGGTAGCCTCCGCTATGATGAGACTATTCACCGTTCTTATGGAAATCCTTAAAGTAGAACAGCTAATCAGCAGATGGTGGATAGATGTAATTGAAGTTGCTGGAGACTTTGCCCTTGGAGTACTAGCTTTCGCGAGATATTTAGGGCGTATATAACCATGGCAGAGAAGATAACTTCAAAAGAAAGAGAAAGCATTTTAATTAGAATGGTGCTTATTTTCTCAGCCTTTTTCGTTATGGCATTTGGGATTACAACTATTGTACCAACTGAAGAGCGTCTTTTACCTTTCGTGACTATAGTCTTAATCGGCATGTTCTGCAGTGGCATATACGCATCTAAAAAATTCGCAAGAAACTACGAAGAGTTTCTCTGGGGAGTGGTATCCATTCTTATGCTGTCCATCGTTTTTGGCATAGTCTTCTATCAACGTTACCTTCTTGATGTCGGCGTAGTACAGCCTGTTTTTAACTTGATCTCGCACAACCTTTTATTTTGGTTACCTCTAACCTCGGCAATCGGTTTTTCACTATATGAAATCCTTTTTAGCATAAAAATAAAGAAGCCATTCTTGTTACATGTCAAGCGGTTTATAGGTCGCATGTTATCGATTGAAATCTATTTACTGCTTGTTTTCGTAATTTTCTCTATATTATATTTCTTTTTATCTTCACTAGTTTCCGAAAGACATATTTTTACAATGTTAATTTTCGCCAATTTAATAGCTTTCATGCCGACATATCTATTAATTAAGAATCCAAAGATTAGACAATTTTTTTCCAAACTTGAGAAAAGTGAAATGTGACTGAAGATGTTCGGCGGTCGCGAAGCCTTAAACTATACATTATATGGTTTAACGCCTAATGGAAAAGAATACGCGTTGTGCACTACGCTTTATTATTATGGTTTTAAGCCTTCAGCCAACACCACCACGTTAACAGTAGACCCGAAAAGCACACAGCTAACGACAACAACAAAAACTCCAGAACAGTTGCAAGCGGAAGCACAAGACAGCGGGTGGCTAAGCATATGGCACGAATTCAGCTGGTGGCCGCCATGGTACAGAATGCATTTCGTAGGCAAATGCAACGGTGGAACCATGATCGACATTGGCAACGCAATACTCCCATTAGCCGACATTGCTTCTCTAAACGCTTTGTTCAACGAAAAAATATACACAGGAATCACCGATTTGCCGGGTGTATTGCTAACAGGAATGATTATGGGCGAAATTGCTATTTGGCTTGCAGGCCAAGCAGGACTACTAGCGTTTGCAATATTTGTGGGTGGATGGATTCTGATAAAAATTAGCCTTTTGTTTCAATACGCTTGGAATTCTGCTGAGAAGCTTTGGGAATCGTTAATTGCAAATTTCATATCTACTGTGATAAGCGCCTTTAATGCACTAGCGCAGTTCCTTCCCGAGGCATTGTACGCATTAGCATCTGGAGTTGCAAATATGAAGAATTGGGCTTTTGCGTTTATTTACAAATGTATAATTATTCCAATAAACATATACCTAATGATGGTCACATGGGATAGACTCTGTGCACTTGGTGCATTGTAAATGGCCAACAAATCATCCAGAATGATCTTGGCGTTTGTTTTTATAGTTGTTGGTTTTTCAATTTTAGAATTATTACGTAGATCCATACTGCCATTTACCTCTGACTTTTTTACTATCTGGTCTTGGTCAATGCTTGTGACATCTATGTTCGTATTTGCGATTTGTATAGTCTTAAGTTTTGACATTAAGAAGACTATAGTGGCTTTTCTGTTTCTTCTTCTCGTCAGCATTATTTTCTTCATCCCTATCCCCTACGAAATCCAGCCACTTGCATGGGGCTTTTGGCTATTCCTCCTAGCTTCTATCATGTGGGCATACAAGAAATATAAGTCAAGGAGATAGCAATGGAGACAGTTGTGGGTAAGCAGGTGGTGGTGAAGGTTAATGGTGCTGTTGTTAATGTTGTTGAGACAGTTTGGTTTGGGCATTCTAGTGTAACACTTACCCTTCAGCCAGAAAACAACAAGCTTACCACATATCAGATTGAAGTAATATTTTATGGAGATGATGCCATAAACTTTACGTTGTGCGCTATCACGCAGGATAATACGCAATACGCGTTGTGCACTACGCTTTACTATTATGGTTTTAAGCCTTCAGCCAACACCACCACTCTAACAGTAGACCCAAAAAGCACACAGCTAACGACAACAAAAACGCCAGAACAGTTGCAAGCGGAAGCAGAACAAAGCGGGTGGCTAAGCATATGGGGACCTGATTCTTGGAGTTTCTTTCCGCCATTCTTAAAATTTCACGCAAAAGCAGGGATCAATTCGTTGGGTATGGGAAATCAAATATGGGTGGGTATTTTTGGATGTGGCGTTGAAAACTCCAGTGGGCTGTGTCATCTCTTACAAAAAGCTTTTGAAAATCTTGATGATGCAGCACGCAATGTCGTGTATGCTGCAATAACCTCTATGATGACAAGCGTATACGCGCTTTTCTGGTTTAATGCCATTGCAGCATCCTTAGGAACAATGACCATTGGTGGATACATCTGTCACTGGCTACTTTATACTAGTGCAACCTTAGCTGAGATTCTATTGTTACGCGCCATTCCTGATGCCGGTATTTCTAAGGCGCTTCTTTATGGAGTTGGTTTTGCTCTTCTTGGTATGACGCTTGTAGCGTTTTGGAATGATCCTCAAGCCCGCATTTTCCCGAGCATTCTTGAGCAACAACTTACAGGCGAAGACCCGGCTACAATTGCAGCAAAAAGTGTATTAGCGTTTTTCCTCACAGCCATTGCAACCATCAACCTATTATCTGCAAGCATCATCTTCTCAAACCCGTTAATGTGGCCTTTCGCCATATCCACATTTGCATTGGCATTGTTCGCTATATATTTGGCTCAGAACAGGTGAAATCTTTGAGCGGATATCGTGAACTTTCAGTAGAAAATAAAATTAAAGTGATTGTTGGTTTGGTGCTTTGCTGTACTTTTTTCTTTGCGGTTATTATCTTAATCCAATTTGGATTTGATTTTTCCCAAATTGATAAATTATGGGCTTCAGGCTACTCATTATTTGATATAGCTAAAACCCTTCTTCAACCTATCTATTTAATGGTCACTCTACCGACGTCTATTTCAGCGTCAGTGACCGTTGCGTGTCTTCGCAGACGCTTCTCCGATGTCGCCATTGGCTTATTCTTACTATCAGTTATTGGCTTGGCGTTTCTGTTATTCTACCTTTTGTTCTCGCTATGTGACCTGCTTTTTGCAAGTCTGCCAATTGAAACACAAGCGCTATTAGCGATGTTGGCTATTTATACAACGGCAATATCTCTGGGGTTAATTATAAAAAATAGAAAAATTGATAATTGTATTAGAAAAATATTCAAATGATAAGAGTTTCTCACGTGAGTTTTATGTTTGACCTAGGCTTGGATAAACCGCTGTCAAATCTGCCAATTGAGTATACCGCCTTATTATCGGGTATAAATGATAGTTACAGCGTAAAATTGAAGTTTAAATCAGTAGACAACACAGCGACAAACCATCAAATAGGTGCAAACGCAACCTTCTATGGCTTAACACCTAACGGCACAGAATGCTCCATATGCACAACACTCCAATATTACGACTACAAACCATCTTCAGCCGCAACACTGTTAATGGCAAACAAAACGCCAGAAAACTGGATAACCAACGAAAAGTGAAAGCATCATCTACATTCTTCACGTATTTCCGTTAATAATGTTTAATGGTATGGGTTTTCTGTTGATGTTGGTGATGCTTTCAGTCTTATTTCTGTGAGTTTGCGTTCAATAGCTTTCTTTTGTTTTCCTTTTTCGAGTAGTGTTATGAATAGGTGTATGTGGCTTGGTTGGATGTTCTGGTTAAGCTGTGATTTCCAGTTTTTTAGTATTTTAGTAGCAATCTCCTCCACGTTATGCAGGTCCGTAAGGTCTAAGCCGAGCGCGTGTGCGAAGCGCATTAGGCTTTCGTATACGCCGTCCTTCTCCAACGGCTTTGTTAAGCGTTTAACCTCTTCAACGAGCTTTAGGTGTTGGCTCTTCAGAGCCTCATAGTCTTCATTGCTCTGGGCTGAAGCCTCAACGCCCTCAAGCTCTGCCAGACGTCTCTTAAGAAGCGTGTTAACCTCTTCGCTTATGGATTTGCCTTGAGCAGCAAGCATAGCCCTTAACCGCGTGTAGACTTCCCGCTCTACGCTGAAGGATTTGACAACCGTATCCGCGTATTTTCTGGGCCTTGGCATAGCGAGCCTCCTCCAAGGGGAAAATATGAATTAATTAAAGAATCCGCATCCACACCCCTTAGCAGCCCTATTTTGATGTATACTATTACTCTCTGTGCGCCGCAATTTTTTAGTTAATTAACAGGAAAGCTATTAGAAAACCTTCCCGCCCACCCGCCGAAACCATGGAAATAATGTTCTGTTAATAAAAGTTAACAGAACAGCGCAAAACCCGTAAACTAATAGCAAAATTTTTCAAAAAGCTTAAAAAGCGCCATTAATAGCTTAGCTTGCCGGACTTTTCCATTTATGGAGAGCTTTAAAGTTTTGGAGCCATGCTGATGCCCCTTATGTGATCCTT
>Ga0080004_1115642_pt1 | contig 10992 bp, 12 predicted proteins | sample WasSprMetagenome_FD_69207 | JGI IMG/M metagenome (GOLD analysis project Ga0080004, IMG submission 69207) | Sulfidic aquatic microbial communities from Washburn Spring, Yellowstone National Park, USA - WS (SPADES assembly) (version 2) | ecosystem: Environmental > Aquatic > Thermal springs > Hot...
CTTTACGCCTTAATGGAAAGCGAAAATGCGTTGAAAGAGGCAATAAGGAGATTAAAGGGTGAAGAATCTAAAAATAACCCAAATTTTGGCGGATTGGTGCTCCGGCCGGGATTTGAACCCGGGTCTCCGGCTCGAAAGGCCGGAATACTTGACCGGTCTATACTACCGGAGCAATCTTTCACTATAATCTTTATGCGGCTATTTCTAGTTTTCTGCTTATCATATTAGCTCAGTACCTGATATATAAAGTCTTTATAAGCCGTGAGAGGGAGTCACATACTACCGTCCTATGCTTGCCCCATTAAGAAGCGCATTTGCGCTAATCTATCCATTACTTCAACTATTGCTCTTTCAATATCGTGCCTTTTAGCCTTATATGTTTCTTCGTCCAATTTTCCCCTTTTATATTCTTCATCTAGTTTTTTAAGTTCTTTGAGTAGTTGATCCCGTTGCTTCTCCAAATTTTTTGCTGTTGAGCTTACATCCTCATACAATTTTTATTACACCAATTTCTTTCTTAAGATATTTTAAGTTTATAAGGTTTATTTAGGTAGCTTCAATTTCACAATTAATATATCTTCGCCAGCAAAATCTGTTTGGGGAGCGAATTATGAGCCTATCTAAGATTCCGGTGAGAATACTGGTTGAGGGGCTGGGGGAATCAAAGGGTATTTTAATACGCTTTCTCTCGCCTAGAACCGTTGATGCAATAGTTAGGCTTCTGCCAATAGAGGGTAGGGCGGCAATATGGCGGAGCCAAATATCTATTGAAGTTCCAATAAAGATAGGTGTTGAGAAACCTAAAGAAACTGTTAAGAGGGGGGATTTAGCTTACTGGCCCTTTGGAAGAGCATTCTGCATATTCCTTGATGATATGCGCCCCTACAGCCCAGTAAACCTAATCGGTCAGATCACCGAAAACATGGAAACATTTAGCAGAATAAAGAGTGGAACAAAAATAAGGGTGGAAAAAATAGATATGGAAACCTTAAAGTAGAAAAAACAGTCTCAATGTAAATTTTCATGTTTCCACATCATGTATCCAACTTATTCATAGATTCATCAAACTACGTGATTTTGGGCAGTATACTATGATTCTTAGGTTTATTCTTGTCTTCGCTTTTTCCTCTCTTTTCGCCTTTACTCTATCCTCGAACTCTACTGTTAACGCTCCGAAGATTTCCTCCCCAACCCCTATAAGCGTATAATGATTCATTGCATGCTCCATATCCTCCTGGGCTGGTTAAGCCCCTCCTCACCAATGGAACATAGCCTTTAGACGCTATTATGTTCAGTACTGGTTTAGCGTCCAATGCCCATCACCAAGCATAAACTTTTCAGGTATACCGTTAATAAACTCCTTCGGAGCTTGTTAGATGGGCGTATACTTGGAATAGTGTGCTGTCCCTTCACCCTCACATTAATAAAATAGTTCATGAAGTCCCCTCAACCAGTCAGCAAATTTAGTGGAGTCTACCACTGAATAGTCGTATTCTATGTGACTGAGTATTCTGAATAGCTCCCTCAAAACCTCTTCCACAACATCTCCATGCTTAACTTCCCAGCGTAGATTTTGAAGTTCTAACATTCGAGGAATTTGATGGACAAGTCCTTAGCACACCTCAAACTTACCTTACAAATCTCCTTTTTCAAAACTAAAGTTTCAGGGAACCCCAAAATCTCCTCCCACAAAAACTTTGAATCAAAACCCGTAAAATCAAATGCATAGTCTAAAGCAGCAGCCTAACATCATAAACCCTAAAATCCCACCTGCAAAGCATAAAAAGCAGAGAACTAAAAATAATAATTGGACACGTCCTACTTCTCCTCACGTCATAGAGGAGCAATTCACTTCGAGTATTTTCTTGATTCAGCCAATATTAGCTCTAAATCTCCTCTATGCGCCTCTGGGTTATAATAACATTCCAAAATCTTTTCATGTGGGAGGTTATTTATTCTTTCATTCATTATTTTTATCACTCGGGTGTTAATTTCGATAGCTTTTTTAGGCGGCATTCTCTCTGGATTAATATCTATTCCAAGGTAACCTTTATAGCCTATCATTTTTAAGGCATAGAGGGCAGCTTCAGCTTGCTCCCACCCCCATACTCCCACATTAAGGTCTTGATCGTAATTTCCTAATGGTTGACTGTTTAAATGAATATGGACTAATCTTCCTTCCCTAGCTATGCGGCTTAGCGTGTAAGATGGATCTTCAAATCCCATAAACATATGCCCCATTTCAGGCTGAAGACCCACCAGGGTGAAACCATCCTCTAAAAGTCTCCGGTTAACTTCCGATCTTAATCGAGACTCGATATCTCTAGCAGCTAAAATGGCGTCAGACGTATTCCTATAAATATTATTTGGCACCGGCTCATAAGGCTTAGGTTCAATAGCCACTGTAACGCCGGGAACTTCATCTATTGCTTCCGCTACAGTCTCCTCAAAGTAATCCCACATTTGATAAAACGGGGTGCCAAAGGAGTATGTGTATCCGTCAATCCCCGGCCATATTCCACAATGCTGGGCTCCAGACTCTTTAATCAGCCTTAAACATCCAATAAGTATCTCTTGAGCTTTCTTTCTATATTTTTCTATTGGGTTGGAAAGGGAGCCGAACTCAAACTCCTTACTATAGAATATGGCAGGTCCAATGTTGACAAGCTTAATTCCCTTCTCTTTCTCTAATTGCTTGTAGAGATGAATATTATCCTCGTTAACTTCAGTGGGGTAATGGGCTTCCACCCCCTTCACTCCATACTCCACCGTTTCAGCTATTATGTTTAGCCGCTCCTCCACGGTAAGCGTTTTCCCATATGGTTCATGAAATCTGCTTCCAATCGGAGTGAAATACCAGACGCCAACACTAAACTTAAGGTCTAAATTAAATGTATTTAAGTGCTTAATGAGATCCTCCTTACTTCTCCTACACTTCTGATATCTTAAATCAATCATACCGCTAAAACCCACCTTTAGAGGGTGAAAGATGCATATTTAAGCTTCATTAATAAATGGTGATTCAGAAATAAAAGGTTGATTATCAACAGAAAATTTTGAGGAGTAGGGTCTTTCTAATCCAGTACCAACCAGTCTGGTGTCCGAAGAGGAGAAAAGCGAATATAAGATGTCGAGCAATTGTCCACTCTGCCGTTTTGAAAATGTAACGACAAGAGGAAGGCTCTTCAAATGCCTCTCTTGCGGATTAGAGGCGAATAAGGACGCCATAGGCGTCCTAAATATAAGCCACCTGGAGGTGGCGTTAACGGGTAGTGGCACACCCCTTTCTTTGGATGAGGTGGGAGCCTAGAAGGGCGATGAACAACCAAAATGAACAACTTAGAAGCAGGAATCTCCCGGCTTCAGCCGTGGAGAGTGTCAAATAATATGCTAAGGAAGCCAATAATGCCTCAGCGAATAATATAGGTGACGGTAAATCTTTTCGTAGATTCTATCATAAAGTTTCACTCTTTCCTCATTGGGATGCTTTATCACAGTATATCTTACAGTTTTACTGCATGCTTCATTTAAGTCATGATAAATCCCAGCGCCAACGCTAGCTAAAAGCGCAGCGCCGAAGGCTGAATCCTCCTCAACCTCAGATCTGAAAACCTTTGAATTTAATATGTCCGCTTGTATTTGTAGCCATAGGTCGCTTCTAGATCCTCCTCCCCGAGAAACAACTTTTTCAACTTTAACCCCTAGATCCCTAAATATTTCCAGAGAATCTCTTAAAGCGAACACTACACCCTCCATGATAGCTCTAATAAAATGGTGCCTCTTATGCTCAAATGTTAATCCGAAGAAGCCTCCCCTAGCATATGGATCCATGTACGGTGTTCTCTCACCTAAAAGGTATGGCATGAAGATAAGCCCGTTACATCCAGGTTCAGCTAATTCAGCCTCTTTAGAGAGAAATTCGTAGGGGTCAACGCTACATAAGGAGCTAACAATTTTCTCGGGATGCGCAAAGTTATCTCTAAACCACCTTAAAGATAAACCAGCCGATAATATTGCTCCCTGAAGGCACCATTTCCCCGGAACAACATGGCAAAAAGTGTGGATCCTATATTTTGGATCCACCTTATATTCCTCTAAAGTTGTAAATATTTGTCCACCAGTACCTATATTAGAGGAGACTATACCCTCTTTAATCACTCCGCAACCTAATGCTCCGACAGGAGAGTCGCCGCCGCCAGAAACGACGGGAGTATCTTTCCGCAATCCAGTTTCCTCTGAAGATTCAGCTGAAATTCCTCCCACAACATTTGTAGATTCCAGCGGATCAGGAAATATCTCTCTTGGGAAATTGAGGCATGAAATAAGATACTCCGACCATTCTCTCTTCCTCACATTAAACAGAAGAGTTGCTGAAGCATCTGAGAAATCCGTGCTTAAAGAGCCAGTCAGCTTAAATTTAACGTAATCTTTTGGAGGCAAAACTTTAAAAATTCTGTTAAATATGTGCGGCTCATTTTCTTTAATCCAAAGCAATGTTGGACCCATGAATCCCGGCATGAGAGGATTACCAGTTATCTCCAAAACCTTTTCTCTTCCAGCCTTCTCATAAAATCTGTCACATTGCTTTACGCTTCTTTTGTCAAGCCATATAATCGCGTTTCTTAATGGTTTTCCATCCCTATCTATAAGTACTGTCCCATGCATCTGTCCAGAAAGCCCTATAGCTGAAATCTCAGAGGGACTAATGTTTGACTTCTTTAAAGATTCCTTTATTGAGGACTTAGTAACCCTCCACCAATCCTCCGGATCCTGCTCAGCATAATCTTCGAGGGGGGACTTTATAGGATATTCGGCTGAAGACTTAGATATAACCCTCCCCAAGTAATCTATAACTAAAACTTTAACGCTAGATGTGCCTATATCAATACCCATCAGATACATCAATAACACCTTCAAATTGAAGGAAAACTAACAAAATTTATTTCGCTCTTAAATAAGAATGTTAGCTCGCTTTAAAGGCTGCGGTTCACAGTAGAGTTTAGGGGGACAGAGTAAGGCGAAAAAGAGGGGAAAAGAGAAAACAAAGGTAAACCTGAGAATCATAATATGCTGCCTAAAAATGGTGGTGGATCTATGAATGAGCTGGACACGCCTCACTAGACCACTATTTCAGAATTTTCATTTTTGGGATGCCTTAAAATTTTATTTTATTCCGCTATGGTGATCAACAATCTTTAATACGCTTCTCGCCTCTCTCTCGCTTCTGCATCCTATACATAACATTAAACCTCTATAGCTCAGCTTTGAGAGTATAATCTCAACTTCTTTCGGTTCGCATCCAATAACTAGACATTTATCTGATTTAAGAATTTTTGAGCATACGTCAATCCACTCTGACATTGTTTTTGAGCCTGCTCCAGGAACCCATTGAACGCCATCCAAAGATTCTATTTCCAGAATGTAATCTAGGTTGCCTAAAGCCATGGGGCCGTCAAGGTGGAATATTGAGTTATCGAGGATTTCAGATAACGTGATTTGTTCCTCAAGAAAGAATTCTCTAAACATTTTTGGTGAAACTAGTCCGGAAAAATCGTCTTGTAATGCAAAATATTTACCTTTCGAGTATGCTGGTATCCATGTTATTGAGCCTTTTTGTACGCGTGAAATCTTTTGGTAATATTTTTCAAAAACTTTAATGCATATTTCAGTCAGCCTTTTAATCAACCTTTTAACTTCATCCGGTTTCGTGTAGAGGCTTCTTACGAGATTTCTCGTTCCAAGGGCGGCTGCAAGAGAATCTCCCCCATAATGTATGTCTGGTATACCAACTAAGAAGTTTCCTTCAGCAGCTTCGCATATAGCGTCAAGCAAGTTATTCATAATCTTCCACCATTTATTATTTTCATTAAATTCTGGATTAAATTCTGAAATATCATTGACGAATGGCTCAGCCCACGATGTTCTCTCATCTATAAACTTTAGGTTTGCGCCTAAAAATGCTGTGAAAGAGTTTGGTCCAAGATTTGGCAAATACCAGGGTAGCGCATCCCCTAAGAAAACCGTGTTCTCAAAGAAATACTCGATTTTCTTCAGAACATAATTAATGTTTATCCATCGCTCTTCAACGCTTTTTACCGCTGGAAGATTAACCTTTACATGCTTCCTCCTTGGAGCGGTCACGTAAACTATTGGTTTACGTAGCGGTTCCCTATTCCAAAAAGCTTCAAACCTCTGCCTTATATCGTCAAATTCCAACTTGTTTAAGTAAGATCTCAAATTCTAAAATTCCCTCTACACTCTAATCTATTTAAAGTTAAAATAAAATCTCGGATGGCGATTTATGCTGGTTTATAAATCTTTACATTTACGCCGTTTGAAATGTGAGTGATCACTCCATGCCTGCATAATTCTTCAAGGAAGTCTTTTGCAACACTTAAGCGTATGTTGAAACGTGAAGCCACAGTGTATGGTGTTAAAACCTTCATTTTCTGTATTTCTTTTATAATTTTCTCATCCCTAGGGTTAGGTGGAATTACGCCAGCAATCTTCTTTTCCACTCGGGACTCTTTGGGCTTAGTCTCTTTTTTCCCCTCCTTCTTTTGGGCCTCCCTCATTAAAGCTTTCTCAGCTTGCGAGAGTGTTAGCTTCTTTTTTCCACCCATTTCGCCAGCCCCTCAAATATTTTCACATTAAAAGAAAATAAATGTAGAATTTATAAGTTTCTCCCTTTTTAGGCAATTGCGCTTATCTCAACCTTATGTTTCGCCATCCATTCCTCAACTGGAACGCCAAGCGTCTTCTCGATCAGCGACCTATGTATAGAGTTCATTGTGCAGAATGGAATTATACGCCCATCAGGAATTGCATAGTGTATAACACAGCGCTGAACCCTTTCTAAATCAAAGTTGTATGGATCCATGAAATGCATGGCTGATATCATCAGCATTCTTCTATGTAGGTCTCCTAAAGCCTTATAGCTCCCAGTTTTTAGAACTGGCCATACATACTTTCTGAGAGCGCTAAATTTTATGTGGCGTAATGCCCCTATAAGATGCATCTTTGCCTTTATTTTGCGCCCTTTTTCAGCTTCCTCATAAACTTTCCTCATGGATTCAATAAATTTATCAACGTTAACGTATTCTGTTATTGGCGCTATGTGTCCGTTCTCAACAAGAACATATGTTGCCATCCCACAGTGAGGGTGCGCTGTGAATTCAACATAATGCTTATTCTTGATTGCTCCAACAGCCCTTGAGACGGGAACAACTGTTGGTACAGGGTAAAAATCCGCCATCCTTATTTGGCCATTCGTTTGCTCCTCAACAAGCCTCATCCAATCGGGTATAGTTATGCGCATTGACATGCGTTCTTGCATCGGTATCCTACCGCAGAGTGAAACTGGTTGAAAGTTCACGCATCTAACAACATCAAAGTTTTCAATAGCGAACCTTATTATGTCGCCGACTTGATGATCATTTACGCCCTTAATGAGAGTGCACACTAGAACCACACTGTCAATACCAACCTTTCTACAGTTCTCAATAACCCTCTTTTTAACATTAACTAGGTCAACGCCCCTAGTAAACTTGTAGACGTCAGGAGTTACGCCATCAAATTGAAGATAAATTGTGCTTACACCAGCCTCCTCAAGGGAGCGGCAGAAATCTACGTCTGAAGCCATTCTTAAACCGTTAGTGTTAACCTCAACATGCTTAAAATCTAAGTCTTTCGCCATTCTAATTATTTCCGGAAGATCTTTCCTAATTGTCGGTTCCCCACCAGATATTTGTAGAGCATCAACTGGGACAGGTCTATTACTGCGTAGATTAATCAGCATCCCCCTTATTTCATCTAAAGTTGGTTCATAAACGTAACCTGTTGTTCCAGCCGTTGCGAAGCAAACTGGGCAGCGTAGATTGCATCGGTTAGTTACATCTATTATTGCCAGCACGGTATGCGACTTATGCTGCGGGCAGATTCCACAATCATAGGGGCAACCATTTTTAGTGGTTGTTCTAGGATTCTCAAGCCCGAAGCCCGCATAATCAAATTTCTTAACCCGCTCATAGAGTTCATAATTAGACCAGTATATGTCCTGAAAAAAGCCATGCTCCGGACATTCCTTCTTAATGTAAACAATATTGTTATCTTCAAAGACTACAGCATCCAAAACTTTTAAGCATTCAGGACATATACTCTTAGTTTTCTTTATCTCCCTCACTTATCCACCACCGCCATGAGCATATTTGGCATTAAAGTAGATTATTAAGCGAGCGGCATATAAAAAGGTTTCAAAAACTTTCACTCGGAAAAGTAATGAGCGAAATTATGCTTACGTCTCCTAAAGTCTAAGCCAGCAATAACGTTTCGGTCAAACCATTTAGATTTAATTAAATTCGCGAAAGCTACGGATAAAGGGTGCTTTCTATCGCTTTCCTTACGCTTTCAGCCCCTAAATGAAATAATTTCTTCTCTTCCTCATTAAGCTCCCACTCAAATATTTTTTCTATGCCTTCCCCGCTAAGTTTAACTGGCACCCCTATACTTACGTCTCTAACTCCATACTCTCCATTTAAAATTGCAGAGCATATGCAAAGCTTTCCCTCATCTCTGAGAACTGCTTCAATCATGTTTACTGTGTTATTTGCTGGAGCATACACTGTTGCACCCTTCTTTGATATAACTGCTAGAGCTGAACGCTTAAGCTCATCAATAATCTCGTTCTTCTCCGTTTCAGTAAAACGCTTCGGTTCCCCCCTAATCTTCACCATGCTGAAAACTGGCACTTGATTCTCCCCATGCTCCCCTATTACATATGCTTCAACTTCTAAAACGGGGACTCCATATTTTCTACTGAGAATTTGCCTAAATCTGGCGGAGTCCAGCATACCAGCGCTGCCAATAACTCTTTCACGTGGAAAACCAGTATACTTCCACATGAAATAATTCATTACATCAACAGGATTAGTTAAAGTTATTATTATTGGTTCACCACGTAAACTCTTAATTTTTTGAGCCACATCCAGTATTATCCTCCTATTAACATTAAGCAGTTCAAGTCTAGTCTTAATTTCCGGCGTTCTAGGTTTACCAGCTGCAATAACAATAACATGAGAATCCTCAGCGTCATAGTAATCTCCAGAATAAACATTAGTGTTATTCCTGAAAGCTATCGCCTGCCCTATATCGATAGCGTTTCCATCAGCTATATCCCTAACGACATCTATAAGCACTATTTCATCAGCTAAACCCCTATTAGCCACTTCATAAGCGATGCATGAACCTAAATTGCCAACTCCAATAACGCTAACTTTATATTTTTCCCGCATAAAACTTAATTCACAACTACAACCTTAAATATCTTAATGTAACAATAAAATATTGTGGAGGCATTCATATTGAAGAAGATTAAAATTATAAGTGATAAAATTGGGGTTGTTGAGGCTGAACTATTAGAAGAGAAAAATCCGAAGACTGTTGCAGCTATTTGGGAGAAGCTTCCCTTCGAAGCTAAAGCAAACAGATGGGGTGATGAAGTATACTTTTCCATACCAGTTGAGATAGGTGAAGAAAACGCTCAAGAAACTGTTAATGTTGGAGATGTAGGGTATTGGCCTCCTGGAAGAGGCTTCTGCATATTTTTCGGTCCAACTCCAATAAGCCGCGGAAATGAGATTAGACCGGCTGATCCAGTAAACGTTTTCGGAAAAATTATCGGTGACCCAAAAGTTTTTAAGAAGGTTAGGAATGGGAATAAGATTAGAGTTGAAAGAGCTTAAAGCCTAAATTATCCGGAAATTAATGCTTGACACCATCATTCCTTTATAATCTCGTAGGGTAGTAGTTCCTTTAAACGATCAAAGTATGTTAAAACTCTTTTACCCTTCTCAGTTACAAAATACTCCTTTCTTTTGCTTGATGTGCTCTCCCTTAAGAGATCTTGCGAAAGCAGAAATTTAAGGGTCTCTTGCAGTGGCACCCAAGATAAATTAGCTTTATACATTATTCTGGTTGGTTTATTCTCACCCTTACTTATAATATGTAACACTTCCAAACAAACTTCTAGCTTGGATCTTTTTCTTTTATCCATAATTCTACTCGATGAGAAATATTTATTTCTCATCGCTATTTAAAATTTGTGAATTGATTTTCCATTTTTAGAAAAAATTTGCCAATTATGGAGAAAGCATCTTGGTCTCTGCATAAAATGGGAAAAATTGAGTTGAAATCACTTAGGTGGAAAAATTTCATGATATTTTTACTTTTGACGTTTTTTCTTTCCTTTTTTGGCTAGAAAGTCTTAAATTGATCTTCTTATACTAACTTATTCGAGGCGAAGTAAAAATGTTAAGTAAGAATGTTACTGGATGCGTAAACTCTAGGAGAAGCAGCACTGAGATAATCGCCGAAATACTTCGCATAGCTAAGAGCGGGGCTAGAAAGACCCGGATAGTTTACGGCGCAAACATAAACTTTAGACTCTTAAATGAATATTTAAAGAGGCTTGAGAGAGCTGGACTAATCATTGAGGAAACTGGTAAAACCACAATTATAAAAACCACTGAGAAGGGCATAGAATACCTGCGTCAATACGAGAGCCTTGAAGGCTTCTTAAGGGATATTATAGGCGGCGAATCTAATATTCTCCCTCACCCTTAAACGGTGGATTAAAATTTTTGTTGCCGCATGCTTCCACATTGATTTTCCATTTACTTGTCTCCTGCATTATATGGTTGGCATGCTCCTTAATGGCTTAGCTACTCATCTCCCTTCTTTGGGGATTTAAACCTAGGCTGGGTCTCCAGCCCATTGGGATTTAGGCTTTTATTTACATTAATATGGAGATTTTGTTGAGGCCTGCCGGAGGCTCGGCATTAGCCACCCCGCTTTGTGTAGGTAGGTTAGAGAAGCTGATCGGGGACGTTAAGGATCCTTCGTTGAAGCATAGGATCTATCAAGCTGGTTTTAGGGGCGTGGTGAAGCGATTGAAGGGAAGTGCTCTGAAAGAGGCATTCCAATCGGAAAGGTTGA
>Ga0080004_1133404_pt1 | contig 10990 bp, 15 predicted proteins | sample WasSprMetagenome_FD_69207 | JGI IMG/M metagenome (GOLD analysis project Ga0080004, IMG submission 69207) | Sulfidic aquatic microbial communities from Washburn Spring, Yellowstone National Park, USA - WS (SPADES assembly) (version 2) | ecosystem: Environmental > Aquatic > Thermal springs > Hot...
GCGCGGATTGCCGCCTGTGGTCGCCCAGGTGTCCTCGTAATCGGGCATCGAGCCAAGGACTCCTTCACGGACTCTCTCGTAGAGCTCCTCGAAGCCCTTCTTGCTCATGTTCCACATGCCCCTTAGCTCGGCCCACAAATGCCTACCGATCTCCCACCTCGAGAGCCCCTCGCTAGTGGCGGCTATTGCTACTATCCTCTCGTAGCTCTCTGGTGGGTGCTCGATGATCTCGAGCAACCCCTTGACGAAGAAGGCTACCTCTTTACCTCCAACGTATTGGAAGGCGTCGTCAACGATTATCGCGATCCTCTTTTTGCCGAGCTTTAGTGCATCTCTCGCAAAGTCCACAACGTAGCCCACGAAGCCCGCCAGCGCGTGTACTGAGTCTGCTCGCTTTAATAGCTCAAGAACTCTCTCTTCTAAGCTCTTTATCCCTACCTCTGCCAAGAACTCCCTCCTCATAGGGTTGAAGTATATGACGCCGAACTCGCGCTCCTTGAGGACCTCAGCGGCCTGCCTTAGCCAAGAGGTCTTACCACAGCCCTCGGGTCCGAAGACCACCACGGGGAACCTAGTACCTCTCCTCGCAAATTCCTCAACCTGTTTGAGGGCTCCCTCCCTGTCGCAGAACTCTACTTTGAAGTCCGCGAAGTCTAGCTTGATCCTCTTCACTTAGACCTCCTCTAAGTCTACGCCGACGTCCTAACAACGTTTAGGCCCTCGAGGGATTTAAGCTTGAGCACTCAACAACTTTTGCCCGTGCATGTAAATCGATAAACTTGACATAAGAGGGTTGCCGATGGAGACGTTTCAAGTCTCTGCTCACTATGAGGAGCAAAGCTAAGAGAGCTCCTTGGAGAAGCCCCTCAACATGTAGTAGAACATTAGAAGAAAGACGGCCAAGAAGAGGACGATGAAGATCATGGGGATCAAGAGGGCCAGCAGCCCAGAGACCACTATTGGAGGCAACGGAAATATCGTCACGAAGCCTTTGGCCTCACCCAACCCCATAGAAGAGATGGCCATCAGTATGGAGCCCACGATCATCAATACTATGCCTATCGACATGAACAGAAACGGTCTCAAAGGGCTTATCGAGGGCCTCGCCAGGGGTTTGGCTTCCTCAACTACGTAACCCCCCACTATTGCGACCGCTCCTTGAAGGGCGAGGGATCTCGCGTCCTCTTCTGGTATGATTGCCTCGTCTTTGGGCTTATAGGGGCCGTAGACGTTGCCGTCCTTGCCTACGAAAGCTCCCACTTCCTTCAAGAAGACTACCTTGACGTACCTCACTGTGATCCCTGATTCAAGTAGAAGGCCTCGGTGAAAAACTCTGCGCTTGCGGGCATTGGCGTGCATTAATGAGCTTAATCTTTTGAAGTTGAGCGTTGCCTGAACATCGAATCCGTCGAGCTCAAGAATAGCATAAGGCAGGGCTTTAGTTAAGTGCCTAGGCCGTAATAGGGACCATAGAAAAGCACACGAGGTGTAAAGGAAGGAGGACTTTGACAGTCTTTTAGATGTTGCCTCGCTAAGGCTTTTCTCCAAGGTCATTGAGATCGGGAGGTCTATGGCCAAACCCCAAGGCAACCTGTATTGCTGTGAGTTCGGCCGCAGCGCTGGCCACTTCCAAAGTCCTTGAACTGACCGTTGAGGCTTAACATTCAGGGCCGAGGGGTCAGGACCACGCGGCCCTCTCTCTTCTCCAAGAAGCCTTCTTCGGCCAAGAGGTTGAGCGCCCTCTCTAAGTAGAAGGGGTCGGGGCGCGATCCATACCAAGTCTCGAATAGCCCTTCCACCTCGCTCAACGTCAGGGAGCTCAAGCCTTCCTTCGCCGACGATTCCAGGGCCACCCTGACGAACTGCTTGTAGTCGTCGAGCCTGGACCAAGGGAACTGGTACCAGACGAAGCCCTTCTCCTCCCTCACGAAGTAGTCCGGCCTCACCCTGCAGGCCGTCGACTTCCAAACCAAGGTGGCCGTCCTCAGCTCAGGGGATCCCCAGCCCTCCTGCACGACGCGCTTCGCCAGCTCCATGTGGTAACCGGTCACGACTATCTCCTCGACTAGCAGGGACCTCATGTCCTTCAGGTCTACGGTGTACTCGAAGCTCAGAACGCACTTGAGCCTCGAGACGACACGGGCCACGGCCTCTTCGTGCGACAAGCCCCTCTTGGAGGCCTTGATCCAGCCCCTCACGAGGTCGGCCACGTACTTCTCGCCCGGCCTAGGGCTCTGCTCGACCCACTTAACGGGGACGCAGAGCAGGTTGCTGACGTCGAGGAAGTCGCACAGTAGCCTAGCGACGACGAAGCCTCCTCTTCCGACGGCCACCACGACGTCTGGCTTGAAGCCGTTGCTTACCACCCTCTCACTGAGCTCAGCTGTCCACTGGACTACCTCGTGCCACTCTACGAACTTGACTGGGTAGAGCGCCATAGCCAGTAGCGAGCGGATTCCCCTAAAGATAAGGGTTGCTACTCGAAAGTGAAAAGCACTCAAAGATCAATCTTTGACCCTTTCAATAGTCAAGTACTTATAGGTCGTCATAGGTAGTCTTTTTTTGGTGGGCATGTATGGGTAGCTACGTCACGGTCTCCGTCAAGGTCAGGAGGGAAGTGATCGAGAGAGCTAGGACGCTAGGCATCGACGTCTCAGGCCTTCTGAGGAGAGCACTCGAGGAGGAGGTCGAGAGAAGGGAGCTCGAGAGGCTCAAGCAGAGGCTGGAGGGCTTGAAGGACGTCCTTGAGGCCATCGACGTCGAGAGAGTCGTCCGCCACATCAGAGAGGACAGGGAGAGCAGGTGACGAGCTGACATGGGCGAATACCTGCTCGATGCGTCCTCCTTCATCAAGGCCCTGAAGCTCAAGAGACCCGACGCGATCGCGAAGAACTACATTCAGTGGTTAACGGCGTACGAGGTTCTAAACGCCATATGGAAGGAAGCGCACTTGATGAGGACAATCCGCGAGGACAAAGCCTTAGAGCTCGCGAGCTTAGTCAAGGAGCTTGTCGGTTACGCGAAGGTCTTGGACATCAAGGGATTCGAAGAGAAGGTGTTAAAGACCGCTCTTCAACTGGGCCTCACGGCCTACGATGCTTCCTACGTGGTCTTGGCTGAGGAGCACGGCTTGACCCTTGTCACGGAGGACGAGGGGCTGAAGGAGAAGGCACGCGAGGTCGTGAAAGTGGTGAGCGTAGATGATGTGCTCAGGTCACGCCCAGCATAGTTGAGTAGTGGCCTTGCCTGTGTGAGCAGCCCCCATCAAGCAAACTCACGGAGGCGGTGTCAAAGCTTCTCGATCGCAAAGCTCTATAGCCGCCTCAGCAATGACTTAAGCGGTGGCGGGACGTGCTCAGACAGTTTGCCGCCTTCAAGAGGGTCCTACTTCTTTGCACTCCTGTCAGCCACTGCAATTGCGACGTGATGGGTGGTGGTTATGGAGTTCACGATATGTAAGAGGAAGGTCGACCTGACTAAGGAGAAGGTCGAGGAGGTGCTGGAGAAGCTAATACCGGAGACATTCAAGGGGAGGGCGAAGTACTATATAGAACACAAGGGGGCGAAGTACCCCGTGAAGCAGGTGATCTCGGCGGTCCTCGGCATCCCGAAGAACTCCTTCGCCACTGAGCAAGCGTGCAAGATACTGAGGGCCTTGGGCTTCGAGGTCAAGGAGCTCAAGAGAGGCGCTTGAGCTCGTTTTCTCGCCTTGTCCAAGGGTTCGTGAGTTGTGTTTTTATCCCCCTTGGGCTAGCTCTCCACAGGGCCGATGAGGGATCTTCTCGCCAGCGACTAGTGAGCGAGAGGAGGTGGTCCGAGGCCTAGGTCTTTGTGGACATGCCCACGAGAGGCCGAGAGCTTAAAGCGGATCTAGCGGCACGATCTTTATTTGCGGAGTTGAGAGCAGGAGATATTCTTGCGACCTGATCAGGGCGCTAACGCCTCAACAGATCGCAGATATCGGTTAGGCCGTAGACTGCATAGTCCTCTCCCCTGTCAACAATTTACAGCCACAGTTGTTACAATCTAGATTGTAACAATTCAAATGTTACTTTGAGGGGGCGAGCTCGGAGACCTTCCGAGTTCATATCTCTCACTTTCTCTTAAGTCTCCAGCACAACCTCTGTACCTGAGTCCTAGCTTTACGATGGTCGTCCGTGTCGGCCGACCTCCGTCTCAAAAGCTCAGAGGGACCGGAGGCCCAGAGAAGCCGAAGAAAGCTTGTCGAAGATGGGCCCGAGCGCTCGCAGAGGTAGGCCCAGCTCACCGCTCGCCCCTAGCGAACCCAGCTCACCGCGCTCGGGCCTGTAACCCCACCACTCCTGCCCACGCTTCCTCTTTTCGCGAGTTCAGCTCGTGCTTGAGATTGCGGCGCGCTCTTAAGCTCTTGCACGAAGGACCTTGCTTAGAGCTAGCTCGAGACGTCGAAAGCACTTTTAGCTACTCTTCAAGCTCTTTTGCGAGGGCGCTGTGATTATGCGTGGAAGGAGCGAGACTGGATGAGCGAGGACTTGGATGAGCGCCCTATACCCCCATTGAACAGACGACATAGTCATCAATATAATTAGAGCAACGGGACGTGGTTCCTTGTCGACTTTCTTTGCAAATTATTGATGGTAGTCCGTGGCCCTTGGGGACGCTCATCGGTAGCCTAATCGCTCACCGATCGCCAGGGTGCGTATAAGTCATCGCGTCCCGCTTAGTGCCTGAATCGTACGTAGTTTAAAAATAAATCTCAAGGCCTCGAGTTGCAATAACAAAGAGAGGTCAAATAGCGAAGAGAGATAGGGAGGAGGCGTTGATAGGTTTTGGACGCTGTGATTGGGCACGAGCGTAGCGATGAACTATGAGCGAATGAGTAGCATGCCGAGCGTCTCCCTCAACATCTCGACTTGTCGATCGAGGACGTAAAGGAAGGGTGCTTCACATCGCTGACTAAGTGAAAGGTCACGACAAGGCCTTCAGAGGCACGGTCTACGGACTCTACGAACAAAGCATATTAGGCTAGGGGGCTCGCTTCTAAACGTATGCCGAAGACAGGAGTGTTCTTCACTGAAGTGCTGAAGGGCAAGGACTGGCCAGTCATAGGTGACAAGTTCAGGAACTTCCCGGAGGTCATGGCCGAAGTCCTCAAGGACCCCAACGTCGCGCTCTACACCTCTAAGCCCGTAGATGAGAGGTTGCTATACAAAGTGCACACGCCCGAGGTCGTTGCGAACTTGAAGTCGGCGTGGTATTACGAAGGGGCTCTGTGCTCCGTTGGTGGATGCGTCGAGGCCCTAGAGAGGATATGCCGTGGAGAGATCGTCAACGCGCTAGTGTTCAACGTCGCCGCAGGACATCACGCTGGCCCCTCCTACGCTTGGGGCGGGACGTACGTCTCGTGCGCTGGCCCCATGATAGTCAATGCGAGGGAGAAGTTCGGCGTGCACCGCTTCGCCATAATTGACACTGACAGCCACCATGGCGACGGTGACAGGGCCATGTTCAAGGGCGACCGCGACGTCCTCCACGTGTGCTTCTGCAGCATGAATGCGATAGAGGACGAGGGGACGAAGGTCGACGTGGACGTCGGTTGGAGGACGACTGACGAGGAGTACTTAGAGAAGGTGGAGAGGGAGTTCAAGCCTCGAGCATTAGCATTCAAGCCCTATGCCATAATACACTTCTTCGGCCACGACACTTGCGAGGGCGACTATGGAGACAGAGGGCTGACTCCGAGCTTCTACTTAGAGCTGGCTAAGCTCGTCAAGTCAATAGCCGAGCTCGTCAGTCAAGGCAGGTACGTGGTGATAACTGGGGGAGGGTACAGGAGGGACGTTGCTGAATACGTGTTTCCGCGTGTCATCCGAATACTGGCTGAGTGACGAATTTTGAAATCTGGCACTTCCTTGATCTCTCTAACTCCCTCGACTTTCAATCCTCTAAGCCTTTCTCGCTCTTCCTCGTCTGCTTCCTCTTCTCCTCGTTAGATGCTCTCTTGACGCTCCTCGCCCTTACGACTGGCGAGGGCTACGAGCGAAACGTAGTGCTCGCCCTCTTCGTAGCCACGGCCCTCTACAGGCGGTTCTGGACCTGGCTACTGAGTAGGTGGATGAGGAGGCATGGTTCTAGAAGGCGACAGTTGCTGTTGGGGAAGCCGTCGGAGCGCTACGAGTGGGTGAGGAGGCTGGCCTCTAAAATAGACGTTGAGGAGGTCAGAACTATTTACAAAAGTCGACCTTTATCTGAAACTGCAACGGCTGATGGAATTAGCATGGAGTGCTTCGCTCGACTAAAACGATGGAAATGGTGTCGTAGCGAGCTTTAAGCCGATGTATGACGTCAAGTGAAATTATAAATCCTCCCTTTTCGTTTTGTTTGGAGGTGACTGGATGAGCTTGAAGACGCTGCTCTCGTACCTCTCAGAGGTGAGGGCAAATCTTTCAGAGGCCGAGAAAGGTCTTGAGAGAGCAACCAAGCTCTTGGAGAGGATCATCAATAGCATCCCTGACGTCATCGCGGATTGCGTCGATGACGTCGAGAGGCTGGAGATAGAGAAGGCGCTGATAGGGGTGTGGGAGAAGGTGAAGATCGCGTCTTCGCTAGTATCTGATGCGCGCTTTCTTGTCCTGAGGAAAGATTATGACCTCGGAGAGATCCTCCTTAAGTTGCGGGACATGGAGAAAGCGCAAAAGTCCACGTCGTGAAGCTTGGTTCACTCTGACACTTCCTCGCTTGCGCACCATCCTATTGGACGCTTGACGTAAATGCGCGCCTACGGAAAGGTCACTCCATCGCCTTCTTCACGGCCTCTCTGTGCAACGGAGTTTGCCAGGCAACGTCCTCTCCAATCCCGAGCTCCAAGTCCTTCTCGGGTGGAGGCTCGTCGATCCAGAGCCTGGGATCCCTCTTATACATGTCGTAGACTATCAGGTTCTTCGCTATCAGCTCCTCCTTAAGCTCCTCGGGGAAGTCTCTCTCGAAGAGAGTGTCCGGGTCCTCGACGATCTCTATAAGGTACTGCCCCCACTTCCTCGCGAAGTCCTTCAGTTGCTTAGCTCCTAAAAGTCTCTCAATCACGAGGTCAACGTCCCAATTAGCTTGATAGAGTCTGGCCAGCATCTCTGGATTCCCGCCAGTTAGCCTCCAAACGTCCTCGAAATTGGGCTTGGGGCTCGGCAACTTTTCATAGAGCTCCTCGAAGCCCTTCTTGCTCATGTTCCACATAGGCGCTATCTCGGCCCATCTATGTCTACCTATTTCAGCTCTCGAGATGCCTTCGCTGGTGGCGGCTATGACCACTATCCCCTCATAACCTTCAGGGGGTACTCCACTAAGCTCAACAGCGACTTCACGTACATGGCCGCCTTTTCTAGCCCTATTGCCTGGAACGCGTCGTCCACGAGAACTGCTACTCTCCCCCTCCTCCACTTGCTCACCAACCACTTGACGGCGTCTATTGCTAGAGTGGCGAGCTTCAATTGAGCCACCCCGATGGCCTCAGAGGCGCCTCAGCGAACTTCCCCACGAGCTCTTTAACGTCGGTACGGGCTATGAAGTCCCTCCGCATCGGATCCACGTAGATCGCCTCGTAGCCCATCTCCCTCAGAGTCTCGGTCGCCTGCTTGAGCCAAGCGGTTTTACCACAGCCCTCGGGCCCGAAGACGAGAGGGTGCCAAGTCCCCCTCTCTGCGAATTCCCCCTCTCTGCGAATTCCTCTACTTGGCGGATGGCCCCCTCCCTATCGCAGAACTCGACCCTCAAGCCTGCGAAGTCCAGCTTGACCTTCTTCAATTAAACCACTCCAATCCTCATGCTGACGACATTCAGGAACCGCTAGCCCCACGACTTTTAATCCCTATATCAAGGATTTAAGCATAGCACTACAGCAAGTCGTAAGGCCTTGACAAGGCCTCTCCATCAATTACTAGCGGACGAAACGGTCCACGACTCACATGGTACATTGAATTTAACTTGACCACATATTCATGCGGTTTTACAATAGTTCACATAGATCACAGAGGACGATCCTTTCAATTATTAAGAGAGTTCAACACCTCAGTCATTTAACTGGCTAATTGACTGTCAATCGTACAACAGCTTGAGTCATCACGCCCATCATGTTAACAGAAAGGTTCAAATAATGCGCTAAGCTAGAAGGTTTGGTGAACGAATTGAAGAAAACCGCGGCCCTGTTATTACTGGCCCTCTTGCTATGCTCCTTCGTCTTGGTAGGCGTGATGGGAGTGCAGGCGTCCAACGTCAAGCCCGACATTAAGGAGGCAAGGAAGCACGCCGAGGAGATGTTACTTCCCCTCGAGGGGATCGCCGGAATAAGCCACCGCGAAGACCCCCCGAGGATAATAGTCTACCTTGAGCACGAGAAGTACAAGGACAAGGTCCCGGACAGCATAGACGGCTTTAAGACCGAAGTCGTCGTCATCGGCAAGGTAAAGGCCTTGTCGTTACTTCAACTCGAAAAGAGGATCAAGCCATCTTACACGTACTCGGAGCCCGTCAGCGGGACTGCTAGAGTAAGGCCGATAGTCGGCGGCATATCGATAGGCGTCCCAGAAAGCGCTTACGGAGGGAAGATGGCCGGAACCCTCGGCTTAGTCGTAAAAGACTCATACGGTAACTACTACATCCTCAGCTGCGCTCACGTCATAGCCATGAACAGCAAGGCGCAGTTCCTGCCATTGGGCACGGCCGTGCTCCAGCCTGGGACCTACGACGGTGGTACTACAAATGATAAAGTGGGCGAGCTCTGCAAATACATCAAGATAACGTTCGGCCCTAAGGGCAAGAACTACGCCGACGCAGCCATAGCAAAAATCACGATAAACGAAAGCGACTACTTGGTCGGCGAAGTCTTGGGCTGGGACAATAATAGTACTTACACCATCGATGGTACGGTTGAGGTGAGCGTAGGGGATTTTGTGAGGAAGTCTGGGAGGACGACCGGTGTCACTAACAGCACCGTTCTCGACACAAACGCGACGGTAAAGGTCTGGTACTCGTCGTCTAAATGGGCGGTATTCTACGACCAGATATTAGTAAATCAGCCCTTCGTGAAGAGCGGGGACAGCGGTAGCCCCGTGGATAAGGATGGAAAGTTCGTCGGGCTAGCCTTTGCGGGTAGCAGTAGCGTAGCCGTGGTGTGCAAGGCAAAGTACATAACTAATGGGCTAGGAGTAGAAATAGACAAACCATCATCTCTTCCCTAGCCACTAATTTTTATATTCTTTGCCACTTTATTTTTCAACGAAGTTAGGCAAGTAGAGAATTGAAGGACAGGGTCTTAAGGGTTCAAGGTTTTCCCTAAGCGCGCATTAAAACGCTAACATTGAGCTAAGCCGGTAACCCTCCTAGACATCGTGGAGGTACTGGGCCCGCTTGACGCCTTCTTGACGACTGATCGTGTTTCGTTGACATACTGACCTTTAATAGACATAGATCATGAAGCTTGAAACACTAACTCCTCCCGAATGTTCGGGGAAAGTCAACCTAGCAGTTGACCAAGCCGACTTCCTAAAGGGGCTAGACGAGACTATGCTGGCTGGGGGAGGGCGGTCGCTTTCGCTTTCTTAAGCCAGTTGAACACGGTGACCCGTCGTGCACTCACTTACCTTGATTCCTCCTCTTGGAATAATACTCACCGATGCCCTCAATTATGATCGTTAAGCCTACCAGCGCGAGTATCCATGGCCAGAACCCGACGTAGAAGACTATCGCAAGCCCTATCAGGAAGACCCCGCCAGCGATCGAATGCCAAAACCCTCTCTTCTTCGAGCCCTTGTCTTCGGACTTCTCAGCCATGTTTACGGTTTTTGCTTTTACAGCAAATTTAAGGTTTCATGCACGTCAAGCTCTACGCAACATATCATTCGGGGACTATTCAATGGCCTTCTTCACGGCTTCTCTATGGAGAGGCGTCTGCCATGCTACCTCCTTTCCTATTCCGAGCTCTAGGTCTCTATCGAGCGGGGCTCGTCGATCCAGAGCCTGGGATCCCTCTTATACATGTCGTAGACCATCAGGTTCTTCGCTATCAGCTCCTCCAACAGCTCCTTGATGCTTCTCTCAACGGATTCCAGCCTCGCCAACGTCTCCGACAACCCCAAGTACCCGCCACGGCGAGCCGAAACTCCTTATCCTTCTCGAGTAGTTCGAGGAACTGCCTCTTCAACCTCGTCTAGCGCTCGGCGAAGGCAATCACCTCAAACATCTTTCACGTCGGAGGAATCTCATGGAGAGAGAACGAGAGGGCTAATGCACGTGAAGCATACGAACCGCTAAGCATATTTGGTTCTTTAGTTCTATAGTACTTTTGGGTGAAAAGGATGAGGAGGGATGACGTCGAAGTCATCAAGGTCGAGGTCCCGAAGGCCTTGGCCGAGAGGTTCCGCAAATACGTCGCTGAGAAGTACGGCCTGAGGAGGGGCTCTCTCACCAAGGCCATCGTGGACCTGATGGAGGAGAGGCTGGCCGAGGCTAGGGAGCCTACTACAGACACGGTCGACCACATCGTCGGCCTGGGCCTAGAGTCCGACTACTCGTGGAGCGGAGAGGACTTGGTCGAGGCTTTGAGGAAGAGGGCCCATGTACTTGGTGGACGCTAACGTGTTCCTGGAGTTGCTCTACAAGAGGGACAGGTGGAGGGAGTGCCGCGACTTCCTTAACAAGGTCAAGGCGGGCGCCATCAAATCGCACGTCCTGCACTTCACGTTGCACGGAATCTCGGCCATCCTCGGAGACCCGAAGCTGGTCTCGAGGTTCCTCTCCGAGATAGCGACGTGGCGCGGCTTGACCGTGATAGATCTGTCGATCGACGAGGAGGTGGTAGCGAGCGAGCTGGCCAACGGCGTGGGGCTGGACTTCGACGATGGGCTACAGTACTACTACGCCAAGAAGGCGGGGCTACAGATAGTCTCGTTCGATAGAGACTTCGATAAGACCGACGTCAAGCGCGTAGAGCCGAAAGACGTCTCAGGCTAGCGGGCGAAGT
>Ga0080004_1139922_pt1 | contig 10990 bp, 7 predicted proteins | sample WasSprMetagenome_FD_69207 | JGI IMG/M metagenome (GOLD analysis project Ga0080004, IMG submission 69207) | Sulfidic aquatic microbial communities from Washburn Spring, Yellowstone National Park, USA - WS (SPADES assembly) (version 2) | ecosystem: Environmental > Aquatic > Thermal springs > Hot...
TCTAACTTTTCCAATTCCAAAGAATTTTTCTAGTTCGCCAATACTAGCTTTTGCCAATCTTTTCAAATCATACTTTTTCAAAACTTTTTGAGCCAATTCTAAAGCTGTGATTTTTCTTCCTTTCCAATTGACATCTTTACCAAAAATTATTGCTAAGAGTTCAGCGTTTGATAAGCTGCTAACTCCTTTTTGAAGCAATCTTGTTAATGGTCTATCTTGCAATTTTTTGGAATAACTTTTCATTTAAAGTTTTGAAATTTGGAAAAAAGGTTAATTGCTATAAGATGGTTATAAGATAGTTCAAGCATTTTTAAAAATACAAAAAAAGAAATAAAATTATGGGGAGAGGCTTTAATTTAACTTATTACATTTTTTAAAAGAAATACCACGTAATTATGTCATACCACATGAAATATTCTTGCCGTTAAAGAAAAATGAGCTTGCGTCAATAATTTTAAATAAAGATAATGTTAAACGTATTAATATTGGTATTTGGGATGTTCATGGAGAATATGAAGCGATTACGCATACTATCAAAATATACGAAGATGGAATAGAAAAGTTTTGCTCGAATATAATATTGAAAAATTAGCAGTATAAGAAAAATTTTTCAGATAAAGAAATTGAAATTTTACCTCTTTTTGTAAGAGAAATAGTGAGAATACATGAACACGCTCATGGAATTATTAGATACATTGAAAGTATAATTAGAGTCTATGAAAAATTGGAAAATTCAGATTTTCAATTAAATAATGAGTTAGAAGAGAGTTTAGCAGAATTAGTCACTGTAACAGCTATTAATAACTATGGTGATGATGTTTATAGAAAATTGTTTTATATATTAGATGAATATACTCCATCTTTCTATCAAAATTGGAAAATCTTAGACATGTTTCTCAAGACATTGGGAGAATCTGTTAAAGAAAGAATACCATTAAAATGGGTGTTAGTTCTGATAGAGTATATTAAAGAGAAAAAAATTAATAAAGTGTCAGAAATAGGTGAAGCGAATAGAAAAGAACTTACAAGTCGTATAATCATAGAATCTCTGTAATAATAATTAATTCTAATAGTTTCACATCTCTAGATTTTCTGCGGAAAGATATAATTTTTCAAAATGTTGTATTAGATATTCTACGGTAGAGGGATTTTCGTCTTTTTCTACAAGTTCTAAATTCTTATATATTCCTGCAAGTGTTAAGTTCATAGAACCCTTTATAGCTATTCTATTGTCTACTAAAATCATTTTAGCATGGAGAGAATCGAAACACATAACTTCTAGGTTTTTATATTTCTTTGTCAAACTATAAAGGTATCGTAGGCTTTCAAATTGTTCTTCGTTATCTAGATCTTTCTTTGTGAGAACCTTGACTTTTACACCTCTTTCTAATAAAGGTTCTATATATTTCTGGAAAATTTCTTTAGATAACCACGGTGAAGCTATTCTTACTGATTCTTTAGCCTTCATTATTTCATCTAATACCCATTCAAATCCTATACCAACCATAAATGAAATATTCATCGACTTCAACAATCTTTCTATAAATTCTGATGTCAGATTTTTACTTACTCTTGTCATTTGACTAAATGGATCATATTTGCAGCCTCTCTCCAATCTTACACAGTTGTAGCATCCATCCCAACAATAAGAGGTATTTAAAGATATAGCTTCCATAATAATGGGTTTATCTCCAAACTCTTCTACTAATATATTTCTTAGTATCTCGACAGGTATAGTAATTTTATATTCTCTTAATTTTTCATTAATTTCTCTAATTTTGTCACTTATTTCTTCGAATTCTTTTTTTGTTTTTTCATCCAAATAGTTATATCTTTCTTCGAATTCTTTTTTAATTCCTTTTTTGTAGTTATTTTCTATGTATTCACATTTTTTTGTTATTTCTAGAGACCATTTAAAGAAATCTATAAAGAATTCCTTTTTTCCGTTTTTTATCATAGTGAGCAGAGTATCTGTAAGCCCAAGTCCCCTCTCCCCGTTTTCTATAATATAGATTTTGCATTTTTTCTCATCTACGTGATATAGTAAATTATCCGGATTAGTTTTTAGTTTATCTAATAGATATTCATAAAGTAAATGAGATAGAGAATGCAAAATTAAGAAACTTGCAAAGTTTATTATATCTTCTCCTTCTCTGATCTTCTTAATATCCTTCACTTTAAACTTAGATTCGAACTCTTTTTTAAAGTCTTCTGTTCCTTCAAAACCTATTAATCCTTTTAATGCTTTTTGAAGCAATTCAAGATTTACATTCCCCTCTTCTCTGAAATATTTCTTAGAAATTAAATACTTTACAATTACCCAGCTCCTTATATCATCTTTCTCTTTAATTATTTTCTCTACCATACTCTTTAAAATATTTTCATCAAATTGTAAAGCGATGCCATTTGAGCTTATTTCATAGCCTATTGTATCTTTAGAAAGAGTAAATATTATTGGAAAGTAAAATTCTTTCGAAAATATACACACACCTGTCATTGCTCTTGAGAATTTGCTACCTTTACCCATCTTTACTATAACAGAATTGTTACTATCTAGGGAGAAATTTTCAATTGTATTTGTAAAATCTGTAGCAGAAGTATAAATTTGAGGATAAACCTTTACAAGACCAAGATATGAGGTTCTTTGATCTCTGGGTATTTTGAAATACTTAGTTCCCCTACACTTATGATAAAGGCCACATTCGTTAAAAGTACAACTATCTACATTTTCGGTGGTCAAGAAAAGACCATATCTGCAAAATCTACACTTGTCAATATTATAGTTTCCCAAATATCTATTATTGCTTAAAACCAATTTGCTTTTTGTAATACCTCTCTTAGAAATTGCACTTATTATAGTTTTATTAAGATCTAACATATCCACAAAATCTGGTGTTATCGCTCTAAACTTATTGTTCATATACTCAAATGTGAATGCGTCTCCTCCCCTAAGAGCTTGATAATTTTCAAATCCCACAATCTTATAATCCTTTGAATGAAGACCATAAATAGTAGTAAAGTAGTGGTTTCTAATAGGAGATACATAAAATGGTGCAGAGAACCAAAATATCTTATCAATAGTTTTTTCTGTTCTCTCTAGATCTTCTTCCTCATCATCACTTAATCCAACATATCTAATGTACACTCTTTTTAAAGGCTTATCGAAAAGAAGGGAGATCGGATAATTTGATATACGTAACAAATTCATTACTTCAGCTATATTATATTTCCAATATTCCTTGTCTCTCAACCTAACCTCTATTTCTATTGGAGATTCAAAAAAATGAGCAATAATATCATTATAAGACACTTTGAGGTTTTTAATTTCTATAATCACATCTGATAGTCTTTTTCTTAAAGCTAGCATGAAATGTCTGAGTTTCTCTTCATTTTTTTCAATTATTTTACTATGAAAATCGTGCAACTCTTTATCAATGTTCCATTCTTCTTTTGACACAAAATCTTTTAATTCGTTTATCATTTTTTCGACATCAGTTGCACACTTTTCAAAACTATACATATTGTTTGATCTAAAGTGTGTATAAAGATCATCAATTTTTCTATTTATTTGTGAAATTTTATAGATTATTTTCGGTAACAAAATTTCAATACATTCAGGAATATCAGACAATAAATTAAGTTTCGCTTTTTCATATACTTTTTTTAATTTATCTTCAGCTTTCTTAAAGTAATCAGCGGCTTCCTTAAAAAATAACGAACGTGAAATGGCTTCTTCGGGACTTAGATTACCAGATTTCTCAATAAAAGGTTTTTTCTCTCTCAGTTTATTGAGATAATTGCTTAATAGATTATATAATTCTACATCAGATGTAGTTATTCCACGTTCTAATAGTTTTTCAATGGATTCTATTATCATTAAATATTTTTTATTTCTCCAGTATCTTTCAATATCAGAAGATTGAATAAAAGTTGGAATTCCGTTACTTGCTAAATTATCTAGAAATTCAAAAAATTTGTGATTTTCTTTTATCGCTTCGTTATTTATAGATAATGGCAAAATAAAATCATCCGGAAGGCTAATGGCGGAACTTATGTCCTCATCATAAATGTATTTTAATTGAGATGGAGAGTTGGTTAAAATTAATATAGATAATGCTGTAAAATAACTATCCTCACTTCTTCCAGCTCTTCCTACACGTTGAACATAGCTTTCTTTAGAGAGTGGATATCTATAATGTGCTATAACCCCTACATCACCTACATCTATTCCAAGTTCTAAAGTAGAAGTTGCGAGTAAGCACTTTTTTATTCCTTTTTTAAAATTCTCTTCAATTATAAATCTCTCCTTCTTTTCCAGGCTTCCATGATGATATTCTACATTGTTCAACAACCCGTCTATAATAGATGTGTGATCTCCTAAAGATATTCTTGAATAATGTTTCCAGCAATATGGATCATTTTCTGATAGTTTGGGATTTAAATGTTCTAACGCCCTAGTAGTATAATTAGTATAATAATGGTTTCTTTTAATTTGTCTTCTGATAATTACTTCGACGAACTTTCTAAGTCTACGTATTTCTTCTACACTATCTACAAAAAATATGCTTTTTTTACCAAACAAATACGACCACTCTACCAAAAATAACAACACATTTTCTGCTAAAACTTCCGCAGATCTAAAAGGATTCGGAAGTAAGAATAAATGGATTACACATTTTTTCTTTTCATTGGTTATTAAAGTATTATAATCTTCCCAGAAAATTTCATTTTCTTCAACTTCAAGTAATTTCGATACGAAGTATAATAGAGTTTTTTTTGGTAAAGTTGCTGATGAAAGTATTATTTGAGGCTCAATATCCGTATTTCTCATCAACTTCTTTTTTAATCTTTTTATAACAAAATGGACATGTCCGCCTAGCTCTTCTCTATAGACATGAGACTCATCAAAGATTAAATACTTTATTTCTTTTTTAAATAACGATTGCGCTTGTGGCTCCATTAGACGCCGATTTAATGTTTGTACGTTAGTTACGAGTATGGTAGGTTCTGATTTCCAAATTTCATTCTTTGTAGGAATTATAAATTTAAAATCGTGACCATTTTCACACTTTATTACAGTATTGTTACCTTCTCTGGAATAGATCAGTTTTGCTTCTCTTCCATTATTTTTACAGATGGGACATCTAATTCCTCTAAATTCTTCTCCTTCCTTTATTTCAGATTTTGGTGTATCGCCATCATCTATACCGATCGTTATTTGATTTTTTCCCCCTTTTTTTAAAATTTCATTTAAAAGTGTTGTATATTCTATTAAGTTCATGAGCTGATCCGAAGCAAGAGCTTTTCTAGGATAAACTAGTATACTTTTATATCCTTTTATGCTCGCTTCAAGTATCGGTATTGTAAAAATCAAAGTTTTCCCACTGCCTGTTGGAGAAGAAATAACATATGTTTTATGTTTACCTTCTAAAATTTTGTTTATATATATTAGCTGAAATTTTGAAATAGATTTTATTTTATTGTGTATCGCGGTCTTAAGTTCATTTGAAATATTTAACTCATCTATAGATGCTTCATCAAATCTTGGTAGTGGCACAAACTCTTGATAAATTTTATATTCTAAAGGCAATTTTGAGCCCATATCCTCGTAAGCTCTTATATTTACTATTCGAAATATCATATCGTAGTGCAATGTTCTGAACTTACCCTCTGGGTATTTCACTAATAATCCTTCATTAAGTAGGTCTAGAATAGAGAGATTAAATTTTTTAACTATGTTATCAATCTCCTCTTCCTCAAGCTTACTTTTATCATCAAAAATGTCCCCATTATTTTTTAGTTTATTCCTTTCATACTTTAGAAGTTCATGATAGCATTCTATCAAATGTTCTTTCATTCTTATTATTTGCTTTCAAGATACTTATTCTTTATTTTTACTGTTAATTTGATAAAATTTAAGATATTTTAAGTCATATTATTTTATCCAATGTTATATTAAGTGCTTCTGCAAAAGCATCAATTTAGTTGATAATTCTTTCAAGTATTTCAGAAAAACAGTCTTTTGTCTAATTTCGGTGTTTAGTTGATCTTTGCTGAAAATAGGAATGTCACTCAATTCTTTTATTATCGAAAGTAATTTTGAAGATTCTTTACTCAATTCTTCTTCGTAAAATGTCATAAACTTGCTGAGATTATTTCTATCTAGATAAAGAAGACTTATGTAGGGCGGCACGAAAAATATTTTTCCATTAAAATTTAATAACAACGGATATAATCCAGATTCTGAAAATACTAAATCTAACACGTTTTTCTTACCCAAACCACTGAATATATTGTGCTCTATTTGATCTCTTTTGAACCACTTTGCTAAAATTTTATTAACTTCTGTCCAAAATTCAGATTCATCAAATTCGATAGAGAACAATCGATTCGACTCCAGATATTTCTTCTTAAAAAATAATAACAAAATCTCTTGAAAAATTTCATATGATTCAATTTCCTCTTCATAAAAGGAAAACAAAAGAGGATAAATCCACTCATTTTCTAGATCTATAAATGAAATAATAAGGCCGTTGTAAAATTTTCCACTTTCTAATAGTTTTTCTAATCTAAGCGGAATGTAAATCTTATCTTTTTTAATGTTTCCTCCAACTGTTAAATAAGTAATTGTAACTTCTATATATTCTTCTTTTCCAAGAAAAGGAATCTTTGACTTTTTCCCGATTTCTTCAATTCTAAAGACTATTCTCTGGGGAGTACATGGTATAGGTATTGATAGGTTATCTTTAAAAATTAATGTTAAGAGGGGATTAACTTCTTTTACATCTGAATTAGGAATAATCCAAAAGTTTTTAGTAATATATTTTCTTATAAGATTAAAGAGCTTGGGATTGCTCTGATTTAGACTAGAAAGTTGAATTGTTTTCAACGGAGGATGATTAGTTTCAATAAAATTTAAATAAGTATATTCTACTTCCTTAAAAATAGCCATTTTGTCAGAAAACTCTGCTACCTCTTTAAAAATAGCCATCAATTCTTTTGACGAAGAATAAAAGTTCCACAATGTCACAATGCCTGTGTTTATCCAGAATACAGGAACGGTCTTAAGTTGTGTAAATATGGGTATATCATTTATAAAAGTCGCTGAAATCTGTCGCCTGAAAAGAGGCAATAGATCTTTTGTTAAAATTATATACTCACCATTTGTACCAAATGGATATATGTAGTTATTTGCAAACTTTAATCTTTCTTTATTGTCACGAGGTTTCCTCAAGTCATCCATATAACTCTTAACTAAGTTATATGATTCTTCTTGTAGTATTATAAGATGTTTTACATATTTTTGTACAGTTTTTCTACTGAAATCTTTTTTATTAAAAAATTCTTTCAATATTCCTCTCAATTTCTCTTCTAAAGCCTTCGGAACTATTATCACCTTTTTTTAAATATTAGAGCATAGTCATAGTTGCCGATATTAAATAAGTGTGAAGAATCCCACCATGCACTCCTTCTGTAACATCTAATTTCTTCTAATTCAATGGGCAAATCTATCAATACACCATCTAGCATTTCCCAGTGGCCTTGATCTTTGCTTTGGAAGATAAAAACTATATCAGCATTGTTTTTTGCCAGTAGTATGATTTTTTTTAGTGCCTCTTTGAGCAACCGTAAATAAACTTCTTTATTCTTGTTCTGTCTAACATTTTCTACTATCTCTTCCTCAAATGGGATCTTTTGTTTTAACCAAGCAGACCAAATAGCAGACAACTCTCCATATTGGATTGTTGAGAAATACGGAGGATGTGTAATCACAATATCTGGTCTTTTTTCAAACTCATTGAGGGAGAAATCAAGAATGTTTTTATTATAGATCTTTACATTTGTCTTATTTTTTATCTTTTCTTGAAAATAATCATGAACATCTAGGAATTTTTTCAGTTTTTTAATAAATACATCCAAGGGATTTTTCACTGCGCATGGAGTTGGTATCCAGAATGACTTTACTATCCATCCACTTTTATGTGGCATTTGCATTAGAGAAGAATCATAAAGAGACGCAAGAAAACACGTTTTGAAAACATTAGTAGTATTAGCATCGTATTTTTTGTCTTCAATTTCCTTCCATATAACGCTAAGAAATATTTTACTCCATGTGGGATATAAATCACCAATTACCCTAACGTTTTCGGCTTTCTCGAATAATGTATCAGAATTATAGTAGAGTGGATAAGAGAAAACGTCTTCGTTGATTAAAAGTTGATACTTTTTTTCTTTTTTGTTCATTATTTTCTCTAACTTCTCATTAAATCTTACTGTTTTGCTACAAAATGAGTTATTAACTTTGATTGAAACGATAAAAGCCTCTTTTTTTATTCTTTCAGAAATTATTTTTTTCTTCAATAATTTTTTTATTGTGAGAGATGCAATTGCTCTTGCTGTTATTTTAGTATAACCTTTTTTGGCAACTTCTTTTGCTATTTTGTCCCTTAGCAGTGAATAAGGTATTTGTTTTTTATCTATTAAGTATTTTATCACCTTTTTCTCTATCTTGTTGATTTCTTTATTCCTATCTTCTGGTAATTTAATATTACTATTGAGAATTATCCATTTGTCAAAGACAATCTTACTGATGCGCATATTATCCATTTGTTGCAAATCACGAATTATCGGAGATTGTGTAAGACTAAGAATAAGAGAGTTTATATTTGATTCTAAAATATTTCTGGGTATATAAAGCCCTTTATATATAGATTCCGTAATGAATGTGAAGGCTGAGTTTAAATCATTGTATATGATTTCTCGAATTCCGCTTTCTATTCCTTTAAACATAACAGAACCACTCCCACCAAATGGATCAAACAAGGTACTTTTTCCTTTCTCCTTAAAGTATGTTATTAAATCGTCAAGCAAATAATCAGGTAATCTACCCCAAAATCGTATAAAATTATAAAGAGGTGGGCGGTTAGAAGCTAATTTGAGTTTTATTATTTTTGGCTGATATTTTTTTACAAGCTCTAGTTTTTTGAAATTTACTTCCATTTTAACACCCTTCGCCCTATAAAAAACCAAATGTATAATAAGAGGTTTAGTAAATGCTTCATACGAAATTTATGTTTTATTGATTTATATTTACACGAATTTGTTAAAACCAAATGTATCTAATAAAAAACACACAAGTATTAACTACGTAAAAAGAAACTAACAATTATTACAGAGAAATTTGTTTCACATTCAATTTTTTGCAGAACATTCTAAAACTACAAGAACTCCATGGACATATCTTTAAAGGGGGTTCTTCTTGTAACAAGAGACTAATTCGAGTGGTTATCTTATTTTCTATTTTATCTAAACTCTCGGAAGATTCTTTAATTAAGTATCCATTGTTAGAAGCAATAGAGATTATTTCGTCCTTTTCTAGTCGTTTACAATCTTGAAGTAAACACAGAAGCTCTTCTTCTACCTCATTATACTTTCCTTGCTTTTTAAGAGTTAAAAACCACGCGCCTTGAGTAATCGGCAATTTCCTATTTAACACATAGTACCTATAGAAATCGGCTTGATCAGATTCAGAATCAAAAATTATAGTAGAGTGTTTATCTGTACTTTTGATTTCTATAACTCCAGAAATTTTTCCATTCTTAATGATAACGACATCCGGAATTCCTGAAATGAAAAATTTTCTAAAACCAAAGTTAATTCTAAACATAGAATGAAATATGCCTCTCTTAATTAAAGATTTTTCCTCTTTTGGTAAACTTACTTTTATTTTTATTGATTCGGTTGCTTTTCTTATCTCTTCTGGATAAAACTTGAATGCCTCCGGTATAAAGGAAAATGACCACATTTCATGAAGAAAATAATTTAGCAATTCATCTTTGGCTAGCAACCACGGAGTTTTCTTTTCGAAGAATTTTTCCACATCTTTCCTCATTTTTTGATTGAGTTGCCTAAATTTGTATTCAGAGACACCAGCAAGAAAATTAACTTGTAAATAAGCTTTGTTCGGACAGAATGACATTGATGCTAAATCGTTGGTGGTAATAAATAGAGGTTTATTTGAACATCCCAAGTATTTCAAATATATAGCCAGTATGTTTTCTCTGATTATTTTTGTCAAACACATAGTTCTTCTTTCTGTTGAGAAATTATTTTCGTATTTTAAATTTAGTAGAAGATTTTATGTAAAATTAGAAAAGTTACATAAAAATATGCTCCATCTTCGTATCCAATTCGTTGATTCTGTTAACTAGTGTTTCAACTATAACATCATCTATATGGGCGTCTTTTCCTTTTAAAATTTCTCTAATTTTATCATCTAACTCATCCAGAGCAGATTTCAATTCTTCTGCTTTAGATTGATTGAGAAAGTCTACTATTTTTCCCAACAAGAATAATTTTCTCCACAACCCATGATAATATTATGTTTTGAAGCCTTATGTTATTTTTTATTTTCTTCTGCTTTCTTCTTTTCCAATTCATCCAAAACTTCTATCTTCACTTTTTCCAAAGCAAGAAAAGCTTCGATTCTTCCAATCGTCTTACCTATATTGTAGACCTTCATCTTCTCTTCATCATAATTTCTAATAAGCCTTTGCTCGCATTCTTTAATTTGACTAACTATTTTCATCAATCTCTCTTTAGTCATTGCCCTAGAAAAGAAGTCCTTAATGAACAAGCCAGTTATCTTTTTTATTTTCTCCAGTTCTTCATACAATCTCTCATCACTCACTCTTCTCACCAATAAATCTCATTAAAACTTAAATCTTAAATCTCTTTCTGTCTTTGTTTTGAATTTTTCTCAAAATCAAAAACATTGCCTCTAGAACTGAAGCCAAAGTGAAGATAGAAACTAAAGATGGGGAAATTTGGATTAAATCGTCAAACTCTATTTCAATAGGACCAACAACCTCTTCTTTCTTTATTTTCTTATGCAGCTTAAGATAATGCTCTCTCTGCATTTGCCTGTAAGATCTTTCATACGTCATAGATTTTCTAAGATAATACAAAGCTTTCATATATTCTTCCCAGC
>Ga0080004_1076141_pt1 | contig 10988 bp, 12 predicted proteins | sample WasSprMetagenome_FD_69207 | JGI IMG/M metagenome (GOLD analysis project Ga0080004, IMG submission 69207) | Sulfidic aquatic microbial communities from Washburn Spring, Yellowstone National Park, USA - WS (SPADES assembly) (version 2) | ecosystem: Environmental > Aquatic > Thermal springs > Hot...
GCTCACAGTCTCCAGAGTGACCGGTTCGCCCGCCTGCAGCGAACGGTACATGCAGGCAGATCCCTCCGGTTCCACACCCCAAACCTCCACGCCGGGGTACAGTTCCCCCGCCGCCAGGGAGATGCCGGCGGACAGGCCACCTCCGCCCACCGGTGCCAGTATCACCCGGCAGGAAGGCAACCGGTCCATTATCTCCAGTGCCACCGTACCCTGCCCGGCCACCACGTGGGCGTCATCGTGGGAGTGGACGAAGGCCAGCCCCTGCTCCCGGCTCAGCCGCTCGGCCAGCTCCGCCCGCGCCGTCGAACTGGTGCCGTGCAGGATCACCCGCGCCCCCAGCCGGCGGCAGGCTTCTACCTTGACTGCGGGCGCGTCCTCCGGCATCACCACCACCGCCGGCCACCCCAGGTCACGGGCGGCCCGCGACACCGCCCGCCCGTGGTTCCCCGAGGAAGCCGTCACCACACCGCCCCGCCAGCCTTCCTCCTGCAGTACCAGCATGCGGTTGGTGGCGCCCCGGAACTTGAAGGACCCCTCCGCCTGCAGGTTCTCGGCCTTCAGCCAGACCTCCCCTCCCGCCCGCTCCCCCAGTTCCGGCGCGGGCACCAGGGGGGTTGGGCGGATCCTCCCCGCCAGCCTCTCCCGGGCGCGCTTCACGTCCTCACCCCTTGGCAGCACGACACCATCTCCCTCCGTTGATCGCCCAACTGGCCGCTCCCCAAAAGCCAGACGGGCAGGTATGGTCGCGGCATCTGCAGAAGCTAATTGCGCCGGGTTTTTTCCCGTAGCAATTCCGCGGCAAAGGCGGTTTGTCCTGCCCGTGCTGTCTGACCCGGCACCCCAAGGGGTCTGCTTGCGGATCCCCCGGTCCGTCTGGGATCGGGTGAACGAGCACTGTCTCAGTGAGAAACCCCGGGAGGCGTGCGGCCTCCTCGCCGGCAGGGGCGGCGTGGTTTCCCGCGCCGTACCACTGCCCAACGTCTCCCCTACACCGCACCGGGCCTACCTGGCCGACCCCGAATACCTGTATCAGGCTCTCCGGGACCTGGAGGAGCGGGGCGAAGAAGTGCTGGCCATCTACCACTCGCACCCCGCAGGACCCCCCGCCCTCTCCGCCCGGGATCTGGAACAGGCCTTCTGGCCCGGCGTGGTCCAGCTGGTAGTGTCGCTGTCGGGGCAGGAACCGGAAGTCAGAGGATACCTGTTGCCGGACAGCACTGCCGCAGCACAGCCCAGGCCCGTACGCCTGCTGCTTGTCGAGGACAGGGCTGGACAAACCCGCGAAAAAGTGTGATACCATCAGACCGGGAGGGAGCCCAATGGCAGTACAGGCGAGCGGCACCCGTGCCAGCATCCTGGAATTACTCAAACGTTCCGGTGGCATGACCGCCTCCGACCTGGGACGCCAACTCGGCATTTCTCCCATGGCTGCCCGCCAGCACCTCGCCGTCCTGGAAGCGGAGGGCCTGGTGGAATCCAGCTTGCGCCGCAGCAGCGTGGGCCGGCCCAGCAGCGTTTACCGCCTCAGCGAAAAAGGTCAGGAGACCTTCCCCCGGCTGTACGATGCTTTCCTGATCCTGGTCCTCAAGGCGGTGAAGGACCTGTACGGCCGTAACGGCCTGCAGGCGATCTGGGATTGGCGCACTGAATACGCCGACCGCCTGCACGGCCCCGACCTCCGCCGGTTGCCCCCGCGGGAGCGGGTGAAGGCCCTGGCGGACCTGCAGGAGCAGACCGGGCACATGGTGGAGATCGAGGAAGGCGAGGACGAGGTGGTAATCATCGAGCACAACTGCCCCATAGCCCGCGTTTCCCGCGAGTTCCCCGAAATCTGCCAGAACGAACTCACCCTTCTGCACCGCCTGCTGGACCTGCCCATCACCAGGGACGCCTGCATGGCCGAGGGGGCCGACGTGTGCCGCTACCGCATCGCACTCCCCCGGCCCTGAGGGGGGAAGGCAGCACATGAGCGGGCCTGCCTCCGCCCACGGTTTGGGCGACGACCGGGACGTCCGGGTTCTTCACGTAATCAGCGGGGGCGATGTGGGGGGAGCGAAGACCCACGTCCTCCTGCTACTCAGGGGCCTGAGGCAGCGGGTCGATGTGAGGCTCGCCTGTTTGACGCCCGGCCCCTTTTTCCATGAGGCCAGGGAAGCAGGGCTCGACGTGATCCTCCTGGCCCAACGGTCTCGCTACGACCTCCTGGTACTCAGGGACCTGCTCAGGCTGGTGCGCTCGGGGGGTTTTCAGATCCTGCACAGTCACGGGCCGCGCGCCAACTTCCTGGTGAGCCTGCTGAAACCCTTCTGCAAACTTCCCCTGGTGACCACGGTCCACAGCGACTACCTTCTGGATTTCGCCGGAAACGCGTACAAGACCCTGCTGTACGGCAACCTCAACCGGCTGGCCCTGCGGTGTTTCGATTACTACGTGGCGGTTTCCGACAGCTTCCGGCGCATGCTGCTCGACCGCGGGTTCCCACGCGACCGCGTCTTCACGATCTACAACGGCATCGACTTCTCCGACATTCCGCCTCCGCCTCCGCGCGAGGAGGTGCTGCGGGAACTGGGCCTTTCCATCCCCCCCTCGCACGTCCTGGTGGGGATCGTGGGGCGACTGGCTCCCGTGAAGGGGCACGCAGTGCTGCTGCGTGCTGCCCGCCTGGTGGCCCGGGAGCACCCGGACGTGCACTTCCTCATCCTGGGGGACGGCGACGAGAAACCCAGGCTGCAGGCCCTCGCCCGCCAGCTGGGCGTCTCCGAACGCGTCCATTTCCTGGGCTACCATCCCCGTCCGGACCGCATCCTGGCAATCTTTGACATCAATGTGCTGGCATCCTTCAGCGAGAGCTTCCCCTACGCCTTGCTGGAAGGTGCCCGCCTGGCCCTGGCGACGGTCAGTTCGGACGTGGGCAGCGTGTCGGAACTGGTGATTCACGGGCAGACCGGACTGCTGTACCCGCCGGGCGACACCGAGGCTCTAGCCCGCTGCCTGAGTGACCTGGTGTCGCACCCCGAGCGCCGGCGCGAACTGGGACGTCGCCTGTACGAGCACGCCCGGTCCCGCTTCTCGGTAGAGAACATGACGGAGCAGCAACTCGCCATTTACCACACCATACTCCGGAGGGAATTGAACGATGGGGAGCAACACGGGCAATCGTCGCCGGCAACCCACGCTCGTTGACCTCGCGGGCGTGAGCCGGGGGGTGCGCCCCGCGGGCGGCACGTGGAGACGGCAGAGGCCCCGGTAGCGCTGGCCGTGGTGCCCCAGAAATACGGCGCGGTGGTGAAAGGCCCTCCGGGTGGGGGAGGCGCAGGGTTGCACCGGATAGTGGTTGCGGGTTACTACGGTCACGACAACGCCGGGGACGAAGCCATTGCCGAGGCGGTGGTACATGCCCTGCGCAGCCTCGCCCCCGACGCGCACATCACCGTCATGTCGGGCAACCCCGAACGCACCCGGGCCCTCCTGGGTGTCGAAGCCGTGCACCGCTTTTCGCCCCCTCAGGTCCTGGCAGCCCTGGCCCGCTGCCACCTCCTCGTCTTTGGGGGAGGCAGCCTTTTGCAGGACGTGACCAGCTTCCGCTCCCTGCTGTACTACCAGTCCCTGTTGGCCCTGGCCCTCCTGCTGCGCAGGCCGGTGGTCATCTACGCGAACGGCCTGGGTCCCATCCGTTCGCGGATGGGGCGCCTCGTGACCGGATTCCTGCTCCGCCGCGCCCGGCTGGTGAGTCTGCGCGACCGCCACTCCTGGGAAGAAGCCCGCCGGCTGGGGGTGAGGGATCCCGTCCTCACCGCCGACCCCGCCTTCCTCCTGTCCCCGGCTCCGGCCGAAGAACTGGCCGCCATCAAGCGGGCAGAAGGTTGGGACACCCTGCCCCGCCCGCGAGTGGGAGTTGCCCCCCGGCCGTGGCCCTCGTCCCCCCAGTTCGTCAGCGAACTGGCTGCCGCCCTGGACACCCTGGCCCGGCGGGGCAGTACGGTGGTATTCCTCCCCATGCAACACCCCCAGGACATGACGGTCATCGCCGAGGTCCAGGCGGCCATGCGCGAACCTTCCCGCGTCCTGATGGGGCGGTACACCCCCAGGCAACTGATGGCCCTGGCGGGCGAACTGGACCTGGTGATAGGGATGAGACTGCACGCCCTGATATTCGCAGTGGCCGCCGGAGTACCGGTGGTGGGCGTCAGCTACGATCCCAAGGTGGAAAGCTTCCTGGACGAGGTGGGCTGCCCCCAGGCCGGGACGCCTTCCCACCTCAAGGCGGACAGGCTGGTGGAACTGGCAACAAAAGTGCTCAGCGACGGGGACCTCCGCAGGAGTATCGGGCAGAAGACCGTCCTGCTGCGCGATCTCGCCCGGGAGAACGCCCGCGCCGCCGTGCAAGTGCTCCTGACGCCAGCCGGCCGTTCGCACCCGCTACGGTGAGCGGGTTGGCGCGGAGGGATCCCCCGCACCGGGGCTCATAGGCAGGCTCCGCCGGGCGCGCCGGATACGGCAGCACCGTCGGGCACCGCCCTAGAGGACCGGGCCGCCGGCGGTCAGGGGAACCCGCTTGAACCTCTCTTTCACCACACCCACCGGCAGGCGTTCGGGCTGCCCGAACATGCTCTGCAACTGGTCAAGGGAGACGCCCAGGGCGCTCTCCGCCTGGCCCAGCAGGTAAAACTGGCTGCGGTGGCACATGAGCGCCCTTACCTTGAGACCCACGTAGTCGCTGATGTCTTCGGTGTGGTCGGGCTCAGGGGAATGGAACAGCAGCGCCTCCGGGATCTGGTGGGCCGCCAGCCCCTGCTCCCGGTGCTCCCGGTGAAAGAGGGGCATCCCGGCCGCCAGGGCGGCGTGCAGGGCGACCTCCCCGGTCACGCGGTGGTCCGGGTGGAGCAGGTAGCTCTTCCACGTGGGGTCGTGGGTCACCAGCAGGTCGGGACGGTATCGCCGGTAGATGGCTACCAGCTTTTCCCGCAAGGCCAGGTCTGCCACCAGGTCACCGTCCGGGTAGCCCAGGAAAAGGCACTCCGACACCCCCAGGATGCCCGCTGCCTCCTGCTGCTCCTCCCGCCGCAACGCGGCCAGGGCGACGGGATCCTGCTCGGGGTCGAGCGTGCCTTTGCTGCCGTCGGTCACCGTCACGTATATGACCCGGTGGCCCTGCCGGCACCATTTGGCCACGCTGCCGCCACAGTAAAAGTCCGCGTCGTCCTGGTGAGCCTGCACCACCACGATCGTGCGTCCGGGCACCTTCCCATCCCCACCCTTCCGCCGGCTCTCTCGCGCTTCCGGCGCGAGATATATGAGCGCTTCGCGGGTGGAGACGAAATTCCTCCTCGGCCAGGGATTTGCTTTGCGCCCGCGGTTTGCATTATGTTAACATGACCATGCCGCGAAAGGTATCCGTACCTGCCGCGGCGAATGCCTCGCCGAGGAGCGTGGTACCGTGGCAGTGTCGCAACCCCAACCCGCTTCCGTGCCCATGCGTCAGGTGGTGGCCGCCCTCCTCGCCCAGCGGGGGGTGAGCATCCCCGCCCTGGCCCAGGTGGTGCTGGACCTGCAGAGGCCGTACGCGCCCGACCTCACCCTGGCAGAGTGTGAGGATTCCCTGTGGCATGTGCTGGACAAACGGGAAGTCCAGAACGCCCTGCTCACCGGCCTGGCCCTGGACATGCTGGCGGAAAGGGACATGCTCCCCGAGCCGCTGGGGAGCATGATCCGCCGTGACGACCCCCTCTACGGGATCGACGAGATCCTGCCCCTTTCCATCGTCAACGTGTACGGGACCATCGGCCTGACCAACTTCGGCTACCTGGACAAGGTGAAGCCCGGCCCCATCGGGGGCACCGACCGCCGGGCAGGCCAGGTGAACACTTTCCTGGACGACCTCATCTCCGCCCTGGTCGCCGCAGCCGCCGCCCGCATCGCCCACCGCCGCGGGCCCGCATCCTAAGGCCCGGGGGCGCAGCCCTGAGGCCGCCCGTCCCCCGGGACCTTCAGGTGGCGGCACCCACCCGGCGCCGGGCGGTGAGTTCCACCAGGTAGCCGGTCAGCCCGCCGTAGATCATGTAGCTCACCAGCGAGATGGCCACCACCGCGGGACCCAGCCGCCAGAAGGAGTTCATCACGCCGAAGGCCGGGAGCACCATCCCCGCGATCAGCCACCACACGGTGCCGTACAGGATTCCCACCGACGTGGCGGCCCGGGCCGGGAAAATGGCCCCGAACAGCAGGCCCAGGATCACCCCGATGGCCAGGGCCAGCCCGGCACCCACCCAGAACCTGGCCATGGTCCCGGCGTGGGGTATGATCCAGCCTCCCAGGGAGGCGGGGTAGTTCAGGGCTATGGCCCCCAGGTAAAAGGCCGCCGAGAACACGATGAGCATGGCAAGGGTCCCCAGGAGCCCTCCCAGGACCCCGGCGCCGATTTTGCTGCCCACTCCATCACCCCCGTGGGGAGAATCTCTGTGCTGAGGATGCTCCCAGCGGGGGCAAATTATTCCTTCTCGCACGGGCAGGGCAGCTCAGCCCGGCGAGCCGGCGCACGACGCCCAAAGCTGGCCCGCGGGCGGGGAGCCGGCGCTCCCTCGCCCGCAGGCCCGCAGGCATCCGCCGGCGAACGGCACTCTACCGGGGAGGGTGCGCCGGGCGGAAATAGCGGATGTCCTGCCATCGCCCCGTGCGCTCTTCGGCGAACACCGGCTCCACCAGCAAGCCGATGCACAGTTCCTCGCGGCGCACCTCACCCAGCAGGTGGAAGATGCCCCCGCAGGTGCCGGGGAAGGAGATGAACGCCACCACCTGCGGCTCGGCCAGGGGGGCATCGTCCAGGTCCCGGTGCAGCACGGTGAAGCTCTGCACCACCCCGGGCGGCTTCACCTCCACCCAGTCCCCCGTACGGGTGAAGCACTCGGCGCAGTACATCTGGGGGGGCAGGTAGCGGCGCCCGCACTCGGGGCAGGTTGCGGCCAGCAGCTTCCCGGCCATCAGCCCGCGGAAGAACTTCTCCCCCGCTATGCCGCAGGTGTACTGGTGCCACACCCCCTGCTCGCCGTACAGGGGCGGCGCGTCCTGCCAGCGGGACGGCTTCTCCAGGCCCGCCATCACTCCCCACCTCCCGGCCGCGGGGCGAAGTACAGGATGTCGGTAATGGCCCCCTGCCGCTCGGCGGGCGGCTTCCACACCGCGCGCACGGGCATGCCCACCTTCACCCGGCGCAGGATCTCCTCCAGGGTGTCACCCACCTCGCCCAGGAGGTGCATGATCCCCATCCCAGGGCTGGCCCCGTCGAGTTCGATCACCGCCGGCACCCGCGGCACCGTGGAGCGGCTGGCGTCCCAGTTCACGTAAGACACCGAAAAGGTGTTCACCCGCCCGGTATCGCCCACCTCCACCCAGCGCACGGTAGGACGGAAGCACCACTCGCAGAACATGCGCGGTGGCACCACGATGCGGTCGCAGCCCGGACACCAGCGCCCGTAGATCTTCCCCTCCTTGAGCCCGCGGAAGAACCTGCCCAGGGCGGCACCCGTGTCCCAGGCGTACCGGGCCTTCACGCGCCACTCGGTGGTGAGCACCCGGCCTTCCGCGATGTCGCGGTCCTTGAGGGGAATCCCGGGATAGTCGCGGATATGCACGCTCACGTTCACACCCCCAGTACCACCACGGTGCCCACCTGCATGAGGTCTCCCCAGGCCTGGGCCAGCCCGGTGCGCACGGGGCGGGAAACCTGCCGCGCTCCCGCCTCGCCCCGCAGCTGCCAGAAGATCTCCGCCACCTTCATGAGGCCGGCGGCGGCGATGGGGTTCCCCACCCCCAGCAGGCCTCCGGACGGGCAGACGGGCAGTTCACCGTCCCGCGCGGTGATGCCCTTCTCCAGCAGGCGGGGAGCCTCGCCCTTGTCGCACAGGAGCAACCCCTCCATGTGGTGCAGCTCCTTGTAGGCGAAGGGGTCGTACGCCTCCACCACGTCGATCTCCCGCCGCGGGTTGGTTATCCCCGCCATGTCGTAGGCCATGCGGGCGGCGTACTCCACGTACTTGGGGTAGTAGAGGTCCCGGTTCGTCCAGTAGGACGAATCCAGGTGCCACCCCACTCCCTTCACCCACACGGGCTTGTCGGTTATGCGCTTGGCCACCTGCTCGGAGACCATCACGACGGCGGCAGCGGCGTCCGTCACCGGGGAAACCATGAGCCGGGTGACCGGCCACACCATGACCTCCGACCCCACGATTTCCTCCACGGTGTAATGGCCGGGGATCCCCTCCTGGGCGCAGGGGTGGTCGAGACCGTTCTTCTTGTTCTTCACCGAAACCAGGGCGATGGTCTCCAGGGGGATCCCGTGGACCTGCATGTACCGGTTCATCTCCAGGGCGAAGATCCAGAGCAGGTTCACCCCCAGGGGCCGCTCGAGGAACTGGTCGTAGATGCCATTGAACGCCGCCTGCGGGTGGGGCAGGCAGGAGGACATCTTCTCCTCGGCCACCACCAGGACGGTGTCGAAGTGCCCGGACGCCACGTGGTACCACCCGTGGATGACGGCGAAGACGCCCGAACCGCCCCCCACGAACGAGCGCATGTACGGCTTGCGGAAGCCGCCCGCCCCATCGGCCAGGGACTCACCCTTCATGTGCACCCCGTCGAAAACGTCGGGCGCGGTGGCCATCACCACGGCCTCCACGTCCCGCGGACGCAGCCCGGCCGCGTCCAGGGCCATGCGGGCGGCCTCGAAGCAGAGCTCCTTGCCCGTCTCCTGGGCCCGCCGCATGAAGCGGGTGAGCCCGGCGCCCACGATCGCCACTCTGTTCCGGTATCCCATCGCGCCCCACCCCTCCTACCGGGCCAGCACTGCCACGGCACCGGAAGCGGTGGGAATGCCGCGCCACGACTGGGCCAGCCCCACCTCGGCACCCGGCACCTGGCGGGCGCCCGCCTCGCCGCGCAACTGCCAGACCACTTCCGCCACCTGCCGCAGCCCGGAGGCATCCAGCAGGTACCCCGCGCCCAGGTTGCCGCCGGACGGGTTCACGGGCAACTGGCCGCCCCGCGAGAAGAAACCCTCCTTCAGCATGGCCGCCGCGTCCCCCGGCCGCGCCAGACCCAGGGCCTCGAGGTGCTGCAGTTCCTTGTACGAGAAGGTGTCGTCCACTTCCGCCAGGTCCAGCTCCCGCACCGGGTCCCGGATGCCGGCCATGCGGTAGGCCCGGGCGGCGGCCAGCTCGCAGTACACGGCCCGTACCCAGTCCTGCTGACTGAGGTCGGGCGTCTCCTGGGCCCAGCCGATCCCCCGCACGAATACGGGGTCGTCCCGTAGTTCCCGGGCCACCTCCTCGGTGGCCAGCACCAGCACCACGGCCCCGTCCGCGTACGGGGCCACGTCCAGTTCCTTCAGAGGCTCGGCCAGCGGCTCGGAGGCCAGCACGTCTTCCGGTTCCACCCTGGCCGCGTGCGCCGCCCACGGGTTGTCCAGTGCGTGCCGGCGGTTCTCGGCCACCACCCGCGCGCAGTCCAGTTCCGTGTAGCCGCGCTCGGCCAGGAAGCGGCGCATCCCCAACCCGGCCACGAAGCGCGGGTTCAGCCCCAGCGGACGCACGAAGACGGGGTCGAGGGCGAAGGCCTCGATGTGGGAGGGGTGGAGCACGTTGGACGGTTTGGCGTGACCCTCCACCACGGCGATGCGGAACCGCCCCGTCTGGAGCTGCATCATCGCCGCCGCCAGCGCCGTGATGCCGTCGGCGCAGATGGTGTGCACCGGCTTCAGGACGGCCCCCAGCTGGTCGGGTACGTACTCGTCGAAAATAGCCGTGCCCTCCCAGTAGTCCTCGGACACGGCCACAAAGGTATCCACGTCTCCGGGCCCCACGCCGGCGTCTTCGTAAGCCTTCACCGCTGCCTCGTAGATCAGCTCCCGGAAAGAGGCACAGGTGGACAGCGAACGCAGCGGCGTGGCGCCCACGCCCACGATGGCGACTCGCATTTGGTGCCCCCCTCGCATTGGCCTGGTCACTCGAACCTCAGCCTGCTGCTCTGCCGGGCAGGGCACCACCTCCTCCCCCTTATTCGCCCCGGAAGGGGCCGGCTCCTGCCGCAACTCCTTCACATGGCACAGCAGAACCCTATCTCGGTGCATATAACTCTCTTGACAAGCTCATGAAGCCTGCATATAATAGCCAACAGAAGAAAGATCCTCTCAGGGAGGAGGTATCTGCTATGTCGTTGATGCGTTGGGATCCCTTCCGCGACCTGGTAGAAATCCAGCGCAACCTGGAAGACCTGTTCCGGCGCACCTTCAGCGCCTGGGACCAGTCCCTGGCGCCGGTGCGGACGACCGGGTGGACGCCCGCCCTGGACGTCATCCAGAAGGAAGGGCAGTTGCTGATCAGGGCCGAACTGCCCGGCGTGGACCCGGAGCAGGTGGAAGTGACCGTCGAGGACAACCAGCTCACCATCAAGGGTGAGCGCAAGGAAGAGATAGAGGTGGAGAAGGACAGCTGGCTGCGGCGCGAGTTTGCCGCTCGTGCGGCGGCACGCTGACGCAGTCCCGGCGTCCATTCCAGCCAGCAGCGCGCCGACTTGAATCGGCGCATGCGGCCATCGCGCAAGTGCGCACGATGTGATCTTTCCTGCACCCCGGCACGCCACCCGTCGTGCCGTTCTTGCTCCGCGCGCGGCGCGGCAAACTCCGATCCTGCGACAAGGCGCCGGCCGATCCTGCCCCGATCTGGCGCGCCTCATGCTGAGTCCACTGCTGTCACAGGAGCCTGCCATGGATCTGCGCGCCGCCCTGCTCGCCGTGTTGCTGTCATCGACATGCCTGACGTCTTCCCCGGTGTGGGCCGTTGCGCTCATCCCCGCGCCGATGCTGGCCACCTCGCTGCGCGGGGACATCGATGTTCGCCAGTATCTGGTCAGTGAAAAGCTGGACGGCGTGCGGGCCCGCTGGGACGGGCGACGCCTGCTGACCCGCAATGGTGACCCGATCCTGGTGCCGGCCTGGT
>Ga0080004_1121869_pt1 | contig 10986 bp, 8 predicted proteins | sample WasSprMetagenome_FD_69207 | JGI IMG/M metagenome (GOLD analysis project Ga0080004, IMG submission 69207) | Sulfidic aquatic microbial communities from Washburn Spring, Yellowstone National Park, USA - WS (SPADES assembly) (version 2) | ecosystem: Environmental > Aquatic > Thermal springs > Hot...
AAAGAGAACTCGACATAAACAGCAAAATCCTAAACGACATCCTAAAAAATCTAAAATCAGCAATGATAATAGAAGAAGACAACGGATACTACTGGATAGAAGACCCAATAACAAAAGAAGCGGTCAAAAAACTAAGACTATAAAATCTCTCCAAAGACAACAAAATCAAAAAATTATCTTGCAAAATATATTAACTGTGAATAATATGTCTGGAACAGAGTAACTTAAGATAGGAAAGAAAGCTGAAATCTACATCACAAAGAAAATAAGAGAAAAGACAGCAAAAACATTAGAAGAAGCATACCAAGACTACCAGAAAAACCTAACAATCCAAGCAACACCAAAAAGAAAAGGAATAGAAATAAAACAAATATAAAAAGCCTACATGTCATTCAAAAAATAAAAATATAATCCAAACCATGACTGTAACAGACATCTCGACCATCAATAAACTTATTAGAAGGCACATAGAAAAAGGTAGATGGATAGAGGCAGCATGAAAGTAAACTATGACCCAGAATCAGACATATTCTACATAATAATCAAAGAAGGGTCCATAAAAGACACCATAGAAGCAGACAACGACATATTTCTTGAGATCGCAGAAGACGAAAGCGTAGCGGGAATAGAAGTATGGAACGCTTCAAAAAACATTCTAGAACCAATCGCAAAAGAACTTTCAGCAAAAATAAAGAAATCACTTGAATCGATCACCAAATAAGACAACTTTGAGAGGATTAGCAAAAAGGTCGCAGTCTCCAACCTGATGATACTGTGAGCTACAAGGTTCTGATTGTGTCAGCTTACCCTCCTGACAGGGGTAGGCTCAGCGAATATGCTGCGGCACTGGTTGGAGCGATTGCTGGAAGGTTTAAGTTTAAAGTGGAAGTTTTGAGCGATTCCCCTCCAGCTCCTGGAACAGCCTTTAAGGTTTACTCTGTCTGGAAGCCTGACAGTGTCTTAGGCGTTTTCAGGCTATGGTTTTCAATGTTCAAAATTAGGGGACAGATTGTGCACTTTAACCTACATCTCGCGGTCTTTGGAAGGTGTAGGCTCGTCAACTTTCTCGGCCTCATGACTCCTGCTGTCGCAAGGGTTGCTGGAAAGAAGGTTATAGTAACGCTTCATAACATTCCTGACATGATCAGGCTAGAGTCTGTGAGCTTCAAGGGAAGCCTCCTTAACAGGCTCGGTCTTCTGCTTGCTGTGAAAATGGTTTTAAGATTCTCTCACAGGGTTGTTGTAACGATGAAGTCTTATGTTAAAATTTTGGAGAGCAGGTATGGTGCAGAAAATGTCGTGTACATCCCTCACGGGTGCTGGTTTACTTCGGCTAAGCCGACGTGGAGGTGGAGGGGTGGCGGCAACATCCTCTTCCTCGGTTACCTAGCACCATACAAGGACCTTGACTCTCTTGCCGAAGCTGTTGGAGTACTATCAATGAGAAGAAGCGTGAAGCTTCTTGTTTCAGGAGGAGCCCATCCGAACTTCAGCGAAAGCATAAAGCTTCTGGACCGCGTCAGAGGGCTACCCTATGTCCAATATCTTGGGCATGTTCCAGACGAACGTTTACCTGAGCTTGCTGAAGCCGTAGACTTGGCTGTGCTACCGTATAAGACGAACACTGGAACGAGTGGTGTACTGCACCTGCTTAGCGGCCTAGGGGTTCCAGCTGTCGCATCCGACACTCCAGAGTTTCGAGAGCTGCTTTCGGATGGTGCTGGAATACTTCTCTCAAGCCTCGATGTTCCAACACTCTCTTCAACCATAGAAAGGCTTCTAGACGACAGAATGTTGGCTGAAAGCCTTTCAAAGAAGGCTGTAGAGTTTGCTCGTGAAAGGTCCTGGGATAGGGTTGCTGAAAAATATGTCAGACTTTACGAAAGCCTTTGCTGAGGAAGGCACATTAAACCCTTACAGTGTGTGAGGTTGAAGGCTTCTTCGAGAAAGCTTGCTCTGGCGTTATCCATCACATTGCTGGTGAACGTTATAGTTCAAGTTCTCCAAGTCTACAGGTACAGTTACGACGCCTACACTCACATATTTTTTGCAGACCATTACAGGCGCAGCTGGTTCAGCCTATGGGATACAAGATGGTACGGAGGCTTCCCTGTCACATCATATCCTCCTCTCGCGCATCAGCTTACGGCATTGCTGAGCCCAATATTTGGGACCGTAGTCTCCTACCAGATAATGTCCGTGGCTTCAGCTCTCATCCTAACATACTCCATATACCTTTTCTCAAAAATTTTTGTGGGAGAAGAGTGTGCTGGGTACGCTGCGATAGTAGCTTCTCTTCTCCCCTCAACCGGGATAATGTTGAACACCTTCGGACAGCTTCCAACAGTGCTTTCGACAGCCTTATCTCTTATTGCAGCCTACAAGCTTGACGTTTACCTTTCGACATCCTCTAAGTTGAGCATGGCTCAAGCGGTGCTCTGGACAGCCCTGTCAGGTTTCACTCACCATGTAACAATAGTATTCTTCACTCCCCTGCTTGTCTTGCTTGTTATGGTCAAGAACATTAGGTTGGGTAAAAGGCTTGCGAAAAGAATGTTCTTGTACACAGTCTTCTCTGCAGCGCTTTTGGCTTTAGTGCTACACCCGTTCATCGAATATGTTCTAAACCATCCTGGGTGGGAGGAGGTGCCTCACGCTACAAGATACAACATTTTCTCGAACCCAGCGTATTCGTTCCCATTCTTTTGGGCTATGTACAGTTTCACAATCTTCCTTCTACCAAACGCTTTCGCTGTAGCCTTCAGGGACAGAAGCGTCAGACCTCTTCTTGCAGCATTCCTCTTCCTCTTCATCTTAGGCTTAGGTGGTACGACACCATTGCCTGCTACAATATTTGGAAGCCTATGGCGTATACTGACCTATGACAAGTTCGCCTTCTGGGCTTCAATCTCCTACACACCCTTCTTGGCCATAATGGTTTCAGATGCTGGAGGTTTCGTGGAAAAATATTATTATGGTGGTGCAGGTGAAAAGAGTAGGCGTGCGAGGACCCTGCTTCTAACGATAACGTTTTCAGCCCTACTCGTATCCTTTACACTTTCCTCCACTGCCACAGTATTGTTGGGTCTCCAGCCTCCTCAGCTCAGTAGCGCGCAGTTGAACGTTCTAGCACAGTTTCTTGACTCCAACAGGGGCTGGAAGTACGTCACCCTAGGTTTCGGAAGCCAGAGGATACTTTTGAGCTCGATGACGGAAGCTCCAATGTTCGATGGAGGATACAATCAGGCTAAAACGCAGCAGATCTTCACAGAAAGCAGTGTGGAAAGCGTTGACGCAGCAAAATATTTTCCAGACGGAATAAGCTTTCTTAAACAGGTTATCGAGGAGGAGTCTGGCAGGGGTCTAAAGTATGTGCTTTCAGCAGACGACTACTATACGCCCATACTTAGGGAGATGGGTTTAAAGCCTGTCCTCGAAGTCGAGGGTGGGGTGAAGGTTGTGGTGTGGGAGGCATCATACGCCCTCTACCAGCAGCCTCAATCTCCCCCACCAGAAAACCTTTTCACCATAATAGCATGGTCTCTCGGCCCAGTCTCACTCATGTCGGCTGCGGTCCTGCTTGAAGCGTATGGTTTGAAGCGTTCGATAATCTTGCAAGGTTAGAGGCTGGGCTTGAAAGGTTTAAGTTGGGCTAGATTTTCAGCCCTACTGAAGGGTAAGGCTGCATACATAATATTTTTCTTAACATTGTGTGTTGCCTCAACGGTCTTCATTCAAACCCTTTCTAAGACGCCATTCCTTCCCGGAGGAAGGGGTTCAATAGAATACCTTCACATTACAGGGTTGGCTGAAGGCTTCGGCTACAGTCGCCTTTACAAGGTTTTCACCCTAATCTCGCTTTCTTTTAGCACGTTTTTCGGTAGCATTATCGCCTCAGTGAAGGCCTCTATCGTGTTGATGTTCTTCATATACTTTATAGGCCTATACACGCTTTCCTCAAACCTCTCCAGCAGATGGTTCGCCCTAGCTGTTGTACCAACAGCCTTCCTTCCAATGGTTTCAGACACGATCTTTAAAGGCGACTACGCCCTATTCACAACCGTAGCCTTTGCAACACTCTTTCTGGCCGGAGTCTGCGCTTTCCTCCAAAAGCCTTCTAGGCTCAGCTTCGCTACAGCAGCAGCTGCAGCCGCTTTAGCCCCGCTTTCAGACCCTGGAATGCTTCAGTGGCTTTCCCCAATGATCCTAGCGTCAATCTTCCTCTGCGCACTATTATCCGGTAGAAGGCTTGCACCACAATTTATCACGCTTGCCACAGTATATTCTGCTACAGCCTTACTTTCTTTAACGATATTCGCAGGCTTGGAGGACAGCCTCTGGCGGCCTAACCCAATCAACCAGTTCTTATCAAACATCGTCGTCGCCATAACCTTCGCCGTCGCCTCGTTGGTGGGCATGCTCAGCCTTTACTTGAGAGGACATCGTAGGCAGCTTTACCTTCTAACCCTATGGCTTTCCCTAGCCATCATATGCTCCATCTTCGATCCTAAAGCCTTCTCTTTCACCCTACCAGCCCTTTCAGCACTTTCAGCATCCTCCCTCTACTTCTTAAAGGATGCTTTTTCAGTGAAAAAGTCTTTGGACGAGTATGAGGTTGAAGTCAGCCTAGACAGGCTTTCAGCATCCATTCCCGCAATACTCCTTATAATACTGCTTCTCCTCGCTATACCGTCGACCATCGTCCTAGGAGACCATGAGATTGTCCCCCCTCCGAGGGTTGAGGACATAGTTGAAGCCTCAAGATTTCTTTCAAGCGTCTCATCAGAAAACTCTTCAGGGAATACTGTTGTAGCGCATCCGAGCCTAGCGAACTGGCTTCTCGCCAGCTCAGCCTCTAATGTTCTACCAGTCTTGGACGATCGAACGTTTAAGGCGGCTGACCTGCTTACGACGACAAGCTTTAGGCTCATGAACAACTACCTTAAGGTTGACGACTGGGAACCCTTTTCAGCCTCAAAGGCTCCGCTCATACACGTTTACGATGGAAAAAGTTTTAGGCCCCTCGTCTACGTGGACGACTCTTTTTCTCGAGCAGTCCTCTTGGACTCGAAGGGTGGAGAGTTTATCGAAAGCCCCTATCATGCAACCTTCCTAGGATACTGGTGGAACGATTCTGAAGCAAGTGTTTCATTGACGATGTCCTTTAAAACGCCAGGCCTAATAATAAACAAGACCATCACCCTTGAGAAGGAGAAGCCTAAGGTTTCAATAGAATACAATGCCTTGGTCGTGAAGAAGGGTGTCAGCTTAAAGGAGTTTTACGTGAACGTTTACAGCCTTCCAATGGACATACTACCTAAGCTTGAAATCGTGGGCGGTGAAGCTTCGATGGACGTGGATGGTGTGAGGCTTAGGATAGGATGTGATGGAAACGTCTCCAGCATCTCACAGGATAGGACGAAGGACCAAAGGTATGTGGTGTTCAAATTTAACCCTGTCAACGGTGCAAGAGCCTATGCTGGAGTCTGGGTTGAAGCCTTAAACCCCAGCCCTTCAGGAGAAAGGCTATGGTACTCATCATTCTATGATGAAGCGAAGAGGTTGAAGGTCGGCTACATAATTGTGCCAAGAGAACATCAGGTTTTCATGGAAAACGCCCTCCCATCCAAGATAGACAACTTCATCGTAAAGGATTCATTCGTAAGGTTCATAGTCAACAGCTGGGGAAACATCTTCCAGGAGGCTCCAGCATACGCTCAAGTATTGAACGAAAGCGTGCAGGAGGATGGGAGGACAGTATTGTATAAGACGGCTGGACTCTACATAGAGAAGAAGGTAAGATTCTCACAAGATTGCTTAAACATAACCTACAATGTTCAACCTCACAAGGACAGGACCCAGCTCATAGCTTCAACATTATCCGTCTGGATCGACTGGGGTAGAAGCATCATATCCAGCAAAATTTCAGGAGACACCGTCACATTAGCCCTTGACTCCGGGACCTTCCAGATAAGCTTCACAGGAAACGTTTCAGACGTAGCCTTGGAACCTCATCCAGAATATGGGCAGATGAGGGTTATCGCATCATTCCAGCTCAAACCCTCACATGACATGATAGGTTTAAGCGTGAAGTCTGAGGAGAAGCTTCTGGTAGAATATGTTCCTACATCGAGGCCGCTCATGAAAGACAACGATGAAATAAGTATCTCAACTGAAGGCGGTGTTTTCGAGCCTGTTAAGACGCTGAAACTTTACACCATCTACAAAATCCTACCGTAAGAGAATGTCATTTGAAAGCAGGTTTGGCCAAGATAGCTATAGTTTCAACGGTCATAGCCTTAAGCTTTCTACCGCTCATGCAGCCTAAAAACGTTTGGGCCGGCTACGGCAGCATCGGCTCACACTTCTACAAGAACAGCGTCTACGAAATACATTACGCTGAATCGGGGAACGGTGTGGGGAAGCCTCAAGTTTACGTGCTCACCTTGTACGATAGGGTGCCTCTGATAGAGGTGAGCGACCTTAGGTCCGAGTTGAACGGTGAAAGAATATGCAACCTAACAGAGGAGATAAAGGTTGAAGGGAACACGCTCATTTCATCATACGACCACGGTCTTCTCGTGAAAAAGGTTGAGCCAAGCGAAGAGGGTGTAAGTGTGTCATATAACGTCAGAGAGGAAGCTAACCTCACACTAACCCTATGGAGATGGTACTACGATAGTGTGGAAAACGTTACAGCCTACAGTCCTTCAGGCTCAAAGCTTAAGCCCTCAGACACCATAAACTTCACCTTCCAATACTATGGTAAAGAGTGTGCTGGAGAAATATTCTTCAACCCCAAACCAGACGAGCTTATAGTCTACAAAGACGATGTCGGAGTGAACAAGATACTAGCATCATTCAACAGAATTGAAAACGTTTCTCTAACCCTTAAGGCTTCACGTAAGCCTGAAAACGTCTTTACACCATCATCATACCTAGTTTACCCATGCATAGCTGCCTTCATTTCAGGAGCATTCCTATTCCTACAACCGTTTAAGACAAGGTTCAAGTTAAAGTACAGTTCAGAAGATGCTTCAAGCTTAAGCCTAAAGCCAATCCATCTGGCCATTATTGCGTTCTCGGTAAGAGCAGTCCTAGCACCCTTCTTCATGCACGCGTGGGATGTGACAACATTGCAGGAAGCTCTTGAAGACTTCATGTCGGAAAGAAACGTTTACGCTTCAGTCGCAGAAAAAACCATTATGCTCAGGCAAATGAATGGTGTTGAAGCAAGCTACGAAGGCTACGCTTACCTACCTCACGCAATACTCCTCTACCTACCATCCTACATTGCGTACAAGCTCCTGTGCAATGGTCCAGCAATAGTAGGAGGACACCTTCAACCACTACAGCTTATGGAGCCGAACATCTACATATTCCTCACATTGACAAAGGTTCCAATAATGCTTGCGGACGCAGCGATAACATATGTTCTAGCGAAAAGGTCGAGCGGGCTAGGCCTACTCTACGCACTACTACCATACTCTATAGCAATAACATCAGTATGGGGAAACTTCGACTCCCTCATAGGACTACTACTTTTGCTAGCGTTCCTAACGAGAAAAGAGCATCCAACAGCATCAGGAATACTATACGGCATCTCTCTAACAAAACTTTTCGTCATAGTAACCTTTCCAGCCTTCATACTCTCGATGCGAGGGGAGCGTAGCGATATACTAAAGTTCATGCTAGGCCTACTCGTATCCCAGGCTCCCACAATAGCCTTCTTCATACAGGACCCCAACTCAATGTTGAACGTGCTCCTCTTCCACTCTACAAGGTCTCCAGGCGGAGTGAACATATACAACCTCGCACCAAAACTCTACAGCTACCAGCTCCAATCAACCTTAAACAGGATTTCCACAGCAGTATTGGGTTTAACGGTGCTAGCGTGCCTAATCAAAGGAAGGACAGAAGCAGAAAAGATAGTGTTTTCCCTCGCAGCCTACATGGCCGTAGGCCCAGTCGTAAACGAACAGCACCTAGCCACACTAATACCACTACTACTCCTACTAGGATACAGCAGCCTAACACTTTCCCTTTCAACAGGATACCTCGCATACGCCCTCCTATACTCTGGACCAACATACTTCATGGCGCCTCTAGAGAAAATTTTGGGTGAAGACGCCCTATCCGGATTAAGCAGCTCTTGGACAAGCCTCTTCAACCAGATAACGCCACAACTACTTTACACGATAGCAGTAACATGCTCCCTAGCAGTACTGTTCACAATAGAAGAAGCGTGCACAAGCAAACGCGGCCAAGGGCTTAAGGAGGCTGAAGCTTGAACCTTAAGCTAGAAAAGTGTAGGATAAGAGTGAAGCTTACACCATACAATCTTAGCACAGCAATACTCACAGCATTAGCATCAAGAATATTCATAATATTTAACGCAATATTAGGCTCATATTTCATACCCATAGTGAACCCAAACGCATGGGACACCGGACTACCAATACTAAACCTGTTCGCAAGATGGGACGCAGGACACTATTTTAGGATAGCGGACCAAGGATACGACAGAAGCAATTTAGCCGCATTCCCACTATATCCACTCATATTGAAGATAACGTCAACGCCTCTTGAACCTTTCATGCCAAAACTTTGGGCCCTAAACATAGCAAGCTTCACAATAAGCAACATATTCTTCTTCATATCGATAATCGGACTATATAGACTAACTTCAAAAGTTTTCCAAGATAACAGGATCGCATTCGCTTCAACAGCATTCCTATCATTCTATCCAACATCAGTATTCCTTTCAGCAGCATATGCTGAATCCCTTACCCTTGCACTAACACTATGGTCTTTCGTAATGCTTGAAGAAAGAAAGTTAGTCAAAAGCTCCATCCTAGCCTTCCTAGCTGGACTATCACGTCCAATAGGATTTCTAGCTTCAGTACCAATCCTCCTGTCTGGCTTAAAAGACAGGTCGATAAAGGAAATAGCTCTAGCAATATTTTCAGCTTCATCGATAATTGTTTTCGACGCGTACAGGTACACGCTTACAGGAAACTTTTACACACTTTCAATACTATATTGGTTGCTAAGAATACCGTTAAGCAAGCCCGCTCTAATATTCAACGACCTCTCACCAACCGTGGAAATAAATATGGCACTAAAGATACTGTCGACTATAGCAATAATGATAGCGATAGCCTCATGTGCTGTAATGGCCAGTAAGGTCTCAAAGTATACAATATACTCTATAGCGCTTCTAGCAGCATACTTCTTCTTCGCGAGCATGGAAGGCTTCATGAGGTACTCTTTAATGATTATAACATTATACTGGATGCTAGCATACGTTAGCGCAAAGAATAGGATGATAGAAACAATACTGTTGTGTGGTACATCAATGCTGCTTGGCCTACTCACAGTAATATACGCTAACTGGTATGAGCTGGTGTAGGCTATATACAGTATGAGGGTGGGCTTCATTTTTGGGTTCAAGTGGTAAGAGCTCAAAAGTAGATGGAAAATTTTGTGTGAAAAGGTGTGGTTGAAGTAAAACCTACGATAGTAGCCTGTATCCCAGCATATAATGAGGAGAAGACAATAGCGAGAGTTATAATAGAGGCTCAAAGGTACGTTGACAAGGTTATAGTATGTGATGACGGCTCAAAAGACCTAACAGGGGAGATAGCGGAAAGGCTTGGGGCAGATGTGATTAGACATGAAAAGAACATGGGCAAAGGTGTAGCTTTAAGAGACTTGCTTACATCAGCAAAAAAGTATAACCCAAGCATAATTGTTACAATTGATGCTGACGGCCAACACAATCCAAACGATATACCAGCGCTCCTCGAACCAATAGAAAAAGGAGAAGCTGATTTTGTAATAGGATCAAGATTTGTCGAAGGAGCAAAAACAGATGCACCATTATATAGAAGGTTTGGCCTAAAAATTATAAACTTCTTCAATAAAGCTACAACAAAGTCTAATGTAAAAGATACACAAAGTGGTTTTAGGGCATTAACAATAAAAGCTTTAAATGAACTCTGTAGCACGGAATCAGAAGGCTTTGGAGTCGAAAGTGAACAGCTAACCTTAGCTATCAAAAGAGGATTAAGAATCAAGGAGGTTCCGATAACAATCAAATATAAAGGGTTGCCGAAAACGTCGAAAAAGTTCTCCATTTCTCATGGAGGGGAAATAATTGCGACCATACTTAAACTGGTTGTAGAAGAGAGACCACTGCTATATCTCGGCCTACCAGGAATAATACTCGTGCTCCTAGCAATAACTCTAGGAACATACCTACTACTATTATTTAATGCGACAAGATACTTTAGTTTACCCATAGCGATCATAGCCCTCGGAGCAAGCTTAGCAGGAATAACTTTAATGATTGCAGCACTTACACTCTACGCACTAAATAGGATCGTAAAAAGGATCAGAAATGAACGATAAAAAATTTGATATGATAAGGGTCTAGTGAATGCTGGAGATAGAGGTTGTGGAGATAAGAGGAAAATGTCCAGTGTACAAAGTTGGGGACAAAATAGTGATAGATGGGCCGAACATCATCCTAGAAAGGACGGACGCACTCTGCATACATGCACTCTCGGTTATATTACATTATGCCGTTGCATTAGATGAAGGTGCTGATCCAGTAAAGCTCGGCCTTACCACGATTAAGGATAGAGAGCACGCGTACCTCCAGTGTGTCGACCCATGGAAGCCTTACACCGAAGGCGGGACAGTAGTATTTAGGATAAAGAAAGTGAAATGAAGGAAAGTGAAATGAAGGTCGCAATAGTTTTGGGCACGAGGCCTGAGATAATAAAGATGTCTCCAATAATAAGGGTTCTCGAAAAAAAGAGTATAGACTTCTTCATACTGCACACTGGACAGCACTACTCGTACAACATGGATCAGGTCTTCTTTGAGCAACTGAAGCTTCCTCAACCAAAATATAATCTGAAGGTTGGCTCAGGAACACATGCTGAAGAAACGGGTAAGATGATGATCGGAATAGAGAAG
>Ga0080004_1149340_pt1 | contig 10981 bp, 8 predicted proteins | sample WasSprMetagenome_FD_69207 | JGI IMG/M metagenome (GOLD analysis project Ga0080004, IMG submission 69207) | Sulfidic aquatic microbial communities from Washburn Spring, Yellowstone National Park, USA - WS (SPADES assembly) (version 2) | ecosystem: Environmental > Aquatic > Thermal springs > Hot...
CGTCCGACGCGATCAAGAGATCTCTTAGCATTTCGGCTTTCCCGGCTTTAAGCGCAGTGTTCATCAGCTGGCAGTCGTAGTGGAGCATCTCGAGGCAAACCTGAGGCCCTGTCCCGCCGAAGAGCTTCACGTTCTCGACCTGCTCGTTGGACCACAGGTCGCAGACCGCCGCTGCCACGTTCCCCACGAGGCTGGAGTGCGCGGTGGCCGCGCTCTTCCCCTCCATCGCGACCGGGTAGCCGGTCACGGCCTTTACGATCACGTTCTCGTACGCGCAGTCCTTCCCGGGGCCCACCGCGCCCTCCTCGAAGGCCTTGAGGGTACGGGGCGCGCTCATCGCCCTCACCGCGGCGGCGAGGACGTGCGGGAGCATCCTGCTCTTGAAGCCGCCGGCGAGCTTCATCGCGGTGTTCGCGAAGCCGCAGGCGGAGTCCCCGCCCGCCAGCGCCCCGTGCCTAGCGGCGATGGCGGAGATCTCCCTCCACAGCTTGGCCACGTCCGCCGGAGCGAGGACGCCCAGCGCCAGCCCGATGCCCTTCAGGTCCCCCCTCACGATTGAGTAGTCGAACGCCTCCTTGCCTCCGATCGACTCGATCGAGAGGACGTCGGCCCCGGCTCCCACCGCCTCCTCGAAAGCCTCCAGCATCCTGGCGAGGGCCTCCTCCCTACCCACCTCGCGGGACCACCTGACGTCGGCCACCGTCACCCTGAGCGCCAGCGCGATGCCGTACTCGGACCGGTAGCGCTCCATCACGCTCTTTTGCGCTTCGACGATCTCCCTCGCGAGCTTCGGGTTGAGCGTGGCCAGATGGCTCAGCTCGGTCTCCAGCTGCAGGGCTTCCACCCCGAGGTCGACAGCCCTCTCCAGCGCGTCCCTAGTTATCGAGGCGAGCTCCTCCACCACCCTGCCGGCTTCGTCGGCGCTTCTGCTCGGCCAGTACTTGAGCTCGGGGACGACGCGGCCGGCGCCCACCTCGAGGCCCAGGCCGTAGCGCAGCGGGCGCAGGGCCCGGCCGAAGACCATCTCCTCCCAGCTCCTGTAGGCTAGCCCCGCGAACCGCGGCACGCGGCGCCCCCGAGGGCTCCCCCTTAAGCATTGCTAAACTCGAGCGCGCTAAGAATCACTTTAGAGCGCGGCGCGCCAAGCCCACGACCAGGTATCCGGCTGGGAGCGCGCCCGCGACGCTGAGCGCGATCGCCGCGGCATCCAAGGGGAGGAGCTGGTGCAGCGCGACCGCCGAGCTGACCGCGTTGAAGGTGAAGTTCGCGAAGACCGCCGCCGCTAACCCATCCGTGAGGGCGAGCAGGGTGAGGGCGAGCGCCACGGCTAGGGCCTGCAGAACCTTCGCGTGCGGCGGGTACAGCGGGTAGCCGGCGTACAGCAGCGCGAACACCGCCGAGCCGAGAGCGACCGCTTGCCCCCTGCTCCCCGTCACCTCCGCGAGGAGGGCCGGAAGGAGGTACCTGAAAAGGCTCTCCACCGCGACCGCGGACAGAGCAGCGGAGAGGGCGAGCTCGGCCCACGGCAGCGGCGAGCTCAGCGCTTGCTCGAGCAGGGGGTCCGAGAGGGGTAGCAGGGCGCCGGCCCGCGCGGCGGCTGAGAAGGCGGCGGCCGAGAGGGCCGAGAGGAGGAGGCCCACGCTGGCGCCCTCCATCCAGCTTTCGGCGAGCCTGCGGCCCAGCGGGAGCTGCGCTACGGTACCGCGCTTCGCGAGGATCGCCGCGCCGGCCAGGAGCGAAACCAGGGAGAAGAGCGCGAGCATCGCGTCGCTGTACAGGAGGTTGACGACGCTGCGGAGGGTCGGCGCCAGCCCCCGCTTGCCGAGCGCGTACTGGAGGCCTAGGAGCGAGCGGGCTGCGCAAACCGCGAGCATCAGGGGTACCGCTACGGCCGTTGCGCGCCCCTTCGAGAGGCCCGGCGTGTCCATGGCCACGGCCACGATCAGGGCTGCGATCAGGACCGCGTGGAGGCCGACCGAGGCGAGCGAGGACACCCACGCCCACTGCGCCGCCTCGGACTGGGCTCTAGCGCAAACCTCAGGCAGCTCCTCCCACGCGCTCACGCTGAGCGCGCCCCCTTCGGCGTCGACGATGTAGAGACCGGGCCGCGCGGTCCTCAGCAGCTCAGCCGCAGCCGCCACCGCTCTCCCCAGGTCGGTGAAGGAGAGGTTCACGCGGAGCGAGCTGAAGCCCAGCGACGCGTCGACGCGGAGCTCGTAGGCGAGCGCGCTCCCCACGTAGGCTCGGACGACCCACTCCTTGCCCCTGCAGCCGGCGAGCGTGGGGAGCCCGAGGGCCTGAGCCGCGCACACCGAGGAGGGGCCGACCTCGAAGAACGCGACCTTCGCTCCGCCGCGCAGCCCGAGCACCTCGTCGAGGCTCTCGGAGAGGGCGAGCGCGCCCTCCCTGCCGTAAAGCAGGGGGAACGGCTGCTGGGTCGGCCTGAGCGCCAGTAGCACCGCGATGGAGGCTGCCGCAGCCGCGTAGAGAGCTTTGCGCACTGGCAACACGCCGCTTCCAGCTTGAAAAGCTTTCGCGAGCGCGAAGTTTATCCCGCCGCGCGGATCGCCCCTCTGATGGCGCGCGCGGCTGCGGAAGGCGTTCTGAGGAACGGCTACGTGGAGGTAAAGGATGGGGGCGAGCTGTACGAGAAGGGTTTCGGGGTGCAGGTGGGGGAAGTGCTCAGGCTCGCGCTCGTCGAGGCGGCGTACCTCGTCGATAAGGGGGAGCTGCGCGTGGTGGGGGAGGGCGGGCAGAGCTTGAGCTTCCAGGACATCGTGAAGCTGGCGTCGCGCGCCGACAGGAGCTTTTGGCAGAAGCTCGTCGTGTACGCGGATTTGAGGGATAGGGGGTTGAGGGCGCAGCCGGTCGAGGGAACCCCCATCGTGCTGGTGGAGAGGAAGTTTAAGGAGGGGGAGAGGAGGTACATGGTGCTCTGCCTCGAGGAGGGCGTGAGGATCGGCTTCAAGGAGCTCGAAGGCTACATAAGGCGGGCCTTGGAGGCGAGGAGGGAGCTCGTGCTGGCGATCGTCGATAAGGACGGCAACGTCTCCTACTACGCGGTCGAGAGGAGCCTGGGGTGAGGCCTTTGGCGGCCTTCGCGTCTCGCCACGCTCTCAGCAAGAGCGACCGGAGGAAGCTCGCGGAGCGCTTGAGGTCCAGCCTGCCGCCCGCGGCCGAGCTCGTCGAGGGGGCCGCAATCGTCGAAGTGGCCCGCTTGAGGGGTTTCGGGGGCGAGCTGGTTCTGGTCGACGGCGTCGCGGCCGTCGTGCTCGAGGGTGAGCTCGCCTACCCGACGCTCCTCGCCGCGCACAGGCTCGGCCTGGAGCTCCCGAGGGTTACGGTGGATATGGGCGCCGTCCCCCGCATCCTGAACGGCGCGGACGTCATGGCTCCCGGCATCGTCGCTTTCGGCGAGTTCAAGGCGGGGGACATCGTCTACGTGGACGACGTGGAGAAGCGCAGGGTGTTCGCGGTGGGGCAGGCCCTGATGGGCAGCGAGGAGCTGAAGGGGGTTAAGCGGGGGAAGGCCGTCCGAACGCTCCACTACGCGGGCGACAAGCTGTGGAAAGCGATCACGGGCGCTTGAGCGCTAGATCATCATGCTCAGGTAGAGCCTGCTACGGCCGTCCAGCTTTTCAGGCTCTTCGACGATGTACGCTCTACCGTAGATGTCGCGGATGACCAGCCTCCCGTCGTGGAGGACGCGCACGCACCGGCCCCAGCTGTAGAAGCTCACCTCCCCCTTGTCCGTGACCACGCGCCACTCGTACTTGCCCTCCACGCTCCTGATGCTGAGCACTTTCCGCACCTTCGGCATGAAGTAGATCACCTTGAGCACCTTCTCCAGCAGCTCCCGCGAGCGGGGGTCGAGCTTCCGGTAGTCCCTGAGCATGCCGACCTCCTCGTCCCCCCTGTAGAAGATCACGATCTCCGGGTGGGAGAAGGGGAAGGGCCTGCGCGGCCTCACGCCGCTGTACACGGCGCCGTCGACCTCGAGGGTGAGTTCGTCGAGCTTCGCCTCGAGAACCTTCACTCGAGAGGGGTCGAGGATCTTAAGCGTGCTGAGGTCGAGCGGCATACTCCACCCTCACCCCCTCTTCGCCGACTTCCACCGCGCCCATCCTGGTCAACCCCTTGAGCTGCGCCTCCCACAGCCGCTTGTACAGCCCGTCCCTCTTCAGCAGCTCCTCGTGCGTGCCCTCCTCGACGACGCGCCCGTTCTCCATGACGACGATCCTGTCGGTGAAGCGGAGCGTGGATAGCCTGTGAGCGATGATGATCGTCGTCCTCCCCCTCGTCAAGCGCTCCAGCTCCTCCGTGACCTGGTCCTCGGTCAGCGCGTCGAGGGCGGCGGTGGGCTCGTCGAGAACCAGGATCTTCGGGTCCTTGAGCAGCGCGGCTGCGAGCGCCACCCGCGCGCGCTCGCCGCCCGACAGCCGCGAGCCCTGCATGCCCACCTCGGTGTCGTAGGCTTCGGGCAGCCTCATGATGAACTCATGCGCCTTGGCGGCTTTCGCGGCCGCGATGATCTCCTCGGGCGTGGCGTCCTCCTTGCCCAGCGCGATGTTCTCGGCGATCGTCGCGTCGAGGAGCACCGGGTTCTGGAGGACGATCGCGACCTGCCTCTTCAGCGAGCGCATCCTGATCTTCCTCACGTCGATCCCGTCGTAGCGCAGCGCGCCGACCTGCGGGTCGTGGAGGTGGAGCAGGAGCTTAGCCAGCGTCGTCTTGCCCGACCCGCTCGGCCCCACGAGCCCGATCCGCTCGCCTGGTCTCACCCTCAAGCTCACCCCCTTCAGGGCGTAGTGGATGCCGTCGTAGGTGAACCAGACGTTCTCGCACTCGATAGCGCCCTTCAGCTCTATATCGACCGCGTCGGGGTCTTCGACCACGTCGGGCTCGAGGTCGAGGATCTCGAACAGCCTGCCGGCGGCGACGGCGAGCAGCTGGAGGTTCCTAACGTTGTCGATGAGCCCGAAGACGGGTGAGTAGAACATCCACATGTAGCTCGTGAACGCCATCAGGGTGCCGAGGCTCATCCTGCCTTTCAGCACCTCCTTGCCGCCGAACCACCAAACGAGGAGGCTGCTCGCCGTGAATGCTAAGCCGACGGCAGGCCATATCCGCTGCTCGAACTTGAAGACGTCCATCTGGGCCCTTTCGAACTCGTCCTGGCTCTGCTCGAACTTCCTCTCGAACTCCGGCTCCTTGCCGAAGCTCTTCACGAGGACGGCCGCGTTTATCGTGTCCGAGATGACCGAGACGATGCGGGACCACTTGCGCCAGAGCCTGTGGTAGTACCTGCTCGCGGTCTTCCTGTAGATCAGGTTTCCGGTGACGCTGACGGGGATCGGCATCAGGACGATCAGCGTGAGCCACGCGTCCATCGTCACGAGCGTGGCGCCGACGAAGACCACCATCGCCGCGTTGATGAAGAGCGGGGTGAACGCTTGGGTCAGGAACCACTGGACCCTGTTCGTGTCGTCGATGATCCTCGACCACAGGCCGCCGCTGCCGAACCTGTCGTAGTGGGTTAGGGAGAGCTCGTGGAGCTTCCTGTAGACCCTGCTCCTCAGCGTGTTGGTCACCGCGACGTTGAGCTTGGTGTTGAGGTAGGCGTTAGCGGTGTTGAGCGCCGTGTTGGCGAGGTTGACCGCGAGGAGGGCTCCGATGACGTAGGGCAGGTAGTCGGCCCTAGCCTTCGTCAGGACCTCGTCGACGAGCACCTTCATGAGGTAGGGCGGGACGAGGCCCACGACCCTTATCGCGACGGCCACCGCCACCGTCGCGGCGAGCAGCGGAGCTATCGGCTTGAGGAGCCCGAGCAGCTTCACGAGGACTGCTCGCGCGCTCTTGCGGGACTGCTCGCTCTTCATCTTGTTCAGCAGCTGCTCCTTCAGCAGGTTGTAGGGTATCTTGCCGATCACCAGGTTGTTGATTATCGTGACCAGCTTGTCGAAAGCTTCGAGCCTACCCCTCGTGAACACCGCGAGGCTGCGCGGCCCCTCGTCCGTATCCAGCGAGAGGACGCAAGTGTTGATGTAGCCGCGGATCGACGCGGCTGTGACCTTGGCGAGGGGGACCTCCTCGGAGACCTTCCCGTTGATCGCGAGTACCCTGCTGTTCGTGAGCACCACGTACCCCTCGCCGTACTCACTGCCCACCAGGTCGGTGACAGCGAGCGCGACCACCTCCTCCCCATCCTTCAAGGCCGCCTTCACTTGGGCCGGCAGCTCATCCGGCGAGGGGTACAGCTTCAGCGGTTCCTCGTCGGCCGAGCGCGGCATACCAGAGGCGCCCCCCGCGCGCCCTCCTTATAAGGCTTTTCCATATGCAAAAAAGTTACGGAAACCAGCGGGCGCAGCGCGCCACGCTTTTAAGCTGCCGCTTGGTGGACAGCGGGGCCGATGAAGAGCCATTGCAGCGCGTACCGGTGAAGAGAAGGTTTCCGGCCGGAGGCCCGCGCGCTACAGGAAGCCGGCTCGGCGAGCGAGCTCGAGGAACTTCGGCAGGAGCTCCCAGCCGTGCGCTATCACGCCTAAGCTGCCTTTCGCGCACTCCCGCTCCGTGAACCGCGCGACGCCGTCGGGCTTGAGACCCGGTACGCGGATCGCCACGGGCACGGGGTCGCCGGTATGCGCTTTAGCCCTCGGCGGCGTGGCGTGGTCGGCCGTCACGATCATCGCCACCTTATCCATGTCCGCGCGCTCGAGGAAGGGGGCTAGGAAGTGCTCGTCGATCTCCTCTATCGCCCTCGCCTTCTCCGCGAGGAGGCCGTCGTGCCCTGGCTCGTCGGGTCCCTTGAGGTGCACGTAGACGGCGTCGACCCTCTCGAGCAAGCCTAGCGTCGCCTCGAGGCGCTCGCGGTAGTCCCTCCTCTTGTCGCCCGTGGGCTCGCCCACCTCAGCCACCTCCATGCCCAGCAGCTTCGCGATGCCCTTCTCCACCGGCATCTCCACCACCGCGCCGAAGTTCAGGCCGAACCTCTTCGCTATCGGCTCCGCTCTCGGCAGCGCGCCGCCGGCGTCCCTCACGAGGATCGCGTTGGCCTTGGGCAGCCCCCGCGAGGCCCTCGCGGCGTTGACGGGGTGGCTCTTCAGGATCTCGATCGCCCTCCTCGTGAACGCGTTGACCAGCTCGGCCGCCCTCCTCGCCTCCTCGCTGTCGACGAGAGGCCTGCACTCGGCCACGCGCTTGTCGAAGGTGGGGCGCGCGACGGATATCTTACCCACCCTCGCGTACGCGGGGTCCGTGTTGTCCACCTCGTCGGAGAGCCTGTAGGCGCGGCTGCCGATCACGACCACCGCCCTGTGGCCCACCGTGGCTTTAACGCGCGCGTATCCCCCGTAGATCCCCAGCTCCATCCCGTCGAGGGCTTTCGCGAGCTCCTTAGCCTCCTCCGAGCGCAGGCTCCTCCCAACCCTCCTGTCGAGGATCTCCAGCGTCTCCTCGTTAATCGTGGCGAAGTTCGCCCTGAAGGCGACCTCGTAGCCCTCCCTGATCTCTATGCCGGCCCCCAGCGCCTCGAGGGGGCCCCTACCCGTGTAGTAGGCGTGGGGGTCGTAGCCCAGCAGCGACAGCACGGCGGCGTCGCTCTCGGGCGCAACGCCCTTCTCGATCGGGTACATGAGACCGCAGACCGAGCTGGAAGCCACCCTATCGAGTGCGGGCGTCCTCGCGAGCTCGAGGCTCGTGGGGCTGTCCGACGCCGAGTCGGCCGCCCCGTCGATCACAAGGTATACGAGCTTGCCCACGGGGGGCCTAAGCTTCAAGCTATAAACGTTGCGCGCTCGCTAGCCGCTCCGCCACCTCGGCGAGCTCCCCCAGCGCCTTGGCGAGCTTCCTGCTCTCGCGCGGAGCCGCGATCGCCGGGCTTCGGGCGACGGTAGCCGACAGGGTGCAGAGCCGCGATGCGCCGATCCTGACGTCCTCGGGCAGCTTGGAGAGCCTGCTCCGCAGCGCGCCTAGGTTGACCCTCACGAAGTTCGAAGGCAGGGCGCCAGCGAGCAGAAGCAGCGCGGAGGAGAGGAGGAGCACCCCCCTCAGCGCCAGCTCCTTGCGCTCGGCGCAGTCGGAGCTCTCCGCAGCCGCCCTCACGCCGCTGACCCCTCTCGACCAGTACTCGGAGGCTAGCTCCCCGGCGCTCGCCGAGCGCAGCTCCAGCCACGCTACGGAGACCTTGGGCGCCGCCAGCTCCGCTAACCGTTTCACTTCCTCGAGCTCGAGCACGCGGCCCTCGAACCCCCAGGGGGCCGAGGACACGAGCTCGCGCACTTCTCTCGCCAAAAGCTCCGCGTGCAGCTCGACTAGGCGGGGCGGCGGGGTTAAGCCGCGCTCGCCCAGCACTTCGCGCGACAGCCTCCTGAGGAAGCTCCACCTCGGCTTGCTCAAGCTCGCGCCGACTCTCACGTAAACCCTGTCCAGCGCGTAAACGTAGCTCGCGAACCTCACCCCGGCTCCCGCATCCGGCTCGAGGTCCTCCAGGAGCGCGCTCACCATCGCGACGAGGGCCCTCTTCGACACCACGCTCCTGCCCCGGAGCGACGCGCCCAAGCTGTCCAGGATCGCTGGGATCAGCGACTGCGGCACCCCGCTGCCGTAGAGCGACGCCGCGAGCTTCTCCGCGCTGAACACCTCCACGTTCCCCTCCTCGTCCACCACCCTAACCCCCTCCACCACCCTGCCCACCCTCGCGCGCAAGGCTGGGATGGCGGCGTTCAGCAGGCGCTCGGCAGGTTTGAGGAGGGCGCCTTTAGCGAGGTCCACGTACCCCTTGCTCGCCAGCCCGTCGAGCGCATCCTTCACCGTATCGGAGTCGAGCCCGAGGAACGGTGCCGCTAAGATGGCGCGCTCGCGGTCGCACCCTACGAAGTAGAAGAGGAGGAGGGCGAGCAGCTCGTCCCTACCGAGCGGGTAGCCCTCGAGCCCGCCGCTGGCGGCTCTGAGCAGGAAGCCGGCGACCGGCTGGCTCGGGACAGCGCTCCGAGCCGGCGCGAAGGTATCGCGCGAGAGCTTCTCCAACCTCGCCTCCACGCCAGCTGTACCGGAAAGCACGCGGGCGATCCCCTCCGCCGCCCGCTCCAGCAGCTCGGGTGGAGCGCTGATGTGGACGAGCAGCAGCCTCTCGGAGCCGTCGTAGTCCCAGCCCTTCAGGGCGACCCCCATGGCCTCGAGGGACGCTTTAGCTTCGCTCAAGGCGGCCTCGAGCGCCTCACCAGCCCTCGGGGGCTCCGAGAGCCGGAAACCCACGAGGAACTCTTGCGCCATGTTTCCACCCCTACGAGAAGCGCGCGCGATAAAACGGTTTTGGTGCGGCTACCACCCTTTCGCCCACCTAGCTCCGCCGGAGCGCTCTCCATAGCACGCTTGCATATTTTTTATTCTTTTCTTTAACTTTTCTATTAGAAAAGATCACTTTCAGGCTTCTCAACGTCGAATTTATAAACCCCCGGTTCGCCCTAGGAGCGTGCACCGCGGGGAAAACGCGGTAAGAGGGCACGCGGTGAGGGGGCCTGAGGCGCCCCGGGCCCCCGAGCTGGAGATCCCCTGCCTCGAGCGAGGGGCGGAGCCTAAAGGGGTGGGTAAGCTCCAAAACAACCGCTCCGGGGCCGAGCTAGGCGAGCCAGGCGTTAGAGTCTTCAAACTGAAAACGAGTAAAAACATAAGAGGGAAGTTGAAAAAGTTCTACGATATGTTAACGTCTCTCCTTCCGCGGGGCGGACTTCCGAAAAGCGCACTACGCTACAGGGAGGAGTGGGAGCGCAGCTTCCTTCAGGTTATCCACAACCGCCTCGCTACCGGCAAGTGGCTGAAACCAAAGAGGAAAAGGAGGAACGGGAAAAAGAGGAGGAAGAGAAAGAGCAGCATCCCGAAGAGGCCGCCGTTCCTGCTGACGGTGCGCTTCATCTTGAGCGGGGAGCAGCGGGGTCGCACGGACGCGCCGGTGGTAGTCGATCTCCGCGCGCGAGAGCTGAGGATACCCTGCGTCGGCGTGGCGGTGCCTATTCCGGAGAGGCTGGCGAGGGTGCTGGAGGAGGAGAACAATTTGACGCCGCGGCCAGATTTCGTCGTGCAGTTGTGCAGCGACGGTCGGCTGAGACTCGTCGCGAAGCGAGCGGCTCCGGCGCGCCCGCTTGAGGTCCCGCTGCGGGTAATTGCGGTCGATGAGAACAGCAGGCACGGCTTCGTGCTAGCCGCCTTCGACTTCGACTCCAGCGGCTACTGCCGCTTGGTACACTTTGAAATTTTCAAGCCGCCGAACCACGGCTACCGCGAAGGAATCGTGGCGGCGTTGAAGAGCTACGCGGATAAGCCCGCTGGGGCGCTCGAGAGCGTGCGCGAGCTTCTACCGCTCATTCCAACGCCGAGCGACGCCGAGAAGCTGGCGCGCGAGACGCTGGCGAGGAAGAGGAAGCTGAACAACGCTTTCATCGAAACACTTGTAGCTAGGGTGCGCGAGCTCGTCAGGGAGGCGCTGAGGCGGGGCGCCGCCGTGGCCATCGTGGTGGACCCTATTAACAGCGAGAGCCTACAAGGGACGCCGCTTCAGGGGACGCTGCTGCGCGTGCGGGAGAGGTTGAGGAACCTGGCGAGGTACGAGGGCGCGCACTTCGCGGAGATCCGCGCCTCTGGAAAGCTGTGCCCCCACTGCGGCGCAGAGGGGGTGGAGAACGGGCACAGGGTGTTTAAGTGCCCGCGCTGCGGGGTAGCCTGGGACAGGGACAGGGCGGCGGTAGTGAACCTAGTGTTGCGGTACCTGAGAGGATTGTACAAGGAGGAGTGCCAAGACGCGGATTTGATGAGGTTGGCGGATGCGCTGCTAGCGTGGCTGAAAAGGCACCCTGGATTCCTGCTGCGCACGTAAGCCCCGTTCCCGAGGGGGCGGGGGTCCGCCATCGCGGCCCGCACCCCGAAGGGGCCCAGCGCGCGGGCCAACCCGTGACAGATGAACCCGCCGCGAGGCGGGCGAGGAGGCTCC
>Ga0080004_1130481_pt1 | contig 10980 bp, 18 predicted proteins | sample WasSprMetagenome_FD_69207 | JGI IMG/M metagenome (GOLD analysis project Ga0080004, IMG submission 69207) | Sulfidic aquatic microbial communities from Washburn Spring, Yellowstone National Park, USA - WS (SPADES assembly) (version 2) | ecosystem: Environmental > Aquatic > Thermal springs > Hot...
GACCTTGAAGACCTTGAGAAGGCTGTCAACTGCAGGATAGGCTTTCTTGTTGAACCTCTGAATAACGATTACATGGAGATCACGCTGTTTCTCAAGAATGAAGAGAAAGGTGATTAGATGGTTCTAACATGTGGTGATTGTGAAAATTTCCTCCATGCCCCTACATCAAAATATGGAATATGTCCTCTTCTAGGGATCTATACATCTGAGGATTCTCAGAGACCTTTAACATGCCATCTTTTTAAGAGGAAAAAGGTGATTGACAGATGAGCCTAGTTTATGAGATAGTAGATCAGAGGGATATTCAAAAAAAGACAAAAGCAAGGTATCCATCAGCAGTTGTTGTAGCTAAACTGCTGAAAATAGCTAATGCCAAGACTGTTCTTGATGTAACATACGGGAGAGGAAGATTCTACAAATGGGAGAAACCTCAGACATTGATAGGCGTAGATCCGAAACTATGGAAATGGATAGTAGAACCTGATATTTTTTACCAGATGACTGTATTCCGATTTTGCAGAGAGATAGCAGAGGAAAACATAAAGCTAAATCAAGTAGATGTTGTCGTGATAGATCCACCCGCATGGAACTATGGGATTAGGTATAACAAACGGGATGAATATGCCTATATCATAGGAACACCGCAGACTATAATAGAACAGGGTCTTAAAGCTGCTAGACTATTGAATTCAAGGTATCTCTTACTACACTTCAACAAAATGCTGGATCTAGGTGAAAAAGTATATATAATCCAATTTAGATGGTTTGCACACTACTTATACACAGAGAACAAGAACAAGTCATATTACATATTGTATAAGCTGCATTAAGGGGATTAGATGGGAATTATCAGTTTTATCAAAAAGCTTTTTGGGATGGATGAGCTAGATCCACTTATACAGATAGAGATTGAGCTACTTAGGCGTTATCTACAACATCGTGATAAGAAGTGAATTTTATTATATTCCTCTCTTTTTCTTTTTCTAAGGTGCTGGTAAATGCATACAGTTAAGCTGTTCACAAGTCCACCAAGACCATATCCATACATTTTAATCAATGTCATCCATCCTAGATTTTCATTTTTGAAATATGCAGAAGAGGTAATAATAGATTCTGGAATAGAGATCTTCAGAGATCCCAACGTAAAGGAATATTCTAAGAATCACATCTCAAGGCTTCTCAGGGTGTATGCAAAGGTGAGGCAGAGAGTTCACAATAAACCAGTATATGTTACAGTTCCAGATTATTGTGATGATTATCATCCTAGAAATCTATGGATTAACGAGCAACATACAAACATAGAGAGGACTGTGGATAATGTGTTAAAATATACTGAAAAATACGACTGGATTCCCTGGCTGATACCGATTCAAGGCTGGAATAAGAATCCAGAATCAGTTTTAAGGTGCATTAATTTATACAAGAAATATGGAATAATAGATAAATTCAACTATTTTGCAGTAGGAAATTTATGTGTAGAGCCAGACATTGAGATAGCCTATAAGACCATAAGCCTAGTGAGAAAGGAGCTACCAGATAAGAAAATTCACGTATTCGGTCTCAAGCTTAACGCTCTTAAAAAAGTCTTCTTTATGATAGACTCATTCGATTCTATGGCGTGGACTAGACCAGTAGATGACAGCCTAAATGCGAACTATAGTTGTAAAACAAAAGAAGAGAGATTGAGGTTCTTTGAGAGATGGCTTGAAAAATACAATGCTATTATAAGAAACGAAACACTAGATAGCTTTTTATAAAAAGTAATTTATTAAGGTTTCACAGCTTCACATAGGAGATTTGTCCCGCCGTTTGTTAGGCTGATGACTGTAAAGCCTATCTGTTCCAACAGCTTTTTTATAGCAGGTTTTGTGAATCCGCTTTTGTGCGTATTTTCAGGATAGTTCTGTTCTCCATATATCCAAAATGATATAGCTTTATAACCTTCTAGCTCTCCATATTTGAAATCGGGATTCAGGATAACCTGATTTGCTATTACTTCTAGATCTGGACATTGAATAAATAACCTACCGCCTTTCTTCAGCACTCTAAAGCAGTCTTTTAAAAAATCCTCAACAACTCTCCATGATAAATGCTCTATAAAGTCTTTTGCTATTATCTCATCAGCAGACTCATCAGGAAAGAATCTAAGAAGCTCTTTCTCAAGATCTATCTGTAGCACTTCAGGCTTTGTCCTTCTTACATCTATGTTTATGTAGCCCTTTTTTATGTCATCGCCACATCCCAGATTTAACCTCATTTCTACCACCTTTGCTGTTGATAGAACCTAGCCTCTCCGATGCTAAAAATATGCTCCAAATCACTTTTTAAAAAATTGTTATACTCTTCCATAGTCATCTAGCTTTCTCACTATGTCATTGGGATGTCCATCAGATACCTCGATCCAGAGCATGTCCGTTTTTGCATATATCCTGTGTAGTATGTACGGATCTATCTTAATTGAAAACATAGGATATACCGTGTAGTCCTTGCTGTCAACTTTTATGAACCCCTCTCCCTGAATGCATATAAGCACTTCACGTCTCTTTTCATGGTAATGTAGTGATGTTCTCTGTCCTCTTTTTATGAAGATCCTCTTCACTAATTCGTTTGAGCTGTTGGAAAGAATATCCTCGTATCCCCAAGGCTTCTCTATCCTTGTTTGATACTCGTTTTTCACTCTGTTTAAGAGCCATGATGAATGCACTCTTATCTCCCCCGTGTCAACATACCTTACAGCTATTCCTAATTCATCACATACCTTTACCTCTGCTTTAGGCAATGTGTCCAATGTTCTATCCCCTGACTTAACGAAAATATGTGGTTTAATCAGCCTGAGGGTCTCAGCTACCGTCATGTCCTTGTCTATCTGGGGCACTACCTCATCCACGTATCTTATTGCCTCTAAAATCTCTTTCCTTTGGTCAAAGGGCATGAAGACAAAGTTTCTCTTCTTCAGTAGCCATTCATCAGTGTTCAAAATAACGACTAGCTTATCCCCCAATTTCTTAGCTTCTCTGAATAGCTTTATGTGGTCTGCATGTAGCGGATCAAATCCTCCTGATACTGCGACTACTACTTTTCTCATTTTTCCTTCCCCTCCTCTTTCCTCTGATACGCCTGTATATTGCATAGGGTATCACACCTAGTATTATGAGCGGTGAAAACAGGGCTATGTATGATATAATCAAGAATGCAAAAAAACAAAGGTAAAAGGTAGTGGTGATAGTGGCTATTACTCCTATTATGATCCCTATAGTCTTTAACGCTTCTTTTAATGAGCTCATTGTTTTATCTCACCTTTCTCCCCACCTTTTTCAGTATATTCAATGCTCTCTGGTGCTTTTACAACTATCAATCCCTGCTTAGCCTTCTTTCCTATCCATACGTTTACTGGGAATGAGTATGCTATCTTTATCGCTGTCTTCCCCTCTACGTTGCCTTCCATCGTGCTGTCCTTTATCTTCCCCTCAACACCTGCTGTCATCGTTCCCTCTAATTTCATGTTCCTCAGGTCTATTGTCAAGGGTAGCCTTATCGTCATTTTATCTGTTAGCTTTATCAGGAAATCTGCCTCAACAACTGGATTGCTATCTGCTGTTAAAGTCCCAAATATTACTGTGGTATAGGTCTTCTCTGGTGGTGTTGGTGGCGGTGGCGGAGGAGGAGGTGGAGGTGGAGGCGGTGTTGGAGGAGCACCTACCTTTATGCATAGCGGATGGTTCTTATCACAAGCCCCGCTTTTCTCATCTACTCCCTCTACTTTAAGGGTTCCTGTCCACTCAAACGATTCGTCTGCTGAGACAGACATGCATATTGTGTGTTCACCTTCTGTCGTGAATACAGATCCTTTCCAGTCAAATGAACGCCATCCCGTAGTAACATAGTATGGTATGTTGTCAACATATATTGAAAAGTATCTCATATAGCCGTCCTTCTGCGATTCTGCATGAGCCTTCACTTTATACTCCTTTGTAGGTGGTGGAGTGGGTGGCTGTTCAGTTAACCTGAAGTTTGGATCTCCGTGAAAGTTTCTGTTTTTAGCATCTCTTCTGAGAAGGTCTGCTATTTCAGGATCTGAATTATCAAATCTCTTTGCATTCTCCTCATACTTGTTGAGCATTCTTTTGTAAGCCTCTCCCGCTGTATATCCTTCCATTAAAGCTCTGTCAAACTCAAAGTTTGCGTCTATGAAGAACCATATAGGATCTTGTCTTGGATCTGATGCCTTATTTGTTACTATCCAATACTCCGTTACTTCTCCGCATCCGCATGATAATCCAAAATGCTGTACTAAATCCTCTACCAGATCGTCCTCAAGACATGAAACCTTGTTGAAATACCTACCTTTCAGCAGTATGTTCTGCTGAGCTCCACAGCTGAAATCCACATCATAATCCTGTACTGTGGTTTTGCATTTGGTTCCATGTCCTACTGATAGACCAGATATGCCTCTTATCTCTGGATCTTTCAGTGCTTCCCATACGTCCTTTGCATAGCAGTTTTTTCCCTGAAGGTTCACATACTTAAAGTCTCCATGCTTCTCCTGAGTGAATAGTATAGCTACTCTAGACCATGCCCATGTTGCGTCATCAAAATCTGGAAATTCGTTAAGGATTTTAGCCATCCTCTCACCTACACTTCAGCTAATCTCTTCATAAGTTTGATAGCAAACTCTGGATCTTTCCTAATCAGTGAAGGTACTTCACTTCTCTTTACCATGAAGCCCACGTAACCTATCCACATCTCCCTGTTCTCTGGTGGTAACTGGTTTAAATACTCCTCATAAAGTTTGGCTAGTCTTTCTCTCTCATCATTTCCAAAGTGCATTATACCCTTGTTTAAATTAGAGATCTGCTGTTTGGCAAAGTTTTTAAGCTCCATATAGCTCTCCTTCACTCCCATCTATGAATCCCCCCCTGTTATGATAATATCTCGCTCTCTCTGCTTATATTTTCTCCTATTATGTTAAGCAGGAATGTTATTGCTCCTAGTATTATGTCGTTGGGTATCGGGTAGAAGAATCCAGCTACCAGTATCACCACAACAGCTATGACTATTATCGCTTTTGTCTGCCAAGGTGTCTTCTCCGCTAGTTTTGCTACTTGCTTTTCCTTATGTGTCTGCATTATTCCTAGCAGTATTGTGCCAGCAATCAGTATATAGGGGGTCAGCTTTGGTGCTATAAAGGGGCATACTATACTCAGGATGGCTAAAATCCTGAAAATCCACTTCATCACATTTCCTATCATGGTCTTTCCACCTCATGGACTATTAGCCTTTCTTATACTTAAACATTACGCTTATCCATTGTTTTTTGCGAAAACGAAAACTTTTTATTTTTCACCATCTCTTTTTTGTAGGGTGATGTATAATGGCAGATAAGAAAAGGAAAAAGAGAGGAATTCTTGAGAAACTGAATCTGAAGAAAGTCTTGAGGACGAAAATAGTTAAGGCAAAGAGGAAAATAAAGAGGAAAGTCTTAAGGAAAGTCATAAGAAGGACTTATGATGAGAATCAAAAAATAGCTTGGTATGTTTACAAGTTCTCAGCCTCATGCGGTGAATTCAGAGCTAATCCTACTGAGGCAAACTTTGCTAGGTTAAAGCAGACTGCTGAACAGGTATCTCAGAGGCTAGGTATTAAGCTAAACAAGGTGTTGGAGGTAGCTGAAAAGTACATGAAGAATCCATCCACTGACTTAAAAGTTCAGTTTAACGATGAGGCTGTTCAGTATGTTCTTGCTCTAATGCTCTTAGGTGAAGAAAAACTGGAGAAAGAGGCTGTTAACGAGTGAGCTTCCCCTCTATATTTTTTAGATCCTCTGGTGTTATCACCACGTATTCTGCTCTATACTGTTCCGCATAGGCTTTATTTTCCTCTATCTCCTTTTTTGTTGGTTTTTTGCTTCTTTTGCACTCAATGAGGAATACCTTACCATCGGGTCTTATTGCTATCAGGTCAAATGGTTTGCTTCCTGCACATCTGAAAACTGCAAAGCCCATCTCAAGAAGCTTGTCTCTAACCTTATACTCGAATAATCTCCCTTTTCTGTACACTTTAGAACCTTCCCATCCTTGTCCTTTCTGCTGTCCTTCTCATCACAGACTGTCTTATCATTGTTAGCTTTGCTACCTTAAGTATTGAATCAGCTATTGCCTCAGCTCTCTCCTTTATCCTTTGCTTTCCCTCTGGTGTTATTGCCTCAGGATCTGTCATTGCTAGCACTCCCTCGCATGTATCAATAAGATCTTTTCTTGCCTCCTCATAATCCGCCAAACCTGCTGTGAAGGCATCAACTATAAGTGTTATTGTTGTAGCTATGTTTGCCCTCATTGTCGGATCTTGTATATCTCCTAGCAGTGTCAATATATGCCTCTGAATCTCAGCAGACATTTTTCACATCACCTCTCCCCTGTTTAGCTCATCTAAGATCATCACTATCGCTCTTGTAAGTATTTCCTCTTTTGAAATCCCAAACTTCTTCTCGGCTTCTCTTATTTTATCCATAACAACTTTTGGTACTGTGATCTGCAAGACCTCACTCATTCAGATCACTCATATTTTTTCCTGTCTATCACATTTATAAACTTTGCACCGTCTGCTCAAAATCTCTGAAATATCTCTCATCCGTCTTTCCCTCTTTTTTAGATATGAAATCTCTTAGAAAGTCGGCTTCGAGCATCTCCTTATATACCTCTTCATCTAATGTTATGGTTATCTCTATCTTCATCCTGTTGTCCTTTACCCTTATTTTTGTGGTTGTGCTCACTGGAAAGAAGGCTTTTTCCTCTCTCCTACATACGAAATCCGCATATCTACATATTTGATCTCCTATGGCTCTCAATCTATGCCTTATTTCACTTATTCGTCTTGCTTTTTCCTTCATTTCCATCATCATATATAAGTCTCACTTCTTTATATACTTTTTCCTTCCATGTCTGCGTGAGGTGAGATAGATGGCTGGCTACAGGAATGGACAGGCTATGTATGCGAAGTATGCGGCTAAGTTCAACCCAACCGTAATAGGGACTAGGTTCACTGACATAAAAGATGTGGCTCTTGCTAGGGCACAGGAGGGACTTCTGACCGTTGGAGCCTTAAGAGACCTTGTAAGACCAATACTGGACAAGTACGGAGTTGCCTCAACAATGAGGGCTCTGTACCTTGCCTTTGCTCTGAAGCTGTATAAGCACACTGCAAGAAGCTCTGCTGATGCCGCAAAGAAGATAGCTGATGGACTGAAGAGCATGTATGTAACAAGCTTTGACGCAAACCCAGACATACTGAACGAGATAATAAACGTCGTGGCTGGATGGGTTTCTCCATACTGAAGGATACAACTGAATTCTGCCGCATACTTCGCTCTCCCCCTATCTTTTTTTTAAGCAAAGTTTTTTAAGTGGAGTCCAGTCTATCCTATAGTGTCTTCGATGAAGGTAGGAATATATCATGGTAGGGCTATTTCTCTTGAATTAGTCGCTAGGGAAATATCAAAGGTTTTGCAGAAAGATGGACATACTTCTTTCCTCTCTCCAGTACAGGAACCACCTTTTCAGATCAGATCAAAGTATGATTCAGCAATATTCATAATACCGTTCGCTCCTCTGTTTGCTTCATCATGGTTTCTCATAATAAGAGAGCTAAGAAAGCACTCTGGATTTCCTGCTGTAGCCTATGTAGTTGTTGAAGGAAGACCTGTCTCAAGATATGTAAAGGACTGGATGAGGGATAACATCCTATACATAGCAAACTCCGAGTTCACAAAACAGATGCTATCCTATGTGAACATAAACTGTGAGGCTGTCATCCCTCATGGGATCTCGCTATCGGATTTTGAGAAGATAGCTCAGAATCAGGATGCTGGTAGAAAGCTTGTGTTTTCAAAGTTTCCCAATAGAAGCGATAATTTTGTTGTATTTGGTACTATTGCATCATCACATCAGAGAAAGGGGCTTGCTGAATATGCTCAGGTAATAAGAACTGTTGTCGAGATGGATGAAAACGTGGGATTCTACATCATAACAGAACCGAAAGCTGTGCCATATTTCGCAGGAATTCCAAATATATATGTGAATACTGGGTTTGGATACTCACCTAATGCTATATCAAGAAACGAGCTTCTTCTTCTCCTGTCTGGATTTGATTACTATGTTCAGCCTTCTCTGGCTGAATCGTTCTGTCTTCCTGTCTTAGAGGCTATGGCTCTTGGGAGACCTGTGATCCACATAGACTACGATCCGCTGTCATCCCTTACTTCTGAGAAAACCTCTATTAGAGTGCCGTTTGCAGAACAGAGATTTACTGATACAGGAGAGGGCATAGAGTACCTTATGTCTTATTATGATCCCAATGATTTTGTTAGTGCTATACTTGAGGCTGTTGAGATAAAAAGAAGCGATGAGAAAAGGTACAATAAAATGCAAAAAGAGGCTTTAAAGAGAGCTGAGGAATTTGATTCATTTAAACTCTACAAAGAGTTTTTAAGGTATCTTCACTAACATATAGTATGCTCACCAGAGAGCAAATAGCAAAGATACTTGAGCAGAAGAGAAAGCTCTTTCTTAAGACACAGACTCCATCAGCTGAATACACAAATTTACAGAGGACTTTTGACACTAGGGATCTTTTTGAGGAATATGCATGGTCTCAGGAGTATGATATGAACCTTCTTGCCATGATTTCAGCATTCACTCTAGGTATAACTTTTGATGAGATACTACCAATCTCCTTCCTGAAAGAACCTGAAACTCCCTCTCCAGAGGAGATAGAGGCTGGTATAAACCTTCCAGTTGAGACACCTGCTCCAGAGGATATTTTGCAGGAGATAATTGAGGACATTGAATCTGGAAAGATAGAGCTACCCGCTGGGGTTTCAAAAGAAGATATAATAAATGCATTAAAGAATCCTACATCTGCAAATGCAGGATCTTTCACACCTGAAGAAGCTGAGGAAATCACCAGAGAGACACCTGAGAAAGCATATTATGAAAAAAGCCATTATGACATGTCTTATTACGATCCAGAATATATGATCGAGTTTCTTAGAGCTTTGCTATACAGGCTGTATAACGATACTGGAGACCCCCAGACGCTAGCTAATGATATACTGAAATTGGGGGATCAGTTTGGGATTCAGAGAGATTTAGTCGTAACCATATTTAACAGAATTCAGCTTTTAAGAGCTACAAAATACCAGATGTTCATACTGGGTGTCTCTCAGATAGGTGCATCCCTCTGGAACAATGAGAACAAAGTTCTATTCATGGATATGGATGGAAATATAAAAGAGGTTGAGATAAACAACTTGGATGATGCTCTGCTGGGATTTGCTCTCGATAACACTGCTTTAGGCTATGGGTTCACGACATATCCAGATACCGTGATAAGACCGTTAACCAGGGTATATGAAAACAATGGAAAGAAGACTGTACCCGCTCTTCCAGTTCTTCTTGAGTATCTCTACAGAAAGGTGAATAAAACAGTGAACAACTACTTCCTAACACCTGTTGCATTCACAAACTATTCCACAGTTCCAGAGATGACCGATCTATCAAAAAGCGAAAAAATGGATGTCTATGCTACTTTGCAGAACTACAGATATGCTGTTGAAAATTTAGTAGAGTCTATATGCAATAAACACTCCGTGAACCAGTACCAGAAGAGACAGTACCAGATGGCTGGTCTTCAGTATGTTACAAGGAATGTTGAGTCCCATAGCTGGGGTAAAGACCTTCTTCTACAGATGTCCGATGATGAGTTTACTGACTTCTGGCTAGACCACTGGGGAAGGCAAGGTTTAAATAGAGAAATACTCCTAGAAATCAAGGGTGAGATAGAGAAATGGTTTCCGAACCTGAGGGAAAAGTCAAGAGAACTGGCAGAACAGATGAGGTTGAAGAGGAAAATGAAGGCTTACCTGAGCAAGCTATCGAAGTAGTGCCTTCTCCAGAGGCTATAACTCCGCCTATTCCCCAACCTACTCCAGAACAAAAGGCTTTTGCTGAAGCTCTATCGGATGTCCTCGTTAAGGCTCAAGAGCTTGCTTTCGAGCTTGCTACTCTTAATTGCAGACTGGCTCCTAATTGTCCTCTTGTCAAGAAATCCAGAGAGCTTATTGTCGAATTAAAGAAGATGATAGAGATTGGAAAGAAGATGAGCAGAACCGCTCCTGCTACTCCAACACAATAAACTTATTTTCTTTAGTATAAAGTGAGAAAGCCTTTTTATACCCTATCCCCCTTTCTTTTATGATGGCATCAGTTACGAAAGTTGAGATATTACCTAAGGCTTTCGAATATGATGGCTGTACAATTTACTTACTTGAAGTTATAAAGACTGGAACACCTGAGTACATAGCTGTTGTTGCATTTGAGTATGAAGGGATGAAAACAAGACCCTTCTCAATTCCCTTTAAAACGAGAGAAGAGCTCAGGGCTAAAATACTTGCTGAAGTAGCAAAGCTCAAGATGTACATCTACACGATGGGAAAAGAGAAGGTTAGGGAGGTGTTGAGATGAGCGATCCAAACATAAATTTCGGCTTCACACTTACGCCTGATGAAGTGAATAAGATAGCATCATTCATAGCCTCCTCCCTGCCTTCAACTCAGACCCCCTTACCAGAGGGGATTGAGGTACTACCTTTTGATAAAATCATGGAGATAGATGTAGAAGCTATGGCAATGGCTCTAGGTGGTCTGACAGATCCTCTTGGACAGCTCATGTCTTGGCTTTCAGGCATGTTTGACTGGCTCAAAAATGCTGTGATAAGTGGAATATCCGCTCTGATAAGCGGTATATCCGCTGGAATAGACTGGCTTAAAAATACTGTATCTAGTATACTTAGCGGAATTGCTAACCTAGCTAGCATGTTCAAAGCTGTTGTTCTGGATGCCATATATAATGCGATAAACTTCGTTAAAAATGCGGCTAGCTGGGTCTCATCTGTTTTTTTAAAACGCGCTTACTTTTCTCAAAAAGC
>Ga0080004_1135189_pt1 | contig 10976 bp, 10 predicted proteins | sample WasSprMetagenome_FD_69207 | JGI IMG/M metagenome (GOLD analysis project Ga0080004, IMG submission 69207) | Sulfidic aquatic microbial communities from Washburn Spring, Yellowstone National Park, USA - WS (SPADES assembly) (version 2) | ecosystem: Environmental > Aquatic > Thermal springs > Hot...
ACTGCGCCCTATCGGAGATGAAAGCGATAAAGGGACTGGCTGATACATCGTAGCCATCCCTCTCCCAGGGAGCAACGAACTTGAAGCCAATGGAAACATTCCCCAGAGGTTGAAGGGAGAGTACATTCTTATCAAGCGATATCTTTACATCCGTTCGCTGGACATCCGCATATATCAGGCGGATGAACCTATCGCCGCTCACCTTCTCTCCATCAACATAAGCTGAACCCTGAGTGTAAATATCATCCTTTCTCCCCCACCAGCCAATCGTTCCCTTGGGCTGAGACATCTCAAGATAATAGCGTCCCTTCGGCTGGGGTGGGAAATAGAGGGTTTGATAGGAATTATCAGATACATTTGTAAACCTCTTGCGGGCGATTATCTCTCCCTGCGGTCCGTCTCTTCTCAAGGTCAAGGTCATATCCGCTGATTTAGTCCTCCATGTGGGACAGGGAACGCTAACCGCTACAAAGCCATCCATATCGGCGACGAAATCCTGCCCAAGAGTGTGCCCTTCCATAAGCTGAACCGGGTCATTCCACTCCTTGTTCATCCCTATCCCGCCTTCCGCTTTCTTGACGAAAATAGGAACATCTTTCAACACTATCCCTTCCTTCGTCCTCTGCCACTCAACATCCTTGGAAAGCTCAGCGGGATTTATCTCTCCAAGATAAATTCTCTTCGCGAGAAGGATGGAATAATTACCCTTCCCTTTGGGGTCTATCTTCAACTCTTCAATATTCCCATTTTTCCCTTTGAAAGAGAAATAACCATTTGAAAGGGTATAAACTCCCACATCGGGGGCGGCGAGCAAGAGGAGGGTGCAAAGGATTAAGCAAATCACCTTTTCCATATAAATCACCTCAATTTCTTTCTAAACCGCTTTAAAACCTATGTCAACAGTTTTTATTATTTCCAAAGGAAATTGAATAATTTCGAAAAGATATTGGACTTATTAAAAAGGGAGAGGGTTTTCCCTTTATTGTGAGTGCGAGCTTCCCCTGAGAAAGGCGTGGCAATCTCAAAAGAGATTCTCTCTTATAGATTGTAATTTCAAGAATGTAGTGTTGTTTGCTCTCCTTGCAGTGAGAATGCAGAGGATAGAGAATTAAGGAGTCCAAAAATGTTAAGGGATTATAGAGAAATTTGAATAATCTCAGAGAGATATTGGACTCGCGAAAAAAGGAAGGGGGATTTGTCATTGCGAGCCTCCCGTAAGGGAGGCGTGGCAATCTCTTGTTTAATGGGATGTATTACAATCCCTCCCCCAAAATACGAGATTGCCACGCCTGAACGCTAAACCGTTCAGGCCCGCAATGACAAAAGCATCGATTGCTTCGCTCCTCGCAATGACAATGAAGAGGATAGAGAATTAAAAGAGTCTATAATGTTATGAGATTAAACAAAAATTTTACAAATGGGTGGATATTTGTTATAATCTCGTTTACCTACAAGAAGGAGGTTCTCGAGGTGCGAAAAATTAATTTGTTGATTTTGGCATCCCTCTTCGCTCTATCCCTTGCTTTTGGGGGAGAATTGAAGAGGATAGCGGAGGAGAAAGAGATTGCTTCCCTTCAACCTGGGGATATACTCCGTTGGAAGCTTGATACTTTCATCATAAGTCCCGACGGAAAACATTTCGCCGTTATTGGAATGGGCTTGAATAAGCAATTCGTATATATAGATGGTAAAAAGGGAGAAGCATACGACAGCGTTAGCCAGCCAATTTTCAGTTCAAATTCAGCCCATATTTTCTACATTGCTCGGGCGGGAGAGAAAAATATACTCATAGTGGATGGAGAGGAGGGAAAGAAATACGATTCAATCTCAGACCTCTCCCTTAGCTCGGATGGAGAGCATTACGCCTATATAGCTCAATTGGGGGATAAGATGGTGGTTGTAGTGGATGGCGAGGAGGGAAAGAGATATGATGATATAACCAAAGGGAGCTTGATTTTCAGCCACGAAGGAAACCATTACGCCTATATAGCCGGCGCGGAGGGGAAGAGGTTCGTCGTTTTGGACGGTAAAGAAGGCAAGCTCTACGAGAGCATAAAGAAAGAGAGTCTTATGTTCAGCCCTAATGGCAAGCGATTTGCTTTTATTGCCAAATCTGAGGGAAAATGGAGGTGCGTAATTGACGGGAATGAAGGGGAAGAATTTGAGGAAATTCCTGCAATAGGTTTCAGCTCGGATAGCGAGCATATAGCTTATGTCGGTCAGAAAGAAGGGAAAGCCTTCTTGGTATTAGATGGGCAGAAGAGCAAGGGCTATGATGCCATATTAGCTGTAAAATTCGGAGGCAAGGGTAAGCACATAGCATATATTGCAAAAGATGGGGATAAGCAAATGGTGGTATTGGATGGGAAAGAGGGAAAACCTTATGACCAAATTTGGGCGGAATGGCTCGTCTTTAGCCCCGATGGAGAGCATATCGCCTATCCCGCGCGGAACGGCGATGAGCGATATATGGTGGTGGATACAAATGAAATCGGACCCTATGAGGGAGTGGGTTTTCCTCTTTTCAGCTCTGATGGGAGTCGTCTCGCCTATCTCATCAAAAAGGGAGATAAGTTCGCCTATGTAGTGGATGGGAAAGTGGAAAAATTTTATGAGGAGGTAGGGAAAAGCTATTTCACACCTCTCGGCACTCACTTCCTCTATTGGGCAAGAATTGGCAAGAAATACACTTATGTTATAGATGGCAAAGAGGGAAAGCAATACGATGGCATTTCCTATCCCGTTTTCAGTCAAAAAGGGGAAAGGATAGCCTATAGAGGATGGATATCTAAAGAGGGAAAAAATTTTCTAATCGTTGATGGCAATGAATGGGCTCAATATGATGAATTTATAAATTCAGACCTGCTCACATTTACGCCAGATGGCAAACACTTGATTTATGCCCTTGAGACCAAATACCTCATCAATGCCAGCGCTTTTACCATCTGCGTGGATAAGAATAAAGGGAAAGAATACACGCTTTATACGCCATGGGTAAAAAATAAATATATCGTGTTAAGCAAACTCGTCGTTGATTCCTCACAGGAGTTCCACTATTTAGCCTGTATTCAACAAAATTCCAAAGCAATGACGAATCTCTTCGGACAAGACATCTCCGTGGGACAGCCCACTGTCTTCTACCTCATTACAGAAAGGCTTTCGGAATAATCACTTGCTTCTTTGCCCTAACTACCAACCGCTGTATAATGCCCAGCCTATCCAGCCGTGCTCGCCCGGCTTCAATCTGTATTCCCTCACATCATTGCCCCTCTTCTCCCTCACCTTAACTGGATAGGTATTGCCGAATGATATTTCCCTCACACCCATAATACACATCTTTGCGTTATCTATATCAAACATTGGGCGAGCATCATCCTCCGCTATTCCCGGACCATAATTATAGACTCCGAAAAGCTCCGTTTTGCCTCCGTTCGCCGTCCGCACCCTAATACCCCTTCCCTCAAATTTCATCCCCAAAACCCAGAGATTCCCTCCCTCATTCCTCACCAGACCCACATCGCTGTCTCCCTCGGGATTGAGCTGCCTTGCCCAGAGATTTTGCCCCTTGCCCAAAAGCTCAATATGGGAAGGACAGTTCGTAACGAAGATATCGCCTTTTCCATTCCCCACAACCTTCAAATCACAGCTCTCCAAATAAAGGATGCGATTCTTGGAGCGATTCTCCACAATTGGTGGATGCCCACCGAATGCTTGAATGTTCTCAAATTTCACTATGGGAGCGCTCCTATCATCAATCACGAATTTCCCTCCCTCACCCGCTACAATCCTCCCAAACCCCAATCCAATGATGTATCTTACGCTGCCGTAAATTCTCACTTCTCCGTTCAATGTATACCAATTGGGGTCTGGTCCACCTATTCCGCGGAAGTAAACAACTGTTTTCCCGTGAGAAGCGGCGAAATCTATCGCCTTTTGAATCGCCTCCGTATCGTCCTTGTTGTCTCCCGGGATGGCGCCGAAATCGTTGGCGCAAACCCACTTGCTCAAATCCCTCTCCCAGGGAAATTCTGGCTCTTTCTTTATGGGAAGCCTCATAGCTTTTGCGGGCGCCTCCTCAAAGAGCCTCTTAACTTCGTGGGATATATATTCCGAGATATTCGGTCCCTCAACATCTCCGCCCGGCGTCGTGCTCTTCAGCGCCATCTTATATCCTTTCGTCTTGATATCCCTTAAATAGAGGACGCTGTGATTCACAATCGCCGGTCCTCTGGGATTGTTTCCCTTCAGCTCGCCTCCCACTATTGCCATAACTCCTCCCCACCAATACCAATCGTTAGGGATGTCATTTATCACCGCAACAGGCGTATCCTCCACTCTCAAATCCTCAACTCCAACCGCACTACATCTCACTTCCAGCCCCACCTCCTTGCACTTCTTTATGCTTACCCTTGAAAGCGTATTCCCCCATATCGCCGGTCCCTCAATCAAGATTCCCTTCCTAAATCCCTCTATCTCCGTATCCTGAACGAGATTTGGACCGTTAAGCTCCATAAAACCCATATTTATCCCAATCCTCCCATTCCCCTTTATCCTCACATTTTTTATTTCACCAGAGTTATTGGAGAAGAAGCGAATCCCATCAGTCTCAGGATTATTTCCCACATCAACAGTTAAATTGCGAATCGTCCTCATAAACCAATCCGCTGAGCCGGGGTCCTTCTCCCGTGGATGGGTGCGTATCACCGCCTCTATATTCAGCCCATCATCCAATTTTATTATCACTCCATCCCTTGATTCCCCATAAATCCAGGGACCTATCCCCGATTTCACTATGAGGGTCTTCGTTATGCGATAAACTCCCTTGGGGATGTAAAGGATTTTCGTTTTGTTCGTGCTGATTCCGCAGCTTATATCAATTCCCTTTTGAAGAGCTTCCGTATCGTCGTGAATTCCATCGCCTTTCGCCCCCAAATCTTTCTTTACATCAACCACCGTCTCGGGGTCATTTGGAAATACTATGTTCTCCCCTTTCAAAGGCAAAATCGCTAAAAGAAGGATGGGAAAAATCATAAGGGTCGCTTTCATTTTCATAATAACCTCACCTCCCTCTTTATCAACTATGTAAATATTCCTCTAAACATTAACTCCCCTCAGCGACCGCACTGCCTTCTTCAATCGCCAATTTATCGGGAAGAGTGAAGAAGGCAACTATAGAGTAAACCTCGCCGATGAAAATCAGGATGCTCCCCACGAGAATTATTAAGAGAATGGCGCCGAGTGAGAAAAGCTTTCCCGCCGAAGAGAACAAGCTCTCGCCGCTGACCTGCGCCAATGCCTCAAAGCTCCTTCTCGCATAGGAGGCGGATATAGTGCCGGCAATCCAAGTTAAGAACAAAATGAAGAGAGAGAAGATGGCAATTTCTGGACCCTGGAGAGAACCGCCTGAATGGATAAAAAGGAAAAGAAGCCAAAACAGAAATACCGCAAACATATAAGCCAAGGCAATGGCTGTAGCGACAAGGAAATCTCGGAAAATGGCTTCCCTTTTCGTCTCCTCAGCGAATTTCTTGAGGGCTATGAGGATGAGAACCAAGCCAGCCAAGGGGAAAAACAGGAGGAAAATAGAGCCAATCCCTCCCAAAAGCTTGATATCCCTTAGGTCTATCTCTTTCTTACAGTTCATTCTAAAACAACCTCTTCTCCCTTTCCATATTCTAATCTATCGGGCAAGAGGAAAAAGGCGATTGCTTCGTAGATTTGACCGATTGAGTAGATAATGAAGCCCACCAATATTATGCTCAAAAGCGACCCCAAAAACACGAGCTCTCCTGCTTTCAGGAAGAAATCCTCTCCCGTTATCTCCTTCAAGGAAATAAGACATCTTCTGAGAAAATGGGAGGAGGCGATGAGAAGAAGACATCCCAGCAAAAAGGAAATCATAGTAGGAATTATCAGGGAGCTTTCCTCCGAGTAAAAACGAATGAAACCGATGGGAAATCTCCACCAAACGAACAAGAAAACGAATCCGCTCGCTATGGCTAAAATCATCGCCTCCCTTATATCCTGATATATCTTCCTTCTCTCCAATTGGAGGGAAAGCCTTTTGAGGGCAATTAAAAGAAGAACCCAACCAGCTATTGAAATAGGAGAAAGTGTTAGCCAAGTGAGGGAAAACAATGCCCCCACGCCAGCCATCAGCTTCTCGGTTTTTATATCCATTTCCAACCCTACGCCACCTCCAGCTCCAGCTTATCCGGGAGGGAGAAGAAAGCGATGACGAGGTAAATCCAGCCGATGAAGAGGACGATTATCCCCACGAAAGCTATCGTGAGAAGGGCGCCGATGAATATGAGGAGACCAGCGGTATTGAACATCTTGTCTCCCGTTATCTTTGCCAAAGCCTCAAGGCTTCTGCTCGCATAGATTGCGAAGAGAATCCCCGCTATCCAAGCTAAAACCCAAATGATGAGGAAGTGGAGGGCGAATCTTAAATCCTCTGGTGGTTGAGGGGGAGTGTGGGCGAACACGAAGAAAAAAGCCATCCATCCGATATATAAAGCGAAAAGGAAGACCAAGGAGATGACCGTTGCGACGAAGAAGTCCCTGAAAATCTTCTCATTGCCCGTGGCATCGGCGAACTTCTTCAGGGCTACGAGGAGCAAAACCAAGCCCACAAAGGGCATAGCCAGCATAGAGATGGAACCAATCCCTCCGAGAAGCTTTATCTCCCTTAAATCCATCTCTTTTCTTTCTATCATTTTATTCAACCTCCCTCTGATGTTTTTGCAATCTCCAATGAATCGGGGAGGGAAAAGAAGGCAAGAGTCTCATATATCTGCCCGATGAAGAATATTATTACGCCCACGAGAAATACGCTCAAAATCGCGCCCAAAAGGATATAATCCCCCGCCTTGCGAAAGGATTCCTCGCCCGAGGCAGAGGACAAAGCATAAAAGCTCCTCTTCACGAAATAGGCTGATAGGGATAAACCAATCCAGATAATGAAGAAAGGTATGGCTATTATAAGCCAGTAGGGGAAGTTCGTATAAACGAGGACAGCCATAAGAAAGGGAACGAGTAGGGTGGCGAATGGGGCGAGAAGCAAAACGACAAAGGAGATTATCAGGGCGAGGAGGAAATCATCAGCTATTCTCTTCTCTCCCAATGCTTCCGAGAGCCTCTTAAGCGCTATGTAAAGGATGATTATGCCAGCTAAGCTTGCATAGGGATTTGCCAATAGAGAGAGGGCGCCCGCAATCCCCAAAGCCCTCGCGTTTTTAATATCAACGATTTCCCTCTCGATCAAGCGTATCCCTCCTCCCCCTTTAGGGGAATCCTATCGGGAAGGGAGAAGAAGGATGTGATAGCGAAGATTATCCCAACCAAATAGACCACCCAGCCAACCAATATTATTATGTAAAGCAAGGCTCCTAAGAAGATGAGCCTGCCGGCGAGGGAGAAGTTTCGCTCCCCTGTTATATCGGCTAAAGAGAGGAATCCCCTTTGCGCGAAATAGGAGGCAACGCTGTTGATAGCCCAGGATAAAAGAAAAAATGACGCCGAAGAATAAATAGAAAAAGATATCGGGTTTTTCGGGAGGGAATTGTGGAGTAGGTGGATATGGTGGATGAGGTTGCGGCATTGAGGGCGAAGGGGAGATATTCCAAAACATAAAACCTACCCATGGGGAAAAGAATATCACAAAAATAACTATGATAAAGGCTAAGGAAGAGATGATGGTGCAGATGAGGAAATCTCGGAAGATGTCCTCTCTTTTTATCTTATCGCTTAATTGTTTCACGGCGATTAATATCAAGATGAAGCCGACGAGGGGGAAAATCAAGAGCAGTATCGCACCAATCCCACCCATAGTTTTTAGATTTCTTAAATCAACTTCTTTTATCTCCTCCATATCCTCCCCCCTTATCTCGTATTAAGAGGTGGACACCTCCAATCTATCGGGCAAGGAGAAGAAGGCAGCAACCTCGATTATTTCACCAACGAAAGATACAACATACCCTATAATAATTATCGACAAAATTGCACCAAAGAAAATCAAGATGGCAGCAGTTTTAAAAGTTCCTTCCCCTGTCGCCTCTGCTAAGGAATTGAAGCTTGTAAGCAAAAAATATGCCCCGATTATTAAAAAAACCCAACAAAGAAGAAGCGAGGCGAAGAAGACGGAGCCAAAATGTGGAATATTCGCACCTTTACCGAGAGAGCTTAGAAATGTGATTAGACCCATCGCTAACATCGCTGAAAAGAGGATGTTCCCTATCGCCATAAAGATAACGGAGACGAGGAAATCCTTGAATATAGTCGGCTTGCCCGTTTCATCCGATATCTTCTTGAGAGCCAGGAGCACGAGAACGAGCCCGGCAAGGGGCAACACCCAGCGGAGATAGGGTATGAACCCCCCTACCAGCTCCAGAATCGCCCCTATGCCTCCCATCAACTTCGCATTTCTTATATCAACTTCTCTGCTGACCACATTTCATCGCCTCCGTTTCAATTTTAATCTCCCCTTCAAATAATGCAATAAAATTTTTAAAACATTTTTGAAGGTGAATAATTTCAAAAAGATATGGGACTTGCTTATGAAGATTTTTTCATTACAAGCCAGCGATAGGTTGGCGTGGCAATCTCAAAAACGAGATTGCTTCGTCGCTTCGCTTCTCGCGATGACAACCCTCTATCATTGCGAGCCGTGTTGGCAAAAGCCAATCTCGTTCTCCGACCTCTGGTCGGAGAATGCGTTGGCGAAAGCCAATCTCGTTCTCCAACCCAACAGGGTTGGAGAATGTGTTGGCAAAAGCCAATCTCTTATTTAATCAAATGTATCGTAATCCCTACCCCAAAATAGGAGATTGCCACGCCTGAACGCTAAAGCGTTCAGGCTCGCAATGACAAAAGTATAGATTGCTTCGTCGCTTCGCTCCTCGCAATTACAGTAGGGTTGTCATTGCGAGCCTTCTGCTCCGCAGAAGGCGTGGCAATCTCAAAAGAAATTGCTTCCTATCGTTTGTAACGAAAAGAAGGCAGTGTCGTTTCTCTCCTGGTAGTAACAATGCATGGATAGAGAATTAGAAGGAGTCTCAAATGTTATGGAATTACACATCCCGTTGGAAAAAGATACCATTTATGATAAAATCAATCTAAAAAAGGAGGTATGTTTTATTAGCGAGCTTTTCGGAAAAGAATCTAAAAAGGCAAAGATAAAGGAAATCATAGGGAAGTTGCATCAGGGCACAGATGTGGGAAACCTGAAGGAAGAGTTCAAGGAACTCCTTTCAAGCGTTTCCTCGGAGGAAATAGCGGGAATTGAAAAAGAGCTGATAGGGGAGGGATTTTCAAGGGAGGAAATCCAAAAACTCTGCGATTTACACCTTGAGCTTTTCCGAGAAACCCTTGAGAAAGAGGAAGTTATTGCTCCTCCCGGACACCCAATAAACATCCTTATGGAGGACCACAAAATGCTCCTTCGCTTCGCAGGTATGTTAGGAGAGATAGCCTCGGGGAAATCGGAAATGGGAAAATTTGAGGATGTGATAGAACATCTTAAGGAAGCGGAAAAGCATCTTTTAAGGGAGGAAAACGCCCTTTTCCCTTATCTTGAAAAGCACGGTATTACACAACCGCCAGCCATTATGTGGATGGAGCATAGCAAGATAAGGGAGATTGAGAGGACCATCTTCGCCCTTAAGCCAGGGGAAAAGGATTTCCTTTCTAAACTCTCAAAACTCGCAAGCGAGCTTTTGGATTTCCTATCAAACCACATATATAAAGAAAACCATATCCTCTTCCCAACCGCTCTAAAAGTGATTGAGGAGAGAGAGTGGAGGGAGATGAGGAAAGATTTTGATGAAATAGGGTACTGCTGTTTCACTCCCACCTCCTCTACAGTTGAGCTTCCTACTCCTGATTCAACGCCCCTCCTTTCTAAAAAGGAAGGGAGTGAAAGGATTCCCTTTGAGACAGGGGAGCTTCTTTCTGAAGAGCTTGAAGCCCTCTTAGATACCCTGCCCTTTGACATAACTTTCGTAGATAAGGATGACATCGTTAGATATTATAATCAGACAAAAGAGAGGCTTTTCCTTAGAACGAGGGCGATAATAGGGAGGAAGGTTCAGCAATGTCATCCTCAGAAGAGCCTGCACCTCGTCAATCAAATCCTTGATGAATTCAAGCAAGGGACAAGGGATGTAGCGGAATTCAGGCTTACAGAAGGCGAAAGGATTATCCATATTCGTTACTTCGCAGTAAGGGACAAAGGAGGAGCTTACCTAGGATGCCTTGAGGTGGCACAGGATATTACATCCTTGGAAAAAGTTTTCAAGAAAAAATGATTACTTCAAAACTCTTTCTAACCTCAGAAGGAGAATTTTCCATTCCAAGCCCCAGGAAAAACCGCCAAGCCCTCCGTCCTTCCTTATCACTCTATGACAGGGAATGATGATGGGGATGGGATTCCTTGCCAATGCTTGCCCAACCGCCCTCGCCTTCCTCCTATCCCCCAGCCTTTCCCCTATCTCCTCATAACTTCTCACCTCACCCCATTTAATCTCCCTCACCTCCTCAAGAACCTCCCTTTGGAAAGGCGTAAGCGATGACAAATCAACAGGGAAATGGGAAAAATCCACTTTTTCCCCAGCGAAATATCTCACCAGAGCTTCCTCCAATTCGGGAAATCGCTCCCCCTCTATCCTCTCATTAGTTGGTTTGCCGAGATAAACCAACCCTGAGTCGCTTGCAATCGCTTCAATCCAGCCGAAGTCGGTTTTTAAAGCGAAAGTTTTAACTTTCCTCTTCCTCCTTTTCCTCTTCTTTGTTGAGAACCTCCAAAAGCCTCTCCGCTACCTTCAAGGGAACGCCCGCCAATCTCGCTATCTTATCAGGGGAAGCTTTCTTCAGCTCCTCAAGTGAGCCGAAGACATCCAAGAGCATCTTCCTTCGCTTCTTCCCGATTCCCTCAACCTGCTCCAAGGCGGACATAAAAGCAGCCTTCTCCCTCCTTC
>Ga0080004_1144959_pt1 | contig 10975 bp, 8 predicted proteins | sample WasSprMetagenome_FD_69207 | JGI IMG/M metagenome (GOLD analysis project Ga0080004, IMG submission 69207) | Sulfidic aquatic microbial communities from Washburn Spring, Yellowstone National Park, USA - WS (SPADES assembly) (version 2) | ecosystem: Environmental > Aquatic > Thermal springs > Hot...
GTGATAATTGCATGCAGAGTGCTTGGATTCATCATAATTCTTTCAATTCCCTATTTAGGGTTCCGATATTATTTTTCCTTTTTTCTGGTTTTTAAGGTTTTTGGCATGATTAATTCAGAAGCCATCATGGAAATGGGTGAAACTTGCATAAGGCTGATGATTTTTGCGTCAGCTAATGATGGAGTTGATGGTGAAACTATTCGTGGATTTTTCGTCAATAGTCGAAAAGTATATAGACAATTTATAGTTAACTACGCAACGAACTAAAAATTTACCATTAATTGAATGTTAGAAGGTTGCGCATTACTGCTTATTTTCTTTCTAGTACTTTTAAAAATAAATCTTTATTTTGTAAACGTAAATGAGTCCCTTTAAGCTCTATTATGCCATATTCAAGAAGAATTTTCGCCTCATTCTTTTCTTCAAAATTTTTCTAAGAATTGTTTGAATTAACTGATAAATCTTTTTCACTTTACGTCAATCACCATTAGCAGTAATTTTTCCATCCTTGTTGCAGTATATGTAACGAAGGTGAATTTAACCAAGTTTTCCTGTTTTTCTCTTTTCCATCGATATAAGGAAGATTTTCGTGCTTACTTTGAATGAAGCAATCTTTATTGTAAACCTAATAAATTTCTAAGAGCTAAGAATCAGCTGAAGTGAAATGTTTTTGGCTGAGGCGACCATAGCCGAGAGATGTTTTTGCGCCTACACCTCTTGAAAGGGCACTGCTGACTAATGCTGTAAGTTCATTGAGGTTAAGCTTTTGCTTATGGAAAGTGAACCATCGTTTTGCAATACATATGACAACTCTAAAAGCAACATGTTTTGAAACAACAAGAAATCGTAAAGGTGTTGGACTACTTTCTGGTTCACTTATTTTTCCTTCTGCTTCACGATAATGTGGATTTATTATGTCCAATGCAAGTAAACTTTTATCAAATACTTCAACAGGATATGAGTCGAGGAAAACAATTGGCGATGCCTCATCTTTTTTGCTAAGTAAGTCGTATAATTCACTACCATCTGCCCATGCAAGTGAAGCTACAGCCCCTTTTAGTGATGAAGCGGGGATATATGGCAAGTTAATGTAGGGATCCCAAGCTATGGATATTTCAAGTGGCTCAGTATAGGGGTTGTGAAGACCAATGGCAAGAGGAGTTAGTGTTATGAAATTTGAATCCACAATTTTAGTGTAACCCAATTCATTAAGAGCCTTAACAGATTCATCAATAAGCTTTTTGGCTTCCGTTAACAGTATAGCAATATCTTCTTTAGAAGAATATGCCTCATAAAGTTGTTTAGCAATATCATATCTAAACTCACTCAATGATCTTTTCAAATCTTTTCCATCAACTTGGCGTCTCCGCTTAATAGTCTCCTTTCTAGATTCTTCCATCTCTCTTATTTGCTCTTCCACCTTTAAAATAAATTTCCACTTAAGAAAGCTGACAACGTTCCCTCTTGTAATAAATAATTTATTCCTCAGGGACATATAACATCCACCTAAACCCACACTTTTTAGCATACTCAATAAACTCTTTGAGAGCATCTATGATTGCATTAACAATTTTTGCTTCATTAAGCTCAATGAGTTGCGAATCGGTTACAACTTTTTTAACATTACCTTTTTCATTCTTTTTAATTTTAGGATTGCCTACCCATTCGAGTTGCCTTGGCCAATCTGCAGAAACAAAAACAGAAAGATAAGCAATATTTCCATGAAGTGCCAGTATGAAAGGTGACGCTCTCCTTTCTATATCTTCACTCTTAATAAAGTAACCTAATTCTACCTCCTTTACCTTTTGTTTCCTTGGTAAACCAAGTACCCATGCATTGTACTTCTTTCTTAGAATGTCCATGGCTTTGTAACTCCTGAAAAGTTGCTTAGCTCTTGCACCTCTTAAAAAGAAGTTGTGAAGATTTGTTAGTATTCGTTGTGAACTGTCTCCGCTCACTTCTAAAACTTGGAAAGGACGTAACACGTGTTCTTCTTGTTCTTCTTTTATTGTATAACTCATCGCTAACCTCCTAGTACTGATGATGGGAAGTGGTGGAAGTTCACCAACACCTTCTTCACTGACTTCAATTTTAAGAAGATCTCTAACAGCAGCGACAGCATGCTTTAATTTTTCAACTGCAGGGAGCTTTGGATCAAATAGCTCGGCATATTTGCCACTAGATCTAACGACCCGAAAACATCCAAGACCTCTTCTACCACCCTTTCCGAAACCACTAAATGTCAAAGCTAAAGATAGAGCTGAAAGAGCTACGTTTGCTCCTTTATGCTCTATAGGCAAACGTTTTTCAACTTTTAATAGGAAACGTGCGCCAGGCTCCAAATATTCAAGCACTTTCTCCTCCTTCACACCCTCTGTTCTTTCCTTACCCTTAAGACATAGTAGAGAGATTCTTTGAAGGTTTTTAATATCTTCTTTTCGGAGACTATCTCCACATATTGCTTTTTTCAGTTTTTCTACATTCTGAAGAGGTGTCACTACAATGGAATAATTAGATGCTTCGCTTAATTTACCTTGTGGGTCTGCATACCCAAGCCCCATATCTCTACCGACTATTTTCGATATTTCGTTTACCTCTTCACAACTTGGAACTTTTAGAACCCTTTTCGAAGCTATTTGGCCTTTAAGTTTACCTGCATCATACAGAGCTCCAGCAACAAGAGCTCTAGCCCACCACCTCCATACACCCTTTACTTCGCTTGGTCTTAGAAACCACATTTCGTCCAGCTTTAACGGGTCATATCCTCCAATGAGAAGAGGGGTTTCAAGTTCTAATTCAAGTTCAACCAAGCTCATATTTATTCAGCCTCGAACAGAGCTTCTGCCAATCTTTTTAACCATTCAGCAAATCTTAATGCTTTTTCTTCAGTTACAGGTAATGTTGTCGACGTATTGAGGTTTCTAAGTATCTCGAGGAAACTTTTAGCGTTAACAATTTCTGGAGCTTCAAGCTGTCTCAGCAATGCTATGAGGAACGAACCGTAAAGTGCATAAGATGCTTCTTCTGACTGAGAGTATTGACTCTTGATATATTCAACTATATCCTTTGGTGAATTTGCTTGAAGCGCATTTTCAAGGACTACGTTACCCCCTTTCGAGGCTATGTATGCTAATGTGTATGTTAATCCCGAATAATAAATTGACTCTATGAGATTCCTACATCTGCTCCTAAATTTCTTCGTCACATCATGCTTATTCCCATAAGCAGAGCGAAGGGTTTCAATGCATTTTAATGCGAAATCAAGCGTAAAGTCTTTGGAGTATACCTCCATTTATGATCACCCTAATTAACACCATATGAGTTTTACTATGCCTTTTCCTATGGTTTCCTTACCGCCAAGTATAGCAAACTTTTGTTCCGAGAGTTTTTGGAGAGTTTTATCTGGAGTGAGAGTGCCGATCTTTTCCGTTGCAACTTTTATGATTTCTTCAAGTTTAGTTTCACCATATTGTTCACCTAAAACTTTCTGAGCTACTTTCTTCGCTATATTATTAATACTTTGTTTAGGAGTTTTTGCATATGCAAGGGTAACTAGCAATGTGCGTTGTGGCAAATATTCCTCATCCCAAAGCCCACCTCCCTCGACCGTTTTAGATTCATACTTCAGTCTTATACGAGGTTGTATTATAAGGCTCTTCTTAACTAGGTTCTTTGCACTATTGTCACTTACAATGGCTATACTTCTCCGCTCAATATCCTCTGGTAACATTCCCCATATGTCTGTCAGATCCTTAAATACTTCAGCATAGAATTCTTCTTCATTAAGGATAACTAAAGACCCTTTTTCCCCTTTAAGAATGCATTCTTCATCGCTAACAAATGCAAAACGATCTGCACTTAAACCCTTATTATGGAACTCCTGTTCAACGTTCTTAATAAGACTATCAAGTCTTTCTAGTTGCCTCTTCAATTGAGGAGAATAAATTGCGGCGATTTCAAGGTACGTCTTGTAATAAGTAAGTAAATGTGGCGATGTTAAGTAGATCCATATTCCTTTAAGGGAGCGCGCAGGTATAATTAATAATCTAGCATCGAGAAGTGAGAAAGACGATGAATATTCAGAAACCTCAGGACTTGCCGGTTCAGGTCCGAAGACTGCCCTTACAAATGTCTCTTCCACAACACGGTTGACATCATCTTGAACACTACTTGCCTTAAGCTGAAAACTTGAACGTAAAACACCCTTCAAACTAGAAGACCAAATAGTAGGAAAACCGAATTCATCGCGTTGAATAGGAAGATCCACGGGGCTTGGAACGCTAATTCTCCCAGCGCCTGGATGTAAAGGAGTAAGTGCATAGATGAATAGTAATTTGGAAGTTTCTGAACTGCTCACACTCTTTATGTTGGAGGAAAAATTATATATGTTTTTCCATCTACATTGATGTTAGCATGAGAAACCTAAAATCGGATAATGATATTGAAAAAGAATACTTTGGAGCAAAAGCCTGGGCTCTCCTTCATGATCCTCCACATAAAATGTGGATTGTCGGTGGTGATTTAAAAGCTGCTGAGGGGGGACATGTAGAGGAAGCACAAAACATATGGAGGTTACTAGGTTTACGTTCAATATTCGGGAGCTTTGAGAATTACGATAAGCTCGTTAACTTCGCTGATGATATGGCTTCCACCTCGGACAGATGGATTACAAACTTCGCTTTTAGAGGAGTGAGACGAATATTTAAGTACAATAGACTTCATAACATCTTTAACCCGGATTTCTCGTTAGAGATAAAACCTCCAAAGTATTCAGATGTAGAGAAGTTCCTTAATGGTTTAGTAAGCCAAATATCCGCTTTTGATAATGATCCACGCTGTACTTATCATGCTCTTTATGCACTCTATGAAACTCTGTGGATGGTGAATGGACTTCCACCTAGCTTGGCTGATACGAGAGCTCCTACTCACACACTTTTCGATCACGTATATGCAACAGCCTTAACCTTAAATATGCTATGGCCAAAAGGCGAAGTTGGTGGTTATGCTACTCTCGTAGATATTCCAGGTATTCAACGAATTGTTGGAACAGCTAGGAAGGCTGGTGATTTTTGGGCTGGAAGTTGGATTGTCTCTATGCTCAGCTGGTTAACGGTTTGGCCTTTAATCTGGGAATATGGGGCAGACATACTCTTGAAACCCTCACCTCGCTTTAACCCCTATTATCATGCGTTTCTTTGTGCCAAGTTAAATGCACGTGATGAATTTCGACAAGTTTTCGAAGCTCTATACACAAGGATGGTTGAACTTGGAGCTCATAGACAAATGGGAATTATTCCCTTACAATGTTTCCCTTTAAAATTCCCCATAATACCTGGCACCACGGCTTTCATTTTGCCTGAAAGAGATTTGAAGGGACAGGAGCTTAGTGATCATTTAGTCGAGGGTATCGTGAAAAAGAGATTCATTGAAGCTTATGACTTGATACTCACATTAGCATCAGGTGAGAAAAAGGAATTTGAAGAACCATATGATGCTCTTGTTAGGCTTCTCAAGATTAAGGGAAGCGAAACTCCACTCATTAAGTTGTTTAGAAAAATTAAGAAAGAGGAATCAAAGGTCTTCGAGGGGTTGTTAAAACCTCGCATTGCAGTAATTGATATTAATAAATGTTACGGAGAGTGGCTTAGAGCTTTAGAAGGTGAAGCTACAATAGAAGACAAGCCCAAAATTTTAAAGGCCTTAGTGGAGGCAAAATGTGAACTTCTCAAATTAGGAGTAAGTGAAGAAGATATAAATAAAAGGTTGACGTGGCAAGCACTCATAGCACTTCTATTTGAAGAACTAAGCCGCAAAGCTAGAAGGAAAATTGTACCACCAAAAGCTTGGTTTACGTTAGAAGAAAATACCTTTAAGCCTATCGTTGACTTTGAGAAATTTTATGACAAGAAAGGTGTTGGTTATCTTTTATGCACTACATGTGGTACCGAGCCAGCGATTATTAAGCTCGGGAAGGATGTCAAAAGACCCAGACTTCTCGAATACAGCAATGACGCGCTAAACAAACTTGTAGAGCTCTCCCTTTCAAAAGAGGATATTGAAAGACTAAAAGTTGATGTAAAACCCGGTGAAGCATTAGGTCCATTCTGCTTAATGAAACGGGCGCTTTACACGAACATCAAGGAAAGTATTAAAAGTTTTGAGGAAAGCCTCGGAATCAAATTCGATAGCACTGAAGACGTTTCAATGAGTTTTGTAAGAAACCAACTTTTAAACTTAACCAGTTACCTTAGGAAGTTAGGGGATGAAGGAAGTAAAGTCGCACAATATATTGAGGAAGAAGGGAAAAGTTTCGATTCAATGCTTAATCAAAATCCGGAAAGTGCTAGATCAATGTATGAGAAAGCACTTAATTATGTGTTCCATGAATTGATGTCACGAGAACAGCTCCAAAACCTACTTGGAAAATTATCTGAAGAATTAACTGATATCTATGCGGTAAAGGGCTTTCAACTTCCGGAAAAATTCCCAGTAACTTTTAGGAATTACTATTGTATTCTCAGGGCTGATGCTGACAATGTGGGAGACCTTAGCAGGGGTAAAATTAAAATAGATAGTTACTTCAAGTTGTTTGAAAAATTATGGAAGGAAGCAGAAGAAAGAGGGGAAGAGGATATTGCTAAAGCTTTTGATACGGCTAAAAGTATTGTAGAATCCTTTTTAAATAAGCTCAATAAGGTTATTGGTGAAGAACTTCTTTTGCCAAGTACAACGTATTCGCTTATACTCTCGACAGTACTGATGGTAACGGCTTTGAAAGATTCAATAAATGTCGAATTTAAACTTCATGGTAGTCCCATTTTTAGTGGTGGTGACGACGACTTAGCACTCTTACCCGTCGAAACTGGCCTAGCTACGGTTGAGCTTCTGTACAATACGTATCATGGGGAGGATGGGTTCCATAAAATTAGTAATTATGCAATTCCAGCTCCGGTAGTATATGGGAAAAGTTTCTCTTTACGATTTGTAAACATACTTGACCTCATGTCCAGTGAAATTTCCGAGTGTACAATGCTATTGGATGACGTGGCTAAAGAAACAAAATGGAGTATATGTGACAAAGAGTTTTCAAAAAACACACTTGTGCTTTCAAGTTCGAGAAGTAGCAATCTTTCCATATTACCACTTACTGATAAAAGCGATGAACAATGTGGATTAACGAATGTTGTGAGTAGTGCATTTAAAGTTCTAGAACTCATGTGGCTTGCCAATACTTCTCTTCAATTGTCAGCGAGTGTCCCGGAGGATTATGACCAAATTAGGGAGGCTGTGGAAATGGCAGTTAAAAATGATTACTGGGATGTTGCTCACCAAATGGTATTACATGTACTAAGCAGAAATACACCTCAAGGTAAATTTAAGGGAGAAGCCTTTGATAGGCTTACAGATGAATTAATTAAGATAATGAAGGGGAAGCAGAGGGGAAAAGTACCATTGTTCATCGAAGAACGTGAGAGTTTGGAACTTAGCGCTTTTTCATGGCTCATGGAAGCATATAGGATCATGAGGGGTTATCCATGAGGGAAGTCATATTTGAAGTTATTGAAGCATTAAGGTTTGCTACAGTCCATACAGGAGGTACTGAAACGTTCTCAAGAGAACTCATTTATGCAATTCCACTACCTTCTACTGTTCTAGGAGCCCTTGGAGTGACAGCCGGAATATATCTCAGCGAGGACGTTTGTAAAGAAAACATCTTAGACATTAAAACCCTTGCTGAAAAGCTTAAAGGAAATTCCCTAGACTTATTTGCTAGCAGTTGCGATGAACCATTACTTTGGGGGCCGCTCATCAGATCAAGGGAGCGATACTTCTTCTGCGTAGGAAATGAACTAATAAGCATAGACAAATTAAAGCATTATGTATGTGCAGCTCTTGAACAAAATATGACAAAAAAAGTAGAGTACTATAAGCGCTTAAAACCTTTAATCAGACTTGGTATCAAATTGACAACTCAAAAAATTGCGGAACCCGGTTATATGTATAAAGTTAATTTCTATGGCTATAATCTTGAGCAATATCCTGCTTTACTTGTCTACGTAGCTAATGTAATGTTCAAAACTACAAGAGGTATAGTGAGACTTGGAGGGGAGAATAGATTAGTTAAGTTCTCCATCGGAGAACCCTCTAAGGAGCTTATCCAGTTTCTGTCAAATGAAGGAGAATACGCAGTTGCACTCACCCCAATACTCTTTTATTCTGAAGAAGAAGTGAAACCAGGAATGACATATGGTCTGGAAGATGTTGAAGATGTGTACGGTATTCCTACAGGTAAAACGACAAAAATTAAAGTTGAAAATATTGGATTAGGATTTAGCGAAGTATGTAAGAAGCGTAGGCCATTAATCCAAGCATTACCGCCAGGCACCACTTTGAAGCTCAAAAACAAGAAAACCAAAGCCGTAGGATTTCTTAGCTATCTCGGTTATGGGTCTCTACTTAAGATAAGTTTATGAGATATTCTCAATTAATAAATACACATTTTTCTTATATTAAACCATAAACGCTGACTCAACATTATTTTCAACTGTCTTCCTTATCACTACTATATGAAGAATCCATAAATTTCATAAAATTTAGTTCACTCGGTAGTTAACTATAAATTGTCGATATACTTTTCGACTATTGACGAAAAATTTACGAATAAACTTACCATAAACCTCACCATCAGCTGGTGCAAAAATCATCAGTTTTACGCAAGTTCCACTCATTTCCATAATGGCTCATAGATTTACCATGCCAAAAACCTTAAAAGTCCGAGAAAAGGAAAAATAATATCGGAACCCTATAGAGGGAATTGAAAGAATCATCATTTTAGCTTCAGCTTCAACAAGCTTCAACCTCGAACCCTATAGAGGGAATTGAAAGCCACTAACTCTATCGCCCTTGAAGTATCCCTTTATAAACTGAACCCTATAGAGGGAATTGAAAGTGAGTTTAAAGGTTACGAATATAAAGCTTTTCGATAAATGAACCCTATAGAGGGAATTGAAAGAAATGAAAGCATTGATAGGGGAATACAGCATAAATGAAGGCGGAACCCTATAGAGGGAATTGAAAGCATTTTACGGCTTCAACAAGTGTGCCTTTCGGTGGCATAGAGAACCCTATAGAGGGAATTGAAAGTAGGTCTATGAACGTTTTGTTTAGTTTTTCAGCTTCTTCGAACCCTATAGAGGGAATTGAAAGTTTTTAATATGGCTTTTACTGCATCGAGATAGTTTAATGTTGAACCCTATAGAGGGAATTGAAAGTATTCGGCGACATTGTTAAGGGTAAAACACCAGTACAAGCAGAACCCTATAGAGGGAATTGAAAGAAACTCAACCCCCATGGTGGGGGACCCCCCACATTCACTAGAACCCTATAGAGGGAATTGAAAGGAACATGCATACATACTGGATGATTTGGCGGCGTAAAACATGAACCCTATAGAGGGAATTGAAAGACTTCTTAATCTCTTCCGCTTGCTTAACTATAACTTTGCTCCGAACCCTATAGAGGGAATTGAAAGGGTAATAGCTGTTAAGCATATATGAACCATTCTTTATGAATGAACCCTATAGAGGGAATTGAAAGTGTATTTCACTATCCTTATTGGATACTCTGGTGACATAATGAACCCTATAGAGGGAATTGAAAGTCACTTGCTGAACTCTATGTTACACTATACACAACTGGCAAGAACCCTATAGAGGGAATTGAAAGCTAAATATTTCTTTAACATTTCCTCTAATTCCTTTATCTCCAGAACCCTATAGAGGGAATTGAAAGCTGTCAGACTTTTTTAGCTGCTTTACTATGTGACCTTTCTGGAACCCTATAGAGGGAATTGAAAGAGTTTAACTAGGTATTGGCTTATGTTCACCCCCGTCTCCTTTCCGAACCCTATAGAGGGAATTGAAAGACATCACTATTCATAAGGGAATACCTATTGGAGCATGGTGGAACCCTATAGAGGGAATTGAAAGGAGCCACAGCATCAATGTTTATTGTTCCAACCTTATAGAGAACCCTATAGAGGGAATTGAAAGACGTTGAATTAAGAGTAAACATTGGGAGGGCATCATTAGATATGAACCCTATAGAGGGAATTGAAAGATATAGGGCAATGTTCGACTTCAGCAACCCAGAATGGGTGAACCCTATAGAGGGAATTGAAAGAACTGTATGTCTTCCCAAAGTTCATCTATACTCTTTCCCATGAACCCTATAGAGGGAATTGAAAGTTATTAAGCTTAAAATATTTTCCCTCCCAACTTTTACGTTTTCGAACCCTATAGAGGGAATTGAAAGTTTAGGTCATCAAGCCAGCTTTTAGTCTCTGCCAGATTTTGCTCAGCTGAATATTCAAAATACGTTTCCAAACTATCTCTGAGCTCATCTCCATCTTTTATCTCCCTTCCAGCCATGTATTTAGCCCCCTAGCCTGAACCCTAAATAGGGAATTGAAAGTTGAATTGACATCAAGCTTAAAGAATCTCTGACCCTCCCAGAACCCTAAATAGGGAATTGAAAGTCCATGATTTAATGTCTGGGTCCTGCTTCTCTTCTACCATGAACCCTAAATAGGGAATTGAAAGATTTTATTCTCCAGTATCTGACCTTTGCAGGTGTTACTCCGAACCCTAAATAGGGAATTGAAAGTCAATAATAAGATCCATATGAATATATGGTGCCCTCGGTAAACTGAGAACCCTAAATAGGGAATTGAAAGGATTATATAGGTATAGTATAGAAATAAATTATTAATAAGAACCCTAAATAGGGAATTGAAAGTCATTTTATTCCACCCTATGCTTCTTCACATCTACCTTTTGAACCCTAAATAGGGAATTGAAAGAAATTCCCCCAGCCACAGTTCTTCTATCTACAGTTACTTTCACGAACCCTAAATAGGGAATTGAAAGTCTACAAGTGTTTTTTCGTTACTCATACTTTAACTCCCCAGAACCCT